>Ga0222715_10004364_pt1 | contig 12308 bp, 13 predicted proteins | sample C33_9DmetaG_FD_165056 | JGI IMG/M metagenome (GOLD analysis project Ga0222715, IMG submission 165056) | Estuarine water microbial communities from San Francisco Bay, California, United States - C33_9D | ecosystem: Environmental > Aquatic > Marine > Unclassified | place: USA: California...
TTTACTATGGAATGGACTGGTTCTGCTTGGAGCTTTATAAGTGGAACAGCGCAATTACTTGATCCTACTTTTGTATCATATGTAAATGGAACGCTTACGCTTAGTCATGATTATTGTAGAGGCGCGGCAATTACCGTTTGCCCTTGGAGTGACGGTGGTGAAATAGCTAATCCTTACATGCCTTTAATTAAAACAGTAGGTCAAGGTGATGTAGCAATTCAATGGTTAGACACAGCTACAGGAAACATTGTAACTGACTCTACTCCTTCTCCTAGAATGAAAGCGTTAATAACAAAGACTAATGCTCAAGGATTATATCTAGATGGCACAAACAATGCTACAGATATTAATAATATTGACATGGACTTAGGTAACTTTTGGTTCTACGGAATATTTAAAAAATAATTTACAGGGCATTACAAAATGTCTTTAACAAAAGCAAGGGTGACTGCTTTAGAAGAACGCATTTTGCTAAATAAAATATAAGGAAAATAACATGGCTTTAACAAAAGCAACAAACAGAATGATCCAAGGCGCTCAGATCAACATAAAGGATTTTGAGAGTTTGAAGAACGGCATTGACTGGCAACCAGCAATTCAAGCGGCTATTGATAGTTTAGATACTGGAAGCGACTACATTACAGGTGGAGTGATTTACTTTCCAAAAGGTCGATACTACATTAAGTCACCTATTGTAATTCGTACAACTGGCGAGTATGAAAAATTAACATCTGTTACCTTACAGGGTGAAGGAATTCATAACACTATTATTGATTGTGCGGAAGGGTTTGTGGGCAATGACGATGACTCCGCGAAATGGCAAGCTATTCAAGCATTAAACCCTACTTACTGCGCGTTTAAAGACTTTCAAGTGTTAGGAAACAATCGTGTGGCGATTGGACTTGAACTAGAAGGCGGAGACCCTCTTGTCGCTGGAAGTGAGATACTTGTTGAAAGAGTTTTTAGCCAAAACTTCACAGCCTCCTGTTTCCTCGTTCATCGTTGCTTTATGGTGACAATGACTCAGTGTCGATCTAAGGGCGGTGTAACAGGTTTCGATTTTAGTGGCGGTTACAACACTTCATTAAACGTAGAAAACTGCTATGCGCTAAATACTACTACCACAGGACAAGGTTTCTTAATTTCAGACGTAAGTTACAGTAACTTTACAGCCTGTGGCGCTGATGCCACTGGTCGTTATGGGTATCGAGTAAGAAATACAGCAGGTGTTTCTTTTGATAGTTGCGGTGCTGAATCATCTTTAAGGTCGGGTTTTTTGTTTGAAGCAAATACAACATTTGATGATGATGCTTTAATAAGTGGAACTAGATGTACATTAAATTCTTGTTTTACGTCTGCTACTAATTCAGCTAATTCGGGGTACGGTTCGTTACGTAGCGAGTTAGAGAATCAAAATAAATTTTCTTTCACTATGCCTTCTGGAACGCCAGTAGTAGGTAACAATTATACTGTTAACGGATCGACATATAATGTTTATTATCTTAAGGTAAACGGAGACGGAAGCTCTTTTATTAAAACCACAAGAACAGCAGGATCAACTACACCCCCTGCATCTGGAACATTAAGCGGCACTCCAAATTTAACGTTTAATGCTTCTTCAGACCTTTTAAGCTCTGTTGATGTTGAGATTAACAGGTATGCTGAAAACAGTGTTACAGGTGCTATTTCAGTAACAAATGGAGGGGTTGATGAAAATCATAAACTTTCTCTTAATAGCTGTAAACTTACTGGTTCTATTGCAAGTACAGTTGCAGTTCTTAATCCTATTGATGTAACTCGCGTAAACAACTTGCCTGTTACTGGCGCTAATACTCCTGTTGTAGATTTAGCTTCTATATTCGGTAACTCTCTTAATTACTCAGGCATATTGCATATTGTTGCTAGTAACGCATCACCTGTCAGTTTATCGGCCGCTAATACTTCTTCTTATGTTCTTCTTGTAACAAAGTATACAATCGGTGTTGACTCTTACGCAATTAATGTGACAGAGATTGCTAAAAATGGATTAATAACAGGCGGTAGCGCAAACCATCCGTCATTTACATGGACAGGTGACGAAGCAAACAATCACTTAGAAGCTACTCCAGTTAGCAATACATCTGGTAACTTTTATTTTCACATTGGGCAGTTAGGCGCATTGTCCGCATCTTAATTTAACGAGGTTTTAAAATGTCAAATCCATTTATAGACAGGAAAAGAGAAGAACTTAACGGAAGCGTAACTGACATGGTTCCTGTGACTCCTTCTGATAGTACAGATAACGTAGGAACTAGTCCTAGATATAGACAGTCTACTTTAGCTTCACCTCCTGACGGTTCAGATGGCGTAACCAATAACATAGCTATTGGCCTATACATCACAGGAGCAGGAAACGTATCATTTCATAATATAGATGGAACTACGCGCACAATAGCTGTTCCTGATAACTTCTACTTAGTATGTTCTGTTAAGCGAGTACTGGCTACTGGTACTACTGCCACTGGCATACATGCGATAATTGCATGATTGGCGCTAATGTAAGTGTCTTCTCTATCGGCAAGGCTGTTGGTCGTGGTGGTGCGGCTCCGTTCTCTCTTTCTTATGTCGTTGTTGCTGGTGGTGGTGCTGGGGCAAGAAATTCGGGAGGAGGAGGAGGTGCTGGCGGACTTCTTACTAGCACTACTGAGGTAGAAAAGGGAGTAGCTTATCAGGTTACCGTAGGTGCTGGAGGGCCAGTGGGAAATGGTACCGCTGTGGGGGGGAGTGGTAGCAACTCTACTGTTTCTAGCATAGTGTCTGTAGGCGGTGGTGGGGGGTCAAATTATTATAGCCTACAGGCTGGCGGTAATGGTGGTTCAGGCGGTGGCGCTATATGTGGAGCCTTGGGTACTGGGGTTGCTGGCACTGGAATATCTGGGCAAGGAAATAATGGCGGCATTGCTAGTGCTAGTAGCCCTTACTACGGTGCTGGTGCTGGCGGTGGTGCAGGAGCCGTAGGAGGCAATGGTGGTAGTGACAATGGTGGTCATGGAGGAATAGGTCGAAACGTAACTCTCAGTCCATTTTCGGCATTAGGTTATCTTGCAGGAGGCGGTGGTGGCGGCACTTTTCAGGGAGGCTACAGGGGTAATGGAGGCTCTGGTGGTGGCGGTTACTCAGCCTATAGGAATCTAGTTGCGGCAGGCGCTGGCTCGACAAACACAGGAGGAGGAGGCGGTGGCGGCACTTACTGGAGTGGTTTTCAAGCTAGTGCCGCTGGAGGTTCAGGCATAATTATTTTAGTTTATCCAGATAGTGTTACACCTACGTTTACTGCTGGTGTTACCTCTTCAACTACAACATCTGGCGGCTACAAAAAAACTACAATCACAGCCGCTGGCTCATCTGACACAGTAACCTTTGGATAATCACTATGGCACATTACGCAGTATTAGATAACAATATAGTCACTCAGGTGTTTGTCGGGAAAGACGAAGGTGAGGTGGACTGGGAAGAGTATTACGGAGCAAAGCGCACTAGCTACAATACTAGTGGTGGTGTTCACGCTAACGATGGTACTCCTTTCCGCAAGAACTATGCAGGGATTGGCTACACATTCGATGAGGAGCGTGATGCTTTCATACCTCCACAGCCTTATCCTAGCTGGACACTAAACGAAGACACTTGTTTATGGGACTCACCTGTACCCTATCCAGAGGAAGGTGTACATGAGTGGGATGAAGACAACCAAGAGTGGGTAGAATTATCATGGACAGAGTAAAACAATTCTGGCGTAGTCGTAGTAACAGGTGGCAAGTCTTTGGTGTTACATTAGCAGCTCTACAGGTCTACGTCCTACAGCTTAACCTATCTGCTGAAACTATCATGTTAGCCAGTATCCTATTCGGAATGGGTGGAATCTTTTTCCGTTATCAAACAACACAAGCAATGTCAGACAAATAAAAGGAACTTATTATGCTGGACGAACAAAGTAAACAAACTGTAGATGTGATTGCGGCCTCAACAGGGGTTCTTTCTTTAGCCGCTTGGTTACCTCCCTTGGCTAGTTTATTTACTATTGTCTGGCTAGGTATTAGAATTTACGAAACAGATACAGTTCAACAATTATTAGGTAAGAAATAAATATGACTATTCTTTTAACTAAATCAAGAAACATTACTGGCGCTCCTCTTGCTTCTGATCTTGCAGTAGGTAACGGCTCTACTACTTTTGGTGCTGAGTTAGCAGTCAATACTGCCGATAAAAAACTGTACGTTAAAGATAGTACGAATGCTGTAGTTGAGATTGCAGGAGCATTACAGGCTTATCCTGTAGGTGCTGTTTATATCTCTGTGGACTTTACACCTCCTAGTACACTCTTTGGTGGAACTTGGGAAAGATTCGGAAAAGGTAGAACGCTTGTAAGTTTAGATAGCGAAGACACAGACTTTGACACAGCGGAAGAAACAATAGGCGCTAAGACTGTTGACGTTGCGGTAGACACTGTAATTCCTGTCACTGGTTATGGTTTAACAGGAAGCTCAGGTGGTGCTTTAATAAACCCAACTACTAGCGGAGCTTTAATTGTAGGTGATGGAACTACTGATAGTTCTGATAGAGACGATATGGCTCATGCTACTTCTCCAGCGCCAGTTACTTCTTCTACAGCCACAGTATCAGTAATACAGCCTTCCATTGTTGTATACATGTGGAAAAGAACTGCATAATGTCTATTCTTCCTTCTTTGATTGAGCCTATTTCAAGTTTATTAGATAAGTTTGTAGAGAATAAAGATCAGAAAAACTTACTAGCTCACCGCATAGCTACAATGGCAGAAAGACACGCACATGAGCTTGCCAAGGGACAGCTTGAAGTAAACAAAGTGGAAGCCGCACATAACAATATGTTTGTCGCGGGTTGGCGGCCAGCAGTAGGCTGGATTTGTGCAATGGGCATGGCAGGTAATTTTATCTTGATTCCTATGGCTAACTTTATACTAGCCTTGGTTGAATCTGAAATAGTAATACCTTTAATTGCTCTATCTGAAATGATGCCTGTTCTTTTAGGTATGTTAGGTCTTGGAGCCATGAGAACAGTAGAGAAAGCTAAGGGCGTACAGAGAGACAAATAATGCAATTAACAAAGCAAGGATACACAATCTAATGACTTACTTACAGCTTGTACAGAGTGTACTAAGAAGGCTAAGAGAAGACGATACAATTCAGTCTGTGTCAGAAAATAGCTATTCAAGGTTAATAGGAGAGTTTGTAAATGATTCTAAAAGGATTGTAGAGGACTCTTGGGATTGGTCAGCTTTACGAACTACTTTTACTATTGACACAACAACTGATATTTTTAGGTATCAGCTTGAAGGTTCTGACATCAGTCTTAAAATTCTTGATATTATAAATGACACATCTAATTATTTCTTAAAGCCTGTGACATCTAGTTGGATGAACAATGCTTTTCTAAACAATCCTCCAGCTAAGGGTTCTCCTGCTTATTATTCTTGGAATGGCTTTAATGATAATGGAGAGGCAATCCTTGATTTATATCCCATTCCAGATGATAACTATTTTATACGTGTCAACACTATAGATAAGAAAGAGACACTAGTTGAAGATTCAGCAATTTTACATGTGCCTTCTAATCCTGTGATACACTATGCTGTTGCTTTAGCTTCAAGAGAGCGAGGGGAAACTGGCGGTACATCATCAGCAGAACTGTTTGCCATAGCGGATCAAACACTAGGCGACATGATTGCATTTGACGTAGCTCGACATCCAGAAGAAACTGTTTGGAGACCTGTATAGTGGCTCAACAACTACAGAATGTAACAATTAATGCACCTGCGTTTGGAGGTATCAACACGCAGGACTCTCCTGTGGGTCTTGACCCTAGCTATGCGTCTATTGCAACTAACTGTGTTATTGATAAACTAGGACGAGTAGGGGCTAGAAAAGGCTCAGTATTGCTGTCTTCAACTGAGAACACTACAGGGGCTTCTACAGTAGGTACAAACACTGTAAAAGTAGAGACAATCTTTGAATCTTTAGATAAAAGCGGAGATAAGATTGTTTTCTCAGCAGGTAACAATAAGATATTTAGTGGCGTTGGTACTTTAACTGACATAACTCCATCAGGTTACACTATAAATAATAACAAGTGGAAGATTGTAAACTTTAATGATCATGTTTATTTTTACCAGACAGGACATGAGCCTTTAGTTTACACTGATTCTGGAAGCCAAGGACTTGTTAAGCTGACATCAGTTACAGGTTTTGACGGCCCTAATGGTATTGTTTCGGTATTCAATGCAACAGCAACAGCTTCAGAGACGACAACACTTGTAGTTAATGACGGCACTACAACAGTTAGTATAGCATCTGCATCCTACACTAGTGTTGCTGAACAAGTCACTGCAATACAAGGTGCTTCTAATTATAGTAATTTATTATTTACTGTAGCATTAAACGATGCATCTGATGGTTTTAAATTTACTTATAAAACAACAGGTGCAGTCTCTTTTTCTCCGACTTTAACAGGATCAGGAAGCAGTCACACAGTTACTCTTCTAATTGCAGGAAGTGTTGATGCTCCTTATCAAGCCAATGAAGTATTAGCGGCTTTTGGTCGTTTATGGATAGCAGACATCACAGGCAATAAACATACTATATACTGGTCAGACCTTCTTAATGGAAATGATTGGAATGGTGGTTCTACAGGTGCTATTGACTTAACAACAGTATGGCCTTCTGGTTATGATGAAGTTGTAGCACTTGCGGCACACAATAACTTTCTTATTATTTTTGGTAGGATGTCTATTGTTGTTTATTCAGGTGCAGACAATCCTACTACAATGGTTTTACATGATACTGTCAAAGGTGTAGGTTGTGTTGCTAGAGATTCTGTACAGCACACAGGTACTGACATTGTGTTCCTGTCTGACGCAGGTGTGCGTAGCTTTGGTAGAGTCATTCAAGAAAAGTCTATGCCGATGAGAGACATAAGCAGAAACGTCAGGAATGACTTAGTACGGCAGGTCAACGAGGAAAGAATACTAGACTCTACGCTATCTTCTGTTAAGTCCTTGTATAGCCCAGAGGAAGCCTTCTATCTTTTAACTTTACCTACAGGCAACATAACGTACTGTTTTGATATGCGACAGGCGTTACCTGATGGGTCACACAGAGTTACTACGTGGACAACTCCTATTGCGTTGTGTTATACAAGAACGCAGGAAGGCTTTATATACATGGGAAGACAAGGCGGCATATACAAATACACAGGTTTTGTAGATGGCTTGTGTACTCTTGTTGGCGGTACGTATACTTATTCAGTCTCTTCTTATCCTTTATCTTATTTTAGCAATCCTTTAGATTTTGGAAACTCGTCAAACATTAAGTTTCTTAAGAAGTTTAAAATGACAATCATTGGAGATGCAGAGGCACAGTCTGTATTAAGTTGGGGATATGATTACTCAGACTCCTATTACAAACAAACTTTTAACTCTAAAAGAACTAACCCAAACATAGCTTATTATGGTGTAAGCGAATACAATGTTACAACTTCTGAATACACAGCAGGTACTCAAACTCAAGTACCTAATGTACACGGTTCAGGACATGGAAACGTAGTCACTGTTGGTTTAGAGTCTACAATTAGCGGTAGTGAATTTTCAATACAAAAAATTGATATAAACGTATTATTAGGGAGACTTTTTTAATGAGTAATTATACAAAAGCCACAGACTTTATGGCTAAAGATAATTTACCAACAGGTAGTGCAGGTAAAATAGTAAAAGGTACAGAAATAAACGATGAGTTTAACTCTATCGCTACAGCTATTGCAACTAAAGCAGACTTGTCAGGGCCAACATTCACAGGTGTAGTTACTGTTTCAACACTATCAGCAAGTAGCCTCACAGGAACACTATCAGGTACAATTAGCGGAGGGAGTTACTAATGTTAGGTGGCGGAATTACAGGAAAGAATACAAGCGAAGGAATAGATTGGGAAGGCATTACAGGTGGTCTTCTTGGAGGTTTAGGTTCTTATGGTTTAGGAAAAAAACAACGAGAAGCTGAAGAAGCGTTAGGTAAAGAGATACTAAGCAGAGGCCAAGCATTAGGTACGCAAGCGGTTGAAGGTAGTCGCTTTCAACCCTTTAGTGTCACATCTAACTTAGGCGGAGTACAAGGTACTGCTGAAGGTGGGTTTGATATGACCCTATCTCCAGAACAACAGGCCATGCAGGATCGTTTGTTTGGTATGTCAGGCGGTTTCCTAGATGAGCTAGGTGGCGACCCTCTTGAAAGACAAAAGGCTTTATATGAGCAATTAAGGGCCATACAAAGCCCTGAGGAAGAACGTCAGCGACTTGCTTTAGAGGAACGATTATTAGGTCAAGGTAGACTAGGTTTAATGACTGATCGTTACGGAGGAAGTCCAGAGCAGTTTGCACAGTCTTTAGCTCAAGAGCAAGCACGTAATGAAGCTTTCTATAATGCCTATGGACAGTCTCAAGCAGACAGACAGCAAGCTTTTGGTTTAGCTAGTGGTCTTATGGGTCTAGGTTATATGCCTCAGCAAGAGCTAACTAAGCTAGTTCAAACAGCTACTCCTCTAGCAGGGTTTGCACAAAGTGGTAGAGAAACAGGTGCAACCCTTCAAGCGGACATAGAAAAACAAGCGTTAGCTTCCTACTTAGAAAGTAAAGGTTTGTCAAACGAAATGGCACAAAGCCAAGCTGAGGGGATGTTGGGTGGCGTATTGGGCGTAGCAGGTACTGCAATAGGTGGCCCAATCGGTGGAGCAATAGGTAGTGCGCTTGGCGGACTATTCGGATAGTAAGGAGAATAAAATGGCTTATAATAATGATATAGTAGGTTTGTTAACAGGCACAAGCAGTGCCCGTTTATCTCCTGTAGCTCCCACAAGAGAGCAAAGAATGCTTGAACGAGCAGGACGTTACAGTCAAGGCATGACTCAAAGCATTGGTCAGATGTTTGGTACAGATTTAAGAACACCCGCACAAAAACTACAGTCTGGTCTTAAGGATATAGACATGACTAATCCTGACGATCTTGCAAGTCTTGCTAAGTTACAACAAGCTACTGGTGATTCAGTAGGGGCCGCTAGAACATTAGCACAACGACAAGCTATTCTTAACAAAGAACAGGCTGATAGGCGCTATGAAGAAAGCCAAAAAACTGCTGAGGAAATAAGGGAAGAAGATCGTGAGCGTTATGAAACAGGTTTAGAAACTGCTGAGAAGGCGAGTGCAGAAGCTCTTAGACGTTTTGAAATACAAGAAAAAAGATTGTCTAATTCTCAAGGAAAACTATTAAAAGACGACAAAAAAAGAATTTTTGATGCCGGTAAAGAAGCAGATGAAGCTTACGGTCTGGTAGGAAGAAGCTTATCTCTTGCTGATCGCTATGCAAAAGAAAAACCAAGAGGCGGTATTTTTGGAAGGGCTTATGAAGGTTTAAAAAAGTTTGTGGGTGGTCAAGATGGCATTTCTTCTTTGAAAACTGAATTTGACGGTCTTGTTAATGAACGCATTATTAAGAACCTGCCCCCCGGAGTGGCTTCAGATAAGGATATAGAGTTAATTAAAAGTGGTTTTCCTAATTCTTCTTGGTCTGCCTCAGAAATTGAACAATGGTTAAGAGCAGTAGCAAAAATATCCGCTGTGTCTTCTGCAAAAAAAGATGCTTTTGCTGACTACTTGAACGAAAACAGAGGAAATGCCGCAGGGTTTAATGAGCAATGGAAAGAAACTTTAAAGAGTGAAGGTTTTACAGATAAACTTTATAAAGAGTATAATTTAGGCGCTGTTACTAGTGCATCTGATGATCCTAGAACACAAGAGTTCGATCCAGATTTTGCAGATAGTTTAAAACCAAGAGAAGAAGATAAGTCTGTTGCTGAAACTGGTGCTGTTGGCGCATTACTTAAAAGTTTATAGTTTTCTTTAAAAGACAGGAATATTTAAAATGATAACAGGTGAAAGAAGATTACCTAACGGTGAAACAATTACAGGAGTTCCTGTAAATTATTCTCAGGAGGATTTCAGAGCTTACGCAATAGCTAAAGGATTAGCAACGGAAGAGGAATATAATAAAGACTATGAAACAGCCGCTGATTACCTTTCTTTAGCAGGAGAGGTAGGAGGAGGATTAGGTGGTGCTTATTTAGGAGCAGTTTACGGAAGTGCCGCGGGGCCTGTTGGTACACTTGTTGGAGGAGCTATTGGTGCGGCAACAGGTTACTTTTTAGGAGAAGTTGGAGAGTCCTATGTAGAAGATAGGGATTTTGATGTTTCAAAAGCAGGTGAAGAAGCTTTATATGCCGGAGCTACTGATGCCGCCTTTGGCGCAGGTTTTGCGGCAGTAGGTAAAGTCATTTCTAAAATATGGAGTCCTTTTCAAAAAGCGTTTAGTCCAACTTATATTGCAGGGGGAAATGAGTCAGAAGCCGCTAGAACTGCTTTAGCTATACAAAGAGGCGAGACAACCTTAGAAAGAGTAGCAACGGAAGGCAATCTCCCTGTAAAGCAGATAGAACTCATACAAAGAAATATTGGTAAAAGAAAGGAAGAACTAGAACAGATTGAAGCTTTAAATGTTAAACTAACAGAGAGAGGGGATCGTATGCTTCCCCAACAAGCTGTTCCTGAGTTTAGAGGGGCGGCTTTAGCGCAAGACTATGCCGCAAGTTCTGCCTTTTTAAAAGAAGAATATGAATCCATTGTTAAAGGTCAAGAAAATTTCATCAAGGATTCTTTTGAAGAGCTTTTAACAGGAAGTTTAAGCAAAGGGCTGACTAGAGATGAAGTAGGAATAGCTGTTCAAGCTTTAGTTAAAGACACCGACAAAGCTTTGACGGCTAAAGTAGCTCCGTTGTATAGAGCTATTGACAAAGAAGGTTCTGTATTTTTAGGGACAGGCACTGTTAAGAATAACGCTTTAAGAGCAATGAAAGCTTTACCTGTATCCTCTGAAATAAAGAGTGCAGTTAATTACATATCTAAGTTAAACAATAAACTTTCTCCTGCTGAAACAACTAAGGCGATCAATAAGCTTAGAAGCTTAAGTCAAAACTACACAAGCCCACAAGCTAGAAACATACTTAACTCAGCCGCGAACAATCTTAACAAACAGTTAAAAAGACATGGGAGATTGATTAGACCTGAAGCTACTAGAAACCTAGGTACTGCCGCGCTTAATGAGCTAACTAAGCGCACTGGAGACTCTGGAATTTCAGGCGCTCATAGAAAAATAGCGAATAAATTAGTTAGTATGAGAGATGAGATGTCTTTTGCGGAAGCACACTTAGAACTTTCTACACTTAAAGCAATGCAAAGAGATGCCGCGGCTTCTGTAGGGGAGAAAAGCTCTAAGGCTGAGTCTTTAATTAATAAAGCCATTGACAGCTTAAGCAAATCTATGGACACCTCAGCAGAGAAATTTAATCCTGTGTTAAATCAAAAGTACAAACAAGTTAGTGAGCTTTATAGGGAAGGGATTAAAGACATTCATGGAGATTGGATTGTAAAAGCTGTGAACAAAGGAAACCCTGCTGACATAGGAGCGTTTTTAGTAAAGAACGGAGAAAGAACAAGTGTTGAGCAGTTAAACAAACTAATTAGTAGGGCTAAAGCATTAGGAAAAGATGTCGACGGCAATGACTTAATGAAGTCAATCGAAAGAGAGTACTTAAACAATTTATTTCCTTCTAAATCTTCAAACGATGGTTTAGTTTTTGTTAAAAACATGAACAAGGAAAAGTTTGCAGACACCTTTAAAGCTATTGTTGGTAAAGAACGAGGAGAGAAAATACAAACATTAGGTAATGAAATAGACCTGCTTAGTAAAGGCATACAAGGCTCAGAAGGAGCTTTATCTTTATCTATTAGAGGCGGTGAAATTTCGGAACTAAAAGGACCTTCACCTGTAGGAGTCCCTCTTTATGTGCTTCTAGGTAAAGTTGTTAAAGGTCAGCTTAGTTCAAAAACTGTTTCTAAAAAAATAGCTCTTGCTAAACAAGCCAACGCAAAACTAGCCAGAGGAGAAGAACTTTCTAGTGACGTTATAAAGTCTTTGTTAGCTATTCCCGCAGGTATAACTGTTGGAGCTACAATACCTCAAGACTAAAAAAAGCCCTTTAGGTTTCCCTAGAGGGCTTTAGTTTTATAACAAGTTACAACTCTATACTATTTCACATGCTCCACCTACACACGCTAACTCTTGAGAACCTGTAGTATTATCCTCTTGTTCAAAATGTTCAAGGTCATTCCAATTAACACCCACAGGCATCTGCTGT
>Ga0222715_10004365_pt1 | contig 12305 bp, 5 predicted proteins | sample C33_9DmetaG_FD_165056 | JGI IMG/M metagenome (GOLD analysis project Ga0222715, IMG submission 165056) | Estuarine water microbial communities from San Francisco Bay, California, United States - C33_9D | ecosystem: Environmental > Aquatic > Marine > Unclassified | place: USA: California...
CCATGCCTTCGGCAGTAACGCCGACTTTTGGAATGCAGTGTCTACAAAAGCGAATTCACTCTATAAGCGCCATGGCGACGCCGCATGACAGCGCGATTCGATACCGACGCCCTCAGCGCAGCATTGGCCGCGTTTGAGCAATCGCTTTCTAGCGGCGCCGAACAAGGGACGGGCGCTGACAGCTACCGACAGGCAGAAAAGGGCGCTTATTTTGCGGTAGACCTCGCCGCGCTCACCGAGCTCGGCACGCGGGAATCTGAGCAGGACTTTTCGCAGCAATTCGCGGTGGCGCTTGCCGACGTGCTGCAGAACCCCGATGCGGCGATAGAAGCCGGCGAAACACTCAAACACGATCGCACCACCACCGTTGTCAAAATTCAGGTGAAGGGTATTTTCCTCGTTATAAAGCGCTACAACCGCAAATCGCTGCTGCATGGCTTTACTCGCCTGTGGCGCACCACTCGTGCCCGTCGCAGCTTTGATGCTGCGCGCTGGCTTCTGCAACACGGCATTCTCACCGCCATGCCTCTCGCCTTCATCGAAAATCGCTCTTTCGGAGCCCTTAATCACGGGGCTTACTACCTCAGCCTTTGTCACCCAGGTGACAACCTGCTCCGTCAACTCAGTAGTGGTGAGATCAAGGACCACGACTTTGATGCACTCCTCAGCGAGTTCGGACGACTCTTCACCCTGCTACGCCGCGCGAACGCCGCCCATGGCGACATGAAAATCAGCAATTTCATCTACCACAGCAACAGGCTGTGCGTTCTGGACTTGGACGCGACACAGCCCTATAAGCGCGCGTGGCAGGCGAGGCGCGCGTTTCGTAAAGATATCGCAAGGTTTGAGCGCAACTGGGTTGGGTCGGAGTTTGAGGGAGTTGTGGCGGAATTTTTGGGAGAAGTTTGAGAAATAATGGGAAAACTCTGGACTAAAGAGACACTACAGACATCACTGATGAACATCATAATACTAGCCTGTGGCAGACAAAGTTTTAGCAAACGTTTCTTTAAAGACGGAGGCATTGTCAGGTCAAAGAAGGCGGAGATATCTTTTTAGTTTAGGTATGAGTCTTAAGAAGTAAACGGCATCGAGGAGTTTGCGTCTTTATACGCAGGAAACTCTATAGAGGGCATAGCACGGTGCTTTACACGTCTCTCTATTATCGATATCCCCGTCATGACTAGGATTTGAATTAGATATCCTATATGTTTCATGGACTAATAATCACTAACTTTCTTTGGAAGCTTCCAACAAGGAATTACGAATGTACGTCGCTAAGATGCTATTAGTATCGATATTAATCTTACAAACTAACTTAGTTTTTGGAATTGAAATTAGCGGCTTCGTTATTCGTAGCACTGTTGGCCCAAGCCCCGCCAGCGTCTATGCCAATGGAACAAGAATTGCTGTGGCTTCAGACAACGGCTACTTTCAAGGAGAGGTCACTGAAGGCAATATTGAAATTTATGCTGAATTAAATTTGGCCAACGGAGTTGAGCGAAGCATACCGAGGCAAGTTAACCTCTTCACGGACACTAAACTACAGCTGTATATCGCTCCCGTGCACAGGGTTACAATTAACTCAGAATTGCCCGCCGGTACATATGGCCCTTGGCTGACAATCTATGAGGCAGTTACCCCATCAGAAAGATTATTTAATACCGATCTGCAAATCTTGCCGCTTTCTACCTTACCATCAGGGGGCTATTCACATAAGGCGAGTTACGATCTTCCTGAAGGGGTTTATCGAGCGCTTCTAAGCGCCCAGACTGGAGTAAGTGGTGAAAGGTATAATGCATGGGCCGGCTTTGAGGTAACGAGCGAAACCAAGGAGATAACAATAACTCCGCAAGACGAGTACTCCTCATATCCCGCAGAGGTAAGGATCATTGATCCTGCAAGGATAGACTTTAGTCCAGATGAGTTAGAGGGCTATTTAACTATACATGGTAATCAAGGTGCCGCATCTCCGAATATGGCGTTGACCATCCTCAACCTTCAGACCGGGCACTATACTTGGGGCTCATCTAGAGACGACGGGTCGTTCGCATTGGTACTCAACGGGTTGCCAGGAAGCGAGTATGCAATTTATCAGCGACCAGAAATTGATGGTTGGAATAATTATCAGCTGGGCGTGGGGACCACGATCCGAGCGCCCTTGGATTCACCAAATAGCCTAGAGTTTTCAACCGAACATTCTGCGTCAAACACGAACCATACTCCTAATAATCCTTCAGACGCGAAGTTACTTGGAGGGCGAGTAGGAGGCATCGCGCAGTACAGTGGGGAGTTCGATTTTTCCCAGTTATCATCAGGCAGCAGCGGCGAGATTTCGGGCACCGTGAAAGTCGTCGCCCCTTCACTAGAAGATGTTTCAATCTCTTGGGGCACCTCTTGGCCCTCTGGACTGTATCTTGAAAAAATCGTGTCGACAGACGGCTGGGTCGTTGCCGCCAACCCTGAAAACAGCTCGAACTATATGACCGTCAGCGGGCTGCCAATCAATGGAGAGCCCGAGGTAAATCGCACGCGGATCGGTAATGTTGCGTATTCTGAGATTGAGCAGATTTCTTCAACAGTATGGCGAGCAAAATTCGTAGCCAGCTACGATATCCCACCGCAGTTATCAAAAGGCCGATATCAACTACACCTAAAATCTTCGCTAAATACCAGCGTCTCCTCGGAAAAGGTCTTCTCTCATAATTTTACCGGAGACTCGAGCACCTCTGTTTTAGACGGACGCATCGGAGAGTTTGAAATAGGAGATACGAGTAGGACGAACATTGATGTTGGATTATTTTTGAATGAGTACAGTAACGGATCCAGGGGGACGGTGCCAGATAATCGATCAGGCGAGTTTGGTATAACTCCGGGGATCATCACCAACGCGCATAAATTCCTAATCGATGGCTCCATGCCCGGAAGAAAAGACGGAGCGAGCTATAACCTCGAGCCATTCATACCTCTCGTAAGCTGGACCACTAAGGGCCACCAGGTTCCACTTCCAATAAAGTTCAAATTCCCCTCCGGCAAACTTGAAGTAGCCGTAGTCGACCCAGCGGGTAACGTTTCTAGTTTCGGCCCTAAGCCATTTAGGGGAACCTACATGAATGAACCATTTATACTAAATAACACGGGCGGCGGGATGGGTGGCGCTGCGCCGCAAGTGTATATGAAGTTGACTACACTAACTGAAGACTTTGATTACGACTTTAAAGAGTATGGGGAGTACAAGATAAGTATTTTCGGCACTGTCCTTGATATGAAGGGAAGAGAGTACTCATTGAATGGAGATTTTACTGTTGTAAAAGCAGAGCCGTTAGATTTAGAGCACGGTGTCATGCCTGGAACGCCATTCGAAATCGGGGACTCTTTTTCGCCACAACTCATCGTCCAGCCAGGTGTACCAGCGAAGGTTGAGATCACACTCTCACATTATCCAAACTCTGACCCGGCAATGGTTGAAACAGCGAAATTTACAGGCTTTGCAAATAGATTCGGGTATTACGACGGTGGAGATCAAGAGTATAAGTTCAATTTGCCCGGCGAATACCGAGTGGACGTTTTTGCGAGTCACGAGGATACGGATGGCGTTATTCATGCCGCGAGTCGGACGTGGGGCGGGATAGTTGAATCAGATCGCATCGAGCTAGAAATGCGAGGGGTAAAGGGAACGGAAGGCTACACAAATTACAGACAATGGTTTGTATTTGACTCACGTCCTTTGGGAATAGGCGAGACGAACACTCACGTGGGACCCGCCTACCAAACCGGCGATGTTAGTTGGATGCTTGCCGAGGAGCTAGATCGAAGTAATTCCGCTATGACAGCGTTTTATACGATCTTTGATAAGAATGGCGAATTTAGGGACAGAGTAGCTAATCGGCTCTCCATCTACTCAGGACTAGACCTAGATAACACTGGCCTACCTTTTGTCTCGACTACCGATCTGAAAACTGCAACAGGCTCCACCATAAACCCATTTTTCGAGTTAGAGGATTCGGACGACCACTGGGCCTACTACTACAACGCAGCGGAGAGGCCTGGTGTTTCTGTTAGGGAGCATATCGGCCAACTCAGCACCAGAGATAACTACTGGCGCTTTACTGACACCTATAATCATCAGCTTGGGAATGGGTTTCAAGGAGACAACCCAAACGACTTCAAATTCATATTCGGCGGTGGTGTGTATCGAATGCCGAAGGCCAATGAAAATTATTATCTTGCCTACGGATCGCTCTGGGTTCACCTGCCGGCAGATGATGAGACTGGGGGCAGAATAATGCCCCCTTTCCAAGGAGCCTCAGGAGGGCCTAGCGGGGGCCCACTGATGACTCTGCTGGGAGAGGAGGTAGACATCTTTTTCCATCCCACGGGTGTGCGTCCAGGTTCTATTCTAGAAGTCGGTGACGTCGCTGCGTTCGCGGGTCAAGTAGCACCAACCCTCCCCTCGGAGGTGTCAATTGTTGTTACTACGCCTTCAAATGAGATCAAAACCATTGACGGGACGGCGAATAAAATTGGGTACTTTTATGAGCCAGAAACAAATTTTGAGATTACCGAGCCGGGTGTTTACGACGTGGATATCACTGTGACTCACAGGGGGATGACTTCAGCTGGGCTTGTCGAGTCCCCTTACCCGGTGGGAGGCATACTCAGCAAAGACGTACACTCCTATAAGTTCTATGCCGTGACCAAAGAGAGCGAGGAGGCTGAATTAGCTGCACCTTTACCTACCGAGTTACCGGTCACTACGGCGCTTAATTTTGCGTTCAAAAGCGAACCAACGTCTACCTATCAGCTGCTGAACCAGACCACGGTGATGCCAGGTTTCGTGCTTTCTCAGACTGAATCGAGGTCATTAACATACTCTTATAACGCAAAAGAATTGAATTTGAATTTCCCGAACCTTGACGTGGACTTAGACGGTGTACCGCGGAGCAATGTAGATACGATCACTTACAGTTTTCTTTTGGAGAGCCAAGATCAAGAAGGTAAACGCAACTATGAGGCGCAGCAGATAGTGCTGCAGGGTGATAAAATCATCCGCGCCGAGAGGGCTCAGGCTCTTGACGGGACGCTCGACGTAGTACTGGATAGATCTGACCTGGGCGCTGGAAAGATTCTGGACGCAAGCTTAGCAATAAGTGGCCAGGGGACTGGTGATTTATACGTCGTGCTGATGATGCCGAACGGTCAGTACCTGAGCCTGGGCGAGACTAGATTGGTCTCAGCAATCGGGGAAGTTATTCCTTTTAGAGAGGCGATCAACCTGTCTGCCGTAAAGACTTTGCCTCTTGTTAATCTGCCTTTGCCAGGTGGACTGGTTGAGGGGACCTATACTTTTTATGCTATTTTCGTCGCTGAAAAGGCGAATGTGTATGATGAAAGTAACTGGGTTTCTTTGGCTAGCAGTGAATGGACCTATGATTAGTTAACATCTAAGGAGAAGCTTCGTAGTTAATTAAAGATGGGATTAGTTTAAAGGACGAGAGAGCCGTTGTAACTAGAGCTCGAATTGCTGAGCATCGTAGCCAAGCCAGTTATCAATCTCGTAGGGAGACGTGCCTTTTTCCACGACTATGGCGTGCAGGACGAAAACTTCATTTGATAATAGCCGCGCATCTATACGCAGAGGATCTAGGGCGTGGGCATGAAGTGAGTTAGGTTCCGTGTGCTCACTCAATGGTGCAAACGGAGCGCCGATTTCTAGCGATGAGATCTTCCAAGCCGTGTCAAAGTACCAGTAGGCGCCTATCGCAGGCTGTTGAATCACCAGAAAGGTATCAAAGCTCACATTAGACGCGTGCGTAAACACGACGTTTAAGTCGCCACCTGGATGCGTCGACGCGACCTCTTCCTCCTTCTGACTCTCTGATTCTGTCCAAGCCTCGAAAGAGACCTCAATCGATACGACCGCGGCTGCGATGGGTGGGTTTGCCCTCGAAGGCTGTTCTATACCGGAGAGCAGGGGAAGCGCGCGCAGGTTGTCTGGCTTGTCTAAACTCTTCAAGTACATGACCAAGTCGGCTAGCTGCCCTGCCTCAAGGTCCGGCATAGTCTGCCCTGCAATATCGGCGGGGTGGCCCTGTAAAACCTCGGCTAGAGTGCTGTATCGTCCGTCGTGGTAGTAAGGGGCAGAGAGTTGAAGGTTGAGAAGCGTTGGGGTGTTAATGCTCTGAGTTACGCCTTCGATCAAGTTCACACTGTGGTTCTGATTATCGGTGAAAAGCGGCGCCTGGTGACACTGAGTACAGTTGAGCTCGGTAGATGTAAAGAGCGCCGCGCCGCGTTGCTCGGGCGATGGCGCATCGCTAGCCACCCTCACCTCAGCTCCAAAACGCAGGGTTGCGATGAACGCAGTTAAATTGTCTAGGGCCTCTGACCGTCCCGCATTTTTTTCAGCGCCATCGCAGGTCGGTGTGCAGTTGTCTTCGCCGCCAGCAAGTCCGGTGCCGCCCTGCAATTCTCTTATCGTGTTCTCTACATCCTGCACCTCATCGAGATTACCAGACCAGTGGAAGGGGCCGGTTAGCGAGGTCGTGATTAGTGAGGGGGTGTTGCGCAGGCCATCAGGGAAGTGCCACGTCTGGTTGTCGGAGCCGCCATCGAAGTGGCAAGTCGCGCAAGAGATCCACTGATCCTTAGCCATGCGGGTGTCATCAGACGAATGAAATAGTTTTAATCCCTGTTTAACGTTGTCATCAAAGGGAAGCTGAGTGACCACGGTGCGACTAATTTCACTAAGGCTAGTTGCGTCTATCACCGACACCGAGCCGTCTACCGCGTTGTCGATGTAGATAGAGCCACCATCAAGACTCTGTGCAATACCCACCGGGAAGCCGCCGACTTCGATGTGCGCCCGTAGTTGAGAGTTCGCAACATTGATTACCGATAGGTCGTTGCTCGCGGCGTTTACAACATAGAGATCCTCGCCACTAAGAAGAGACTCGAGCGGCAGTCCAACAGGCTTATCGATAATATCGAGCGCGAGCCGCTGCCTACGCAGATGAACTCCGTTCTGCAAGTCGATTATCGAGACGAACGGAAACACACTCGTATCAAACTCGAGCGAGGTGTTGTCGGTGTTGCGAATGGTGTTGGGGACATAGGCAAACTGCGCGGCGCTGTCGAGCGTGATGGACTGCACAAGACCCGCTCGTGAGCCGAGAGAGATCTCAGCGACGACGGTGAATGTGCTGGTCTCGATCTTGGAGATGATGCCTGAGTCGAAGTGGGACACGTAAAGCCAACGTGCATCGTCCGACAGGGTCATCCCGCGAGGAGAACCTTTTAACGCAACTTCCGCCAGCAGCGTGTAGTTGTATTTGTCAAAGACCTGAACTCGGTCTGCTTGCTGGGCCGACACGTAAGCAAACTTGCTCCCAATCAGTACACCATAAGGCGCCTCGCGGGTATCGATTGCGCCCAACAGCTGAGGCGCCTCGCCCGAGGCGGCATCAGGAACAGACAGCACTGATACCTTGTTCTCGCCCTGATTCGTCACCCAGACTACGCGCCTGTCCGAGTCGTAGGCAACGGTCTGGGGCGAGACACCTACTAAGATTTCAGCGAGCGGCTCCACCACGTCGCCAACGCGTATCAACGTCACACTGTTAGAGTACTGGTTGGCGACTACGGCAAGCTCTGGGCCCGCCATCGTAATCGACGAGGTCTTTATCGTCGCGCCCGCACTAACATTCGCCAACTGCGCGAGCAGCAGGAGAAGCAGGAGCCGAGGAGAGATCAGTGAACGCAACGTTATTACCTATAGACCAAAAGTGAAGCTGGCTTCAGACCAATCAAGCCACTGGGTGTCATCAAACAAACTTGCGCCAGCTCGCGTAATCACTGAAATAAATTTGTAGCTGCCAGGGGTAATAGAAGCACCAAGCGGCAGCCTGATGATTGGAATCTCGGTGTAGTTTGCAAGTCTGGTATTGAGCATAAACGGTATTACGCTATTTGCCTCACTTATGTTTAGTTTGTTATCGAGTGTAAGGAAATTGCCGTCGGGCAAAATCAAGGCCACGTAGAGGTCTGCATCACCCACGGCGCTTAGCTGAAGCTTTGCGTCAAGTATATCGCCGCTAGACAGCGTAGAATCGGCTAATACCAAACTAAAGTCGCCCGTCGGAGCCTGGTTATGCTCCACGAATTGAAGCACCTCACCCTGAATAGTGGCAGTGCGCCCTTCGAATTTCGTCTCACCGTTGTCGCCTAAAGTCTCTAGCAAAAAGCTTAGCGTCACCGTATCTGCTCCGTTAGCCTTTCGCAGTTGTCCGCCCGGGAGGTCAAGGTTAGGGAAATCTGAGTGCAGCGCGGTTGCATCGTAACTAAATTCGCTGCTCGACGATTCATGCTGTGCCAGTAAGAATCCGGGCATGGTAACGGAGCTGTGCATCTTAGTCGCCGTAGTCGCACGAGAGGGAGCGAGCTTCAAGGCGAGCCGCGTGTCGTCTGGCAGAGTTCGCGGTAACTGGCTGGCGAAGACAGCGGGCGCAGCGTCTGCGCTGGCCACGTAGAAATCGAAACTTCCATTGTCAGCACCTAGTACACTGCCTTGGGGATAGGGAGCTTCGACCAGGCCTGCGGACGTCATACCCGTGTGCATGACAGTGACAGCAGCGTTATAGACACCCGCCTCGGCTGCGACAAAGTCCGCTGAAGGATCGTAAAAGTACCCGACCTTGTTCGCGACACCTTTAATCGTCCGGGTAGAGCCACCAGGCGTTGTAATGATCACCTCAACCTCAGAAGGTAGGGTGGGCGCGATTTGCGCGGAGAAACTTACTGTGTCGCCAACCTCGAGAAGCGTGCCGGGTCGGACGCCCATGGGGTGCGCGAAGATATCGATCTCCTCACCTTTAATTGTCATGAGAGGGCCGCCAGATGGTCCGCCCGCGGCACCCTGGAACGGTGGCATTACCCTGCCACCTTGAACATCATCATCAGGCAGCATGACCCAAAGCCCGCCGTAGGCTCCATAGAATGAAAATTCCGATTCAGGTGCGCGGTAGACCGCGCCGCCAAATAAAAATTTGAAGTCGTCCTCTTGGTCGCCCTCATAGCCATTCCCTAGCTGATATCCGTAGGGAGTGTTAAATCGCCAATAACCGTTGCTACTCTGCGCTGTACCTACGAATTCCCTCACGCCAACCCCGGGCCTGCCATTGGCTGAATAGTAATAGCCCCAGTGCACATCGGACTGATCCGGGTTTACAAAAGGCGGAACCATTTGCTGCTTTTGCTCAACACTAGAGACTAGTGCAACCGAGCCGTTAACATTATGAAACTGATTATTTCGATTGCTGATAATAGAGGCGAGCTCTGTACCGGCATCTTCGATCGTAGTAATGTTCTGCATGGCGGCATTCCAATCGGTGAAATTAGCCGTCCAGATCACGTCTCCAGTTTGATATGGCGAGAAAAAATGGGCGTTGCGTTCAGACGATGTATCGCTAAATAAATACCACTGCCTTTTCTCGTTCCCGCTCTCACTTCCGCGCGCGCCTTTCGCGCTAATTCGGCTATCGGGCGTTTCGACAATCGATCCCCACTGCCGCGATCCTGCCCATAGCGTCCCGTCCGCGGCTAAAAACCTTAGGTTATAGCTAACTCGGTACTCGCCCGGCTCTTCAAAGCGCAGCGCCTCGTCATCGCTTTGAAAGTAACCGAACCTGTTGGCCCAGCCCTCGTATCTTTTGCTCACTTTCTGGGTTTCATCAGAATACGGGTAGTGCTCGATGTCGATGACTACCTCGGCGGGCACACCCGGTTGTATAACGACAGCTGACGAAAACGAATCATCGACCTCAAACGGTGTGCCCGGGAAGACGCCCGTTTCAAGGTCCAACGTCTCAGCAATAGTTATCGCGTAGTGGCCAGATAGATCGTATAGCTGTCCACCTTCGTCACTAATTTCTCCCTCGATCTGTACTACATAGTCACCGTACTCGGCGAAGCTTACGTTGAACTCTTCGCGGTACGTCGTTAAACCATAGTGAAGGTCCGGGGCGTTGCTATTTCGATGAATGTCCTCTCCTAGTGGTGTGGTGGCTTTTTGCAGATAACTTCCTAAAATCGGGTAAGGTCCTATTACCGAAGTCTCGCCGGATGGGGAGGTAACAGTCGCGGTCAGCGAGCCCGAGGGAAATCTAAAAGGTATTTTGGGATTGCTTATCCATTCTTTATTACTGTAGGCAGTTAGTGGAACAAATGGTTCTATGTTGTAGCGCTTGCTTAGAGTAGACGTTGTACTGGGTGGGAATATCGCGGCACTTGAATTCGTAACGAGACGCCCAGAGATGCCAAAACTCTCTCTGTCCTCGTTTGCAACGACGCCCCGGGAGCCGTTACTAAGTGCGTTCATCAATAGCGCTGCATATAGACGCGGAGAATCATAGTCGCCTATCGTTATCTGGGCGGCCCCGTGCACGGTGCTGAGGTGGAACGACGGCTCGCCATAGACATCGTCGTAGAATCGCTGCTCGGTCTGAAGCCCCTTAACCATCGGGTTCATGGACCAGCCCGGGCCAGTGAGGACGAGCTGATAAATTCCATCGGGTGTAAGTTTGGGGACGGTATAGTTTAGCTCCCAATCAGCGAGCCCCTTCCCATCTCCGATGAACCGATAATTACTTAGGTTGATTTGGCCAATATTGATTAACTCCGCCCACTCCGATTCGGACCTGCTTATCGGCAACCCCGTGACGGTCATGTCGCTCGACGAGCCCTCTGGCGCCGCGGCCTTTTGCTGCCCCTTGTGATTAATGACTTGTTCGAGATATGCGCCTCCAGACTTAAGTTCAACTACAGTCTCCGCGGTGAGATTTCTGGAGAGGATCTCCATCTTGCCAGAGATTTTGCCGCTACTTCCGGAGCTCCAGCCGGTTGAGTTTAGCTCCCCGTAGAGCCAGGCTACCCCCGGATCATAGCCGCCCTTAATTTTGAGGTCGCGAGCGAGCGGCGTCTTTGAGTATTCGTTCAGACGCTGGGCGGTCGAGATAGTGTGAGTAGGTAGCTCTGCCGGTACTTTGATTACGGTGCTCGGATTGCTCGAAGTGAACCCGTTATACGCCACCGCGTGCGGGTCCTGTGTTATCTGAATGTAGGAGCCTGGTGGGGAGAAAAAACGCAGCTCAAAGCTGCCATCACTCTCCGATGTGCCAGTTAGTGCTTGGCCCGTTTGGATATTGAGGACGCTGACGGGCACCAAAGGCAAAGCGGCGCCAGGCGCGCCTTTTATTATAGAGAAACGAGAATTGTCAGTGTGTTCTACAAGAATAAGGTCCGCTCTAGGAGGCGTCGAGCCGAAGCGATTGCTCTGGCTATCACGCGAGACTTTAAGCGAAATACCTGAAACGCTTCCGTCTCTTGCATCAACGCCTACTGAGTCGATGAGGTATTCGGAACCAGGCGAAGGCCACGTGTTGGTCTCGAGGACAATTCTATAGCGCCCTGCCGGGACTGTTTCAGAGAAGGTGTACCATGTATTAACACGTAGCCCCGAGCCTGTGTTTAGGCTAAGGCCGTTGTCAAGATTAAAAAACCTAAGGCTACAGGTGCGGTTGCAAAGCTCATCAATTTCGATGCGGCCACTGAGAGTTACTGTCTTCGTAAGATCGAACTTATAGACCGGGAGGTCGGTAGAGACGCCACAGAATTCCAACATCCTATACCCCACGCCGCTGGCATCGGTGTACTCCATGCCGAGACAGCCATGCGGGAACTCGAACCTCCCGTCTGCGTCGGTAATGTAGCGAGAGCGAGAGCCATCCAGATAATCAGTCACCTGCTGATTGGCCAATGGTTCGCCATTCAGGCGCAGCTCTATCGTTCCGCCTGCCATCGCATTGGCTGCGGCGAGTAACGCGAAGATACCGAGAGCTAAGTTTAAAGGTCGGATAAAAGAAATTGATGAAAAGGACATGAATTAAATCCTCATGGCGCGGCTAAGAGATAATCATAATTTGGTCAAAATTTGATCTTATAGTAGCTTAGTAGCTCAATTTTTGTCGATTATCAGCTTACACCGGCTCAGTGAACTAACATAGATAGAATTTATTGCAATTAAACACTGGTTCGAGAGCTCTACGATTAAAAAGCTAGCTACAACGGCTTTGCTTTGTCTTTTATTACAACTCTGCGCAAGGCAAGGACCACTGGTCCGTCGGTAGCTACATCATCATGGAGAAGGGTAAGCGTTATACCAATCGCTATGTCGATGGCTCTGATGAAGGACAAAACGCAATTAAGATCGACCCTGCCACTCTCAAAGCGTCGGGATTTGGCACGAAAAT
>Ga0222715_10004373_pt1 | contig 12295 bp, 25 predicted proteins | sample C33_9DmetaG_FD_165056 | JGI IMG/M metagenome (GOLD analysis project Ga0222715, IMG submission 165056) | Estuarine water microbial communities from San Francisco Bay, California, United States - C33_9D | ecosystem: Environmental > Aquatic > Marine > Unclassified | place: USA: California...
TTGGGGACAATCAGAACACACCTAATGTTGCTAACAAAGCATTCATGTTAATGAAAAAACATATTGCTGGATTAGATACGGATGTGCGAGATGGCATTCATGTGTTGTTAAAGAAACACGGCATGGTTAAGAATGGTCGTATGACGCAAGAAAGTATTCGACGTGGTGTTCAGATTGCTAAAAAATCAGGTGGTGCTATGACTCCTGCCGCTAAAAAAATCGAAAAGATTAAGAAAGGTTTGAGTGATGTGCCTCGCGTTAGAAAAGCATTGAACAAAGCAAACGAAGAAAGTGATTAGTTTTAAGGCTTATATTAACGAATCGTGTTGCGACGATTGTCGTGAACCCGATTTTGATACTGACCCAGAGTTTGCTCTGTTCGAAGGTAGAGAGGTTCCGCTTGAGAGACCGATGTTTGAAGAACAAAAGCCAGAGTTGAACAAACCAAAGGCAGGTGGACCTAAGAAGTATTATGTTTATGTAAAGGATCCATCAACGGATAACATTAAGAAAGTTACTTGGGGTGATACAACGGGGTTGAAGGTTAAGATTAGTGACCCCGCAGCAAGAAAATCTTTTGCTGCGAGACATAAGTGTTCGCAACAGAATGATAAAACAACGGCAGCCTACTGGGCATGTCGTTTACCTCATTATGCAAAACAATTAGGATTGAGTGGTGGTGGAAACTTTTTCTGGTAAACCGTACACTGAAAACGGGAGTGTAAGGACAATATATCACGAATCCAAAGAGTTCGAATGGCATCGTGATAAACAAGATAGAGTTATTAGAGTGTTAGAAGGACAAGGATGGCAATTACAGTACAATGGTGAATTGCCAATAGAATTAATAGAAGGTGAACAATACCATATTCCTGCAATGATGTACCATAGAGTCATCAGAGGGGTAGAGAATTTAGTAATAGACATTCAGGAATAAGGTAAAATGGCAGAAACACAAGCAAAGCGTCTTGAACGCATTGAAGAAAAAATTGATAAGATTACATCTGCGGTGAGTGAGTTAACAACAACCACGGCAGTAATGGGCACCAAGATTGATGATCTTGAGTTGCGAAGAGAAGAGTCTCATCAGCGAGCGAATAAGTTTTCTGAGAAACTGGACCATGTACACGAATGTATGCACGATGTCAAAGCAAGAGTAGATATCGTTTCAAGAGTTACATGGGGAGTGGGTGCAGCGATTACAGTTGCTTTAATTAACGAAGTTGTAAAATTAGTCTAGGAGTAATATGACATGGATCGTAAAATAATCGATAATATCGCAGCAGCTTGGCAGGAAGTTGTTGAGAAAAAACACAAAAAACTTGATCCTGTCAACGATAAAGAAAACGATAAGAAGTTCAAGAATCGCACCGACAAAGACATCGATAACGATGGTGATGTAGATTCATCAGACGAGTTTCTTCACAAGCGTCGAAAGTCAATCTCTAAGAATGAAGAGAACGATCAAGAGATGGAAAAAGATGGTATGAAGAAGTGTCCAGAATGTGGTGGTTCTTCAGAAAATCATGACCCTGAATGCTCTAAGTATTCAGCGGCCGAAAAGAAGAAGATCTCTGCTGAAGAATCTTGCGGTAAGAATCATACGAAGAAAGAATCTGTATCTCACGATGAGTGGGGTTATGGTGAAATCATCGAAGAAACTGAAGACGGTTTTTACAGTGTCTATTTTGAACACGGTGTTGAGTTTGATGTTCCTGCCGAACAATTAACTCGTTTCCAAGAAGGTAAGACGTATGCTGAACGTTCTAAAGGTGGTGGGTCTGCGGAAACAATGAAGGACAAACGTAAAGGTAATAAAGCTGCCGATGATATGGCAAAAGACCATGATGCTGATAGTCCTGCCCTTGTAAAAGATGATGAAGAAGGACACGATGACGCAAGTAAAGCGGGTCGTATAACTAAATTATCTAAACTTCTTCCGGGAGATAAAAGAGTCGGCGACACCAAAATTATTAATCCAGTAAAAAAATGAACGAAAACGAAACACAACCGCAAATGTTACATGAAGCGCCTGTAGAAAAGGTTGCTCCTCTTCATCATAATTGGAAAAGTCATTACTATAACGAAGAAGAGGAAAAGATAGATGGCGAAGAAGAAAACAGTTGATGAAGCTTTAGAAGCAGCTGACACCAATGGAGATGGACACATCTCTATGGAAGAAATCGAAGCTCATATGAACCTTGAGTTTAAACGTAAAGAACTCGAAGACGCTGATGCACAACGAGACGCCATTCGCAAGATGGCATGGTTCTCGTTGGTAGGACTTTTATTATATCCGTTTGGAATCTTCCTTACTGATATGTTTGGGTTGGACCAAGCAGCAAAATTAATTGCTGACATTGCTCCAACATACTTTGCATCAATCGCCGTACTTGTCTCTGCCTTTTTCGCAGCGGATGCTGTTGGGAGTAGGAAGAAAGACTAATGGCACAATATGATACCAATGCACAGAGACTAAACGCTAATAATAATGTACAGTATGAAGTCCAGATGGTCTCGGATCAATACGGTAACATCCTCAACGAGGGTGCTACCTCACGGTCTGCGTTTGGTGAAGCAATTGCTGTTCCTGTCACGCCTGTTCTCCAGTTAGACGGTCTGTACGATTTAGATCCTCAACAGTTTGAGACATTTCAAGCAGGTGGCACCGCAGGAACATCTGATACTCTAATGCGAGTCACTACTGGAACTGGTCAATTCGGTTACGGAGTTCTTCGTTCTCGTCGTGCTGTGAGGTATCGCCCAGGTCAAGGTGCAGTCGCACGATTCACTGCTAAGTTCACACAAGGCGTTGCTGGTTATACTCAACGTGCTGGTTTCTTCGCACAAGAACAAGCAGTACAGGTTGGATTTAACGGTACTGAGTTTGGTGTGTTACGCGAGAACGGCGGTAAAGCCCACATCGAAATACTGACTGTAACTGCCACTGCGAGTGAAACTGTACAGGTAGAACTGAACGGTGTTAGCACTGGGGTGGCAATTCTTTCTACTGATACTAACGAAGAAGCAGCAAGTAAAATTGCAACCGCTTTTGCGGGTGATGCTAATTGGATTGTTGAAACTTACGACGATAAAGTTTGTTTCTTGTCAACGAGCGTTGGAGTCAAAGCAGGTGCTTTTAGTTACACTGGTACTTCTGCTACACTTACCACTCGACAAGTTGGTGTTGCTCATACTTCTCTTTGGACACCACAAGCAGATTTCAACTTCGACACTTTGGATGGCAATGGACCTTCTAAAGTTACTATCGACCCCACTAAACTAAATGTATTTCAAATCAACTTTCGTTGGTTGGGTGCTGGGGAGATTCGATACGCCATTGAGAATCCTATCAATGGTGATATGATTTACTTCCACCACGAACACTACAGCAATCGCAATGAAGATGTCCATATCGATAATCCATCTCTGAAGATTGGTTATGTTGCTGCGTCTTTAGGTGGCACTGGAACTGATGTTGTAGTTGAAGGTGCATCTATGATGGGTGCTATCGAAGGACTGATCAATACTACAAAATTACCAACTGCAACTTTCCGAGAAAGTACTGCTAACCTAACTGGCAACACTTGGTATCACGTTTTAACAGCGGCCAATAATGTAGTGTTTAGAGGCAAAATCAACACGAGAGAAATAATATTAAAAAACATTAATGCCGCTTTTAGTGGTACTGGTCCTGTTACAGTTGCTCTAATTCTAAACCCAACAGGAGTAACAACCACCAGACTCTTTTCTTCCTTGAACGAATATTCCTCAGTGTCCACCTCTAATACAACTTCCGTAGTGACATTAGGAGACCAAAGATTAATGTATATCTTTGATGTTGAAGCAGGTGGTTCAGGTACTCAAGTTCTAGAAGACCTTCGAATTGCAATTCCCCCAGCCAATGAAGTGTCTATTTTGGTTAGAAGTTCTCAGCAAATAACTCGTAATGCAATCTCTATTTCTTGGATTGAAGACTAAACAATATATAAATAACATTGATATTATAACTAGGATATGGTAATGCGAAACTTACTATTCTTTGTTATGGCTTTCTGTGCGAGTGTGACATATGGTGAAGAAGTGACTCTACCTGATGACACAATAAGAACTGAATCTATCACAGACAGTAATGTGAATACAAACTCGACCTCAACTACAACGTTGAAGTCACCCCCGGCTTCCGCTATCACGCCGACTATCAACACGTCTAACTCGGACTTGTGTACGTTTGGTGTGGCAGGAGCAATACAAACACAAATTCTAGGTATCTCAACGGGAACGCAAGTTACTGACGAGAACTGTGAACGACTCAAACTGTCCAAAACTTTATACGACATGGGTATGAAGGTTGCGGCAGTTTCTACAATGTGTCAAGACAAACGAGTCTTTGATGCGATGATGATGGCAGGAACACCATGCCCGTATGACGGGTTGATAGGTGAATCCGCAAAGGCCGCATGGATCACCAATGAAGAGTCACAACCCGGAGTTAAAGAAAAGGAAGGGATGAATGAAGGTACTAAGACTTTGCTTGGTGGCGCTGGTGTTGCTGGTTTGTTCCTCTTACTGCTTATCTGAAGAATTCGATACATCCCCTGTATATGGAACTACGAATAACGCTGCTCAGTTTGGTTTGAACTGGGTGATGACTCGTGTGTTGCCGCAACAGGCAGGACTTCAGGTTAGTAATGTTGTATATCGTTATACGACTGAGAAGAAACCAGAGGACGATATGGTTGTACATGTACAGAATGAGAACGCACGTGGGCCCGGATATATTTTCAGATCATCGGACGATTGGTCTGGAATTCCTGGCAACTCAATCAACAAATCAGTTCCGGTAGATTTTCTTGACATATCATACTGGGGTACTGGATCTATAGAGGTGGATGGATTTGGTACAGTGAAAGATGCAGAGGTGTTCTACACTTACAAATTTGACCCGTGTTTTGACCCGCAGTCGAATCCACAATGTCCCGGATATCAAGATCCCTTTGTAATAGAATTAAATGACGTAGAGGTTTATGATCCGCTCGAAGACGATTTGGTACAGAACGAATTAGATCGTAAGACAAATATGAAAGCACAAGATGATGACGAAAAAGAAAAGGCAAGGCAAAAGGCAAAAGATGCCTTAGAAGTAGTAGATGAACGATTAGAACAATTACTTGGGATGGTTATAGAAAACACGATGTCCCAAGAACAAGAATTTATACATTCGCAGATAATGGCATTAAGAGCGTTGCCAGTATCTTACCAAACTCAACTGGTCGGCGGCGAACTTCCTGGCGGGTCTTTACCCACTGGAAAGGAATTACCGAAGAACACTAGAGGATTGAGACAATCTTTCGCGTCGGAACTCCGACATGCAGAGATGGTCCGACTACAGTATGGAAAGTAAACAAACAGAAAAGGGAGAACATAATAATGTTCAATAAAACTCTCAAATTATGGGCTATACTGATGACCTTTTGTGCTAGTGCGTTTGCGGAAGAGATTCCTATTAGTGGTACTGTGGAATCCAAATGTATCGTAACGCAAGACACCGCTGGAGTTTACGGTAACTCATCACCAGAATCCTTGTCAACGGCAAGTGCTGATGGTGGTGTACATCCGGTTGTACGGTATGATGTAATCCAAGCTGATTATTATATGGCAAGGATTGCTCATCCTACTTCCTTTACCGAGAGCCCTGCACTGAGCGACACCGTTACTTGGACTGGTACTACATCAGTCGATCAAGTATCTGACGCTGGAATGTCTGCTTATGATAACGATAAAATAGAGTATGATAACGTCACTGAAGTAGACTTGTCTATTGCTGGTTCTACGTGGTTTAAAGTAGAATCAGATGCAGACTATGGATACGGAAAGGCATTTCCTGGGGGTCAATATCAAGCAGTTGTTACTGCCGAGTGTATCGCCATTTAAGGAAATCATATGAAACAGATCATGTTATTGTTGGTTACATTACTAAGTGGGCAAGCCACGCTTGCCCACGACTTTACTCCCACCTATCCTAAGTTAGAAATAACTCATATAGATGGTGTGTTAAAGGCGAGTATGAAACTCTTCAATAAACGTGATGATATTCGTTTTTATAGAGTAGGCGTCTATGACAACGATTGGAAGAAAATTCCTTTTATTGTCACAGGCGGGAATGTATTTAATGTAGAATATCTTGAGTCGAAGAGATTTGATGTCTATATTCAGGAGAGTAACAGAGATAGAGTATCTTATATTTGTACTAAGTCGCTCACTCTTCAAGACGGATCTACGAAATCAATATTGAATTCGAGGATTTGTTCGAAAGTGAAATAAAACTTATGAGAATAATAGTATTAGTGTTATTAGTGATTGTATGCGAAAAGTCGTTTGGCGAATCGAGTTCTCTGAACTTGGCATTACCCAATACGCCTGGATCATATGCACAGGACAGAATTCGTGCTGGTCAGTTAGAATGTGCCAACGCTATCGGCGGTGCTACCACCGTTGAGTTTGGTGTTGTAGGCATTCTGAATCAGAACGGACCTTACAGTAGTATCTACGGAGTCACTGGAGGTCCTGCTGATTATGATCAGAATGGGTTAGTCAAAGATGTGGGGGTTTATGCGAAGTTAACCATTCCGCTTGATAAACCCAAAGAACGCATCAACTGTAACACTCTCTATAAACTGGAACTAGAAAGAAGAAGACTAGAGATACAAAGATTAAAAGCAGAGGTCGCGCAGCTGCGGAATATGCAGTTTGCTGACGATGAGGAGTAACCAATGGCTGAAGTAGAATTTGGTGGAATGACATTCAAGGGTGGGAAGATGATGATTCTTCTCACGGCACTGTCCACTTTGGGTGGTGCGTCTTGGGGTGCTTTCGAGTTCTATGCTGATTATATGAATATGAAGGAGATAATCCAGAATATTGATACTGACGCAATAGAAGCTAGAAACAATGTTATCGAAACAAAACTAGATGAAGCGATAGATTACTCAAGAAGCATTAAGAACGATCTGAGAGATGACTTCAATCGGATGGAGAAGAATGTGGATCGAATCGAGGACCAGAATCGGAACATGGAAGATAAAGTCAAAGATATGATTGACAAGGCGACTGAACGTTTTGACAATCGTAGAGAGAGTTTACAGACAGATACGGAGATTAAAATCGACGCTGTAGAAAAACGGCTAAACGATAAAATCCAGAATGTGCTGAACAACCCTCTCGCTGACTGAATTAGGGGAGTGCAAGCTCATGCGTGTTAAAGTAACTTTTGTTAATGGAGGCACGATGCATGGTAGGTTAAGTGGGGACGATGAGGTATATGCCACATTGTCACCCAAGGATGTAATCCCTTGGGTTATGAACGACCCAAGATCGTTTATTCCTTTTATCCAACCGAGCGGTAGCGAGATTCACTTGAATAAATCAAATATCGCTTATATCGTGTTAGATGAGGAGGATTAAATGGAACGGGAATTTGTTTCCCGCGCCATTTTATATAAGACCCAGTTCATGCTTATGTGTAGCATTGGACTAAACATAGGACTATTACTTGGTTTTGTAATAATCTGACTCAGCGGGAGGGGGACTTCGGTCTCCCTTTTTTTATAAGTATATGTTTAATCCTCAGAGACAAATATGCATTATCTGACTATTATGTTAACTCTCTTTGTTTTTGGTGTTCAAACGCACCCCTACATTGAAATTAAAACGGAACATACTTTTAAAGATTTCGCAACTAAAGATCAGGTGAGTCACACTCGTTTCGGATATGAGAAAAAAACCCTTAATGGTAATAAAGTTTATGTCGAAGCGGGTCATATGACTGGTGGTTCGTCATGGGAAGCAGGTTATAATACACGACTTTCCGACACCCTAACGATTAAAGGTAAAGTTGAAAGTAAACGTGAACGCGGCACAGAAACAAATACGAAACTAGAAACCGAAATAAGGTTTACTTGGTGATATAAATACCCCTATAACGGAGGATACTTTAATGGAAATTGTCGACAAACTATTCAGTGACACACTATGGATCTATACTGCAATACTGGGTTCACTAGCGGGTGCTGCATTTTTAGCATATTTTAAAGACACGAGAGCTGGACTATGGTGTTATGCCAAATTAGACCAGTTTCTCGATTATTTGGTAGAACGTTGGGGATTGACTTGGTTTGAACAGCCTACGGATGCTTGGAGAAAAAAGTATCCTTATGTTACCAAGAAGATTGACGAACTCGAATCACGTATTAAAAAACTGGAGAAGAAAAAGAAATGATTAGTAATCTAACTCATAGGGAAAGAAGCGCATTGTTTGCAAATCTGAGCAGTATTGCTTATCTTGACGAGAAAGACGCCAAAAAAGCAGTTAAGGTTTATGGGTTCACTCAAATAGAATTCTATAATAAAGACGGCGCACAAGCATATCGTTTTCAAAACAAACATGATATGGTGATTGCTTGTCGAGGCACTCAACCTACGGAGTTCAATGATATTAAAGCAGACCTTAGTGCTATTCCTGTGATATCAGAAACAGTTAGTCGTGTGCACCGAGGGTTCAAGTCAGAAGTGGACGAATTATGGCCAATGATTCTGGAAGACCTAAGTCCTAAAGCTGTTGGTAAGAGAAAGGTTTGGGTAACTGGTCACAGTCTTGGTGCTGCAATGGCAACAATCGTCGCTGCACGTTGTACACTTGACAAAGAGAAGATTCCCGATGTTGAAGTGGAAGAACTTTATACCTATGGTTCGCCTCGTGTTGGTTGGAATAAGTATTGTAAGAGTCTTCCTGTAACACACCATCGTTGGAGAAACAACAATGATATCGTAACTACTGTTCCACCTGTATTAATGGGTTACAAACATCACGGTAATTCTTGTTATATTAACGCATATGGTAAGGTTCGTAATCTAACTGGTTGGCAGTTGGTAAAAGACAAATTACGTGGCATTTGGATGGGTCTGAAAAAAGGTAGGATAGACAGTTTTGGTGATCACAGCATTGGCGAATACATCAAACATTTAGAGTCTTGGGTTTTGGAAGACTAATGTCATACTCTGATAAGGTGATGGACCACTATGAGAATCCTCGTAATGTGGGAAAACTAGATAAAAACGCAGACAATGTGGGCACTGGAATGGTCGGGGCCCCTGCGTGTGGCGATGTTATGCAGTTACAGATAAAAGTAAATGACAACGGGATTATCGAAGATGCGAAATTCAAAACATACGGATGTGGAAGTGCGATTGCTAGCTCTTCTCTACTCACTGAGTGGGTTAAGGGAAGAACCTTGGATGATGCTGGTACTATTAGCAACTCTGATATTGCCACCGAGCTTGCACTACCTCCAGTAAAAATACACTGTAGTGTCCTTGCTGAAGATGCTATCAGAGCAGCGATAAAAGATTATCGAGATAAACATGATTACGATAACACAGTCGGCTTCTGACCATATATTTGATTATCTTAAACAACGAGGAAAAGGTGTTGGCATACGAGTTGGTGTGAAGACCACGGGTTGTTCAGGATTTGCGTATGTCGTAGAACCCGTCGATGAAAAACAAGAGTGGGATAATGTTTTCAAAGATAAAGGTATAGATATCTATGTCGATTCGAAAAGTTTAATTTATATTGATGGAAGTGAAATGGATTATGTAACGAAGGGTTTGAATACGGGTATTGAATTTAAGAACCCTAACATCAAAGCGGAATGTGGCTGTGGAGAAAGTTTTACGGTATGAAACTATTTCAAAATTTGAACGAAGAGGTTTTTACACTATTTGCGGCAAGACATTATTTTAATCCGACTTGCATTGATGCTGATGAATTTCATGAGGATTTAAAACGATTTAAGTACATAAAAAGGTTACTCAATCGGTATGTTGATGGTGGTAAACTTTCTGAACGACTAATTCTTAATCATCTCATAGTTATATTCAATGTCTTTACTGTTCCCGCTGGATTAAAAATGTTGGAGTATAAACTCGAACAAGAAAAACATTGGCCTGTTATTAAACCATTTCTCATTTTCCTAAATATAATTGAAAATGATAAATACACAGGTATAAGAATGGACGAAAAAGTAATTGAAAAATTACGAATAATAAAGGAAATTGGGTAATGTCATTACTTACAAGAGCGGGGGATTTGGTTTATACTTTTCGATTTTTAAAACTTCTGATCCAGAAATGGGAAGATACTGATGCTTACAAGTTGGGTATTGTTGATGAGAATGGCAAGAGGATTAAGTCTAAAGGATTGAACACTTCGGAAGAACGTGGTGCATATACCACATTTCACCGTTTAGTCTATAATATCAAACGATTATTAGAAAAAGTGCCTGGCGGGTCATCACGTCTTGGAACTTACGCGGCCGCACTTTTTTTATTGAAAGAACACTTTGGTGTTACTGAAAAAAATATGCAGAAGATTTTAAAACAATCCGATTTAGAAGTTACTGACCTTTTAGAAGAACAACACAACTGGTATGTTTTACAAACAGGCCAAGTTGCGCCGGGTGTTTATCGAGTCAAGAATAATAAATTGTTGTCAGACACTTTAGACGAAATTGTAAACGCAAAAGACAAGATTAAAATATGTGAAGATTGTTTCCCCATTGATGATGTGTTCGGCATCAACATATATGAGGGAACCCATATCAACACCGGACAAAAAATTCATTTTACCTTGGGAGAAATCTACAAGTGAAAACATTTAAACAATTTGCGGAAACTATGACAACCAGTTCTGGTATCGCTGGACTACCTCCAGATGATCCGCCCGGACCTCCAAAGAAAAAATATAAAGTGTTAACTCGCGGATATATAGAAGTCAATGGTGCTAGAAAAAAACAGGTGAAGTAATGTTTAAAATATATTTGATAATTGCTTTCGTTGGTGCTATCGCAGGAGGTTACTCTTATCATCAAGTCACTGTTTCTAAGTTTGAAGCAGGTATTGCCAAACTAGAAGCAAACAACCGCACCCTCAAAGAGAATCAGGTGCAGTTGGATATTGCTATCAACACAGCCCAGGCATCACTCAAAGCAGCAGAAGAGAACGCTAAGAAATCAGAAGCAGCAATGAGTGCTCTTACCTCTCGCAACCAAGAGTTGAATAAAGAGAAACAAAACTACTTGAAGATATTCAAGGATCACAATCTTACCCGTCTCGCTCGCGCCAGACCTGGCATGATTGAGAAACGAATAAATAACGGAACACAAAAAGTGTTTGAGGCATTAGAAAATGATACAAAAGAACTTATGGATGTTGATGATACCAATGCTGACGGGTTGCAATCTGATGCCACGTCTGGAGTGGGGTCCGGAACCGATAGTGGTTCAACCGGAACCACAGATAGTAACGGTAACTGAGAAGGTTCCTTTACGGATCTATCAACCACCTCTCCCCCAAGAGATTGATTTACTCAGCGTAAACTTTTTTGTCATCACCGAAGAAAACATCGAAGAAAAAGTTAAAGAGATCGAGAAGATGCTCGATGGACAGTTCGTCGTGTTCGCACTCACTCCTGATGGATACGAGAAGATGGCAGAGAACTTCCAAGAGGTTCGACGGTATGTGAGACAACAGAAAGAGTTGATCATCTACTACCGTGAAGCAACCACCGAGTCCGAAGGGACTACGGCAAAAGAATGGCAAGAAAATAACTAAAACATCTCTTGCTTGATTTGTAATAATAATATATAATAGTTCCTCTATAAAAAAATAAACCATATTAGTCAATGGAGTCTCCCCGTATGCCCAGTAATTATTTGCCAACCAGTTATCAAGAATTTATCCACCTGTCACGTTACTCAAGGTGGTTACCAGAAAAGGGGAGGCGTGAAACGTGGGAAGAAACAATCGGGCGTTACTTTGATTTCTTTACCGAACATCTCTGGGATACTTGTGAATACAAACTACCCGCTAAACTCCGCAATGAACTAGAAGAAGCAGTACTGACACAGAAAGTCATGCCATCTATGCGTTGTCTGATGACTGCGGGTGAGGCACTCAAGCGCGAGAACATTGCTGGTTATAACTGTTCATACATCGCAGTTGACAAACCTTCATCGTTTGATGAGATCCTCTATGTGCTGATGAACGGTACTGGTGTTGGGTTCTCGGTAGAACGCCAGCACATCTCACAGTTGCCAAGTGTAGCAGATGAGTTTCATGATACCGACACTACGATTGTGGTAGGTGACAGCAAACTCGGTTGGGCAAAGGCAATGAAGGAATTGGTTGGTCTGTTGTATGCAGGGCAAATTCCTCAGTGGGATATGAGCAAAGTTCG
>Ga0222715_10004374_pt1 | contig 12293 bp, 11 predicted proteins | sample C33_9DmetaG_FD_165056 | JGI IMG/M metagenome (GOLD analysis project Ga0222715, IMG submission 165056) | Estuarine water microbial communities from San Francisco Bay, California, United States - C33_9D | ecosystem: Environmental > Aquatic > Marine > Unclassified | place: USA: California...
ACTTCGTCGCGGCCTTCTTGACCTGCGTCTTCGCGGGCGCCTTGGGCGCGGCCTTCGCGGGCGCGGGGGCGGATCGTTTGAGCAGGGCGTTGACTTGCATGGCGCCGATCGTAGTGTGCGGGTGTGCGGGCGATCGATCGCGCGACGACGGATCGCGGACGGCGAAATGAATGAATCGCGCCGCGGCGTCGACCGGACGCGCGCGCGCCGTGCGTTCGGGGATTCGCGCGATGGGTGATTCGGGTGGTCGAATGCGTGATTGGAGGGGCGAGGGTGGTTTATTGGGGTGGTTTTAGTGGTCGTGGTGTTTGAACATACGTGTACGCGCGGTCGGTCGCCGGACGGACCCGTACGCGCGGCGCCGATCGCGCGCGGCGGCGACGGCGTCGTTCGGTCGTCGTCGGCGAAAAAATACTGAGGGCGGACCCGAGATGGCACTATTTTTTGTCGGTCGGCGCGGCGAGGACGGGACGGGACGCGCGCGGCGAGGGCGAGGGCGCGCGCGCGTTTCGATGGATCGATCTCGCGACGATCGGTTCGACGTTCGATCCGGCGCTGGTGCTCACAACGTCGACGTTCTAAACGAGCGACGCGACGCGCGCGCGGCTCAGAGCCTGGCCAAGCAGTCGCTCTCGTGCAAGACGACGAAGCCGTTGCCTTCCTCGTCGGTCATTTGGTCACCGGCGTACTTGAAGTAGATCACCTTATCGCCCGCCTTCAGGGTCATCGGCTTGACGTCTTCGTCTTTTTCGCCCGCCTTGCCCGGCCCGACGGCGACGACGACGCCGACGATCGGCTTCTCCTTGGACCCCTCCGTGAGTAAGATGCCCCCCTTGGTTTCCGCGGCCGCCTTCTCCACCGACAACAGGACGCGATCGCCGCACGGTTGAAGCTTCGGGATATCGTTCGCGCGCGCGCCGCTGCTCGGAAGCGTGCCGATGAGATCTTGTTCTCGAATCATCGTGTAGTCCTCGCCGTCGACGACCAAGTCGGTGCACCCGATGCCGAATCTGCTGTACAACACCGTGGAACCGATCTTGACGTGTTTCACGTCCGGTCCGATCGCCGCGACGTCGCCTGCGCGCGTAACGAGCACCGTCCGCGTCGTCGTCAGTCACCGCGCGTCGCGCGTCCGCCGCTTTTCGATCCGCGCTTCCTCGCGTCGCTCGCGTCCCGCGTCCCGCGTCAAACCCTCAAAAAGGTTTCCGCGTCGCCCTTTATCCCCCGCGCGTTCGCGCGTTCGCGCGTCGCCTGCGCCCTCGAGCGCGCGCGTCGCGACGACGCTTTCGACGCACCGCTCGTGGGCTTGCGCTGCGCGCTCTCCGTGAGCACGATCCCGCCCTTGGTCACCGTCTCCGCGGCCGCCACCTTGATTAAGACGCCCGCGCCGCACGGCGTCACCGTCTTGTACGCCGACGGCACCTCGAACGCGGCGCCCGCGCGAGCGGCGACGCGCGCGCGGCGACGCGAGACGCGCGCGGGCGTCGCGACGGCCGGGCGCGCGGAGACGGCGAACATTCGAACGCGCGGCGAGTAATGGGGACGGCGCGCGCGCGGCTTCTGGAAGGAGGCTTCCGCGGCGGGACGCGCGCGGGACTCGGAGACGCGAAAACGACGACGAAGACGCGACGCGAATTCGGGAAGCGCGCGGTGATGCGTTAAACGCGCGAATGGGGGGGCTAGGGCGAGACGGCGGCGTCGGGCGCGTGGGCGTCGGCGCGGGCGTCGGCGGCGAGCTCGACGTCGCGAGCGCGCTCGCGGCGAGGCGACTCGATGAGCGCTTTCCGGGACTCGGTGAAGGACGGTGGGCGCGAGATGCGCTCGGGTAAGATGACGAGCAGCACGCCGACGACGATGACGACGCAGTCGAACAGCGCGAACGCGTTGCCCACGGACAGGGACAGGACTTCGCCGATGACGTTTTTCGCCGTCGTCGCGGTGCAGATGAACGGGGCGTTTTGTGCGAAGTGATCGCACGGGTGGCAGTAGGAGTACAGGTATGCGAACGCTTCGGCGGCCATTTGCGCCTCGTACGCTTCGCAGCGCTGCGCGATCGTCAAGCTCTTGCCCAAATCCGGATATATCGCCTCCGGATACATCACCGTCATTCCGACCGCGTTTTGCGGGAAAGAGAGTGACAACCCAAGAACCGGGTGAGACGCGGGGGCCATTTGGGATGAAGGCATGCCGTGGACGCGTACGTAAATCACCGCTCCGTTCGCCCGAACGTCGTTGAGCGTCGCCGCGTTCACCGCGGAACCCGAGCAGTTGACGTTTAATATTTCCGCGCTCGGCTTGAACGTAAACGTCTTGTACTGCGTCGAATTGAACGACTCAGGAGGCACCGGGCCGTAGTTGGGTACCCAATTTGCGAGAGATATGAAACCATAACCGACGAATCTATTTGCGCCGTTCCGCAGCGATGCAATGTACGATAGCTTCAGAGGATTGTGCTGCGCGAACTCTGCCGAATACGAAGCGTCGTTCTCGAACCCCTTGTACAATGGCAACGCGCACTGATCGTCATACGCATACACACCGCGCGTTCGCCCTGGCAACGGCATGTGATAGTACGTCGGCACCCTTAAACTCGGTTCAGACGTTCGCAAGTAATCCCACGGCCCGTCGTTATTCCCGGCCGCGTTCGCGACCAAGAAACTATTCTCGACAAACGGCTGAACCAGCGCGCTCGCGCTCGGCGCCTCGAACGCCGACGCCACGCACTCCGCCTCGGTTAAATTCAACCCAAACGTCGGATCCAGGCTCAACGGCACGCACGCGTACCCATCGAGCGCGTTCGTCGACTGCACCTCGAACACCGTCGTCGTGAGCGACGCGTAATACCACACCTGCACCGCGAACACCGCGACGCACGCCGCCGTCGTCGAGAGCAGGCACCATCGCAGCGCTCGCTTGTGTCCGCGCAGCAGCGACTCGTCCACGCCGTCGTGCTGCCACGCCGGCGGGATCTCGACGTTGTACGCGCGTCTCGAGCGCTCGCGTCCGCGGAACGCCGCCTCGGCGCCGCCCGTCGCCGTCGCGCGCGCCATCGCCGTCGCGCGCGGCCGTCGCCGCGTCGCCGCGCGGCCGTCGCCGCGCCCTCACCCGGTCGTCGGCGCGTCGCCGCGTCCGCGCGCGCGACGCGATCGCGACGTTTCGACGCGACGCGCGCGCGACCCTCGGCGCCGCTTCGCGTCGCTGGTCCGTGTGTCGTTTCGTATCGCGCGCGACGACGGTCCGTGTGTCGCGCGTCGGACGTCTCGCGCGGCGCGCGGCGCGCGACGCCGCAGACGCCGACGCCGCGAGCGCGCGAGCGGCGACGACGCGCGCGCGGACGCGGCGACGCGCGTCGATCGCGCGCGCGCGAGCGGCGACGACGCGAACGCGGCGCGGGAAACGCGCCCGAGCGACGCGAACGGGGCGAGATCTTTTGGATTTCAAAAAGCATCGCGCGTCGGACTCGGACGCGACGCGCGGCGCGAGGAAGCGCGGTGAACGGCGCGCGGACGCGAACGCGCGATGAGCGCGGAGTTTACCGTCGCGGCGCGCGCGCTCGGACGCGGGAGCGGGACGCAAGGGGAGTTGACGCTGAGTAAGGCGGGCGGCGCGCGGTTTCGAGCGGCGAGCGGCGCGGGCGAGCAGAAGAAGACGGAGATCGAGGCGGGGAAAGTGCGCGAGGTGCGATGGAGCGACGCGCCGACGGGTGGAGTGCTGAGAGTGCGATCGACGGACGGGCGGACGCTCGTGTTGGGGGGGATGGGGACGGAGGACGCGAAGAACGCGGCGGAGTACGCGGCGCGCGAGCTGGGGTGCGCGAGCGGCGAGACGAAGATGAACGTGAACGGAAGGAACTGGGGCGACGTCGCGATCGAGGGGAGCGGGGCGGTGTTTGAGGTCGATGGGAAGACGGCGTTTGAGATTGATGGCAAGTACATCTCCGAGGCGACGGTCGTGGGGAAGAGCGACGTCGTCTTGCAATTTCACCACGACGACACGGTGACGGAGAAGGATTCTTTGGTGGAGTTGTCGTTTTACGTTCCGCCGGGCAGCGAGACTTGGAAAGGAGACGATATGGAAGATCCCGACGACACCGCGGCGAAGCGCATGCACGCGGCGATCATGTCGATCGCCGCCGCCGACGCCGAGGCGGGCGAACCCGTGGCGGAATTCGACGGCGTCTCCATGGTCGTCCCGAGAGGCAAGGTTTCGATGGAGTTGCACAACACGCACATGCGCATGCAATCCTCGACGTTGGACTTCAAGGTTCAGTACAGCTCCATCGTTCGCGTGTACTTGCTTCCGAAGCCGCACTCGAACCAGTCGCACGCGGTCATCGCGCTCGACCCACCGATTCGCAAGGGGCAGACGTTTTACCCGCACATTCTCGCCATGTTCAACGACGACGATCATCTCACGGTGGAACCGAACTTGGCTGCAGATATGAAAGACAAGTTCCCCACCCTCGAGTCGACGTACGACGGCTCCTCGGGAGAAGTTTTCGTGCGCGTACTGAAAAATATGGCGGGCGTCAAGTTGACGAGACAAAGCTTATTCACCGCCTCGGCGGGCGGACACGCCATACGCGTGTCGCACAAGGCTGACGTTGGCCTACTGTACCCGCTCGAAAAAGCGTTCTTCTACTTGCCCAAACCTCCACTGTTGCTGCACTACAGCGAAGTCGACGAGGTTGAGTTTGAGCGTCACAGCGCGCAGGGCGCGACGAGCGGCAAGACGTTTGACGTCTCCGTGAATATGAAGAATGGCTCGTCGTACGATTTCCATGGCATTCAACGGTCGGAGTTCCAAAACTTGGTCAACTTTTTGACCGCCAAGCAAGTCAGAATCTCCAACGTCGACGCCAACGCGCGCGCCGACCAGCTCATCGCCGAAGCTTCGGACGACGACGACGAAGGCTACACGCGGCGCGGCGACGAAGACAGCGAAGAGGACGAGGACTTCGCCGCGGGAAGCGAGTCCGACGGCGGCGAACCCACCGACAGCGATTCCGACAGCGAAAGCGACGAGGGCGCGAAGAAGTCGAAGAAGTCGCCCAAAGCCAAACGCGCGAAGAAGGATCCAAACGCTCCAAAGCGAGGCTTGTCCGCGTACATGTTCTTCTCCGCCGCCAAGCGCGCCGAGATCACCGCCGCCAACCCTTCGTTCGGCGTCACCGACGTCGCCAAGGCGCTCGGCGAAAAGTGGAAGACGATCACGGACGAAGAAAAGAGCGTGTACCAGCAACAAGCCGACGAGGACAAGATTCGATACGAGCGCGAGATGGAAGCCTACCGCGACGGCGGTTCGCGGCCCAAGGTGGAGATCAAGGACGACGACGACTCCGACGCCGACGACGTCGCGCGCGACGTCGACGCCATGGACGAAGATTAGACTCACCGACGCGCGCGCACACGCACCGTAGCTTTTAATCAATCGCGCGCTTTTTACGTCGCGTCGGCCGCCAGCCCAACCGCCGCCGTCGCCGCGCCGCGTCCGCACACGACGACCGCCGCGCGTCTCGCGTCGCGCCGCGACGCCGCGACCTCGCGCGATGCGCGCCGCGACGCCGCGCGCCGCGACGCGCGTCCGCGCGCCCGCGCGCGCGTCCAGCGCGCGTCCAGCGCGCGTCGGCGAATTCGCGAATTCGCGTCGGAATTCATTCGCCCCGCGCGCGCGCTCGAGCGCGTCGTCGAGCGCGACGCGCGACGACGACGGCGACGTCTCGTCGCTCGCGGCGCCGACCGCGCGCGCGACGCGCGAGACCGCGGCGACGCGCGAGACGCTCGAGCGCGAGGCGGAGGGGAACGGGGCGGCGCGACGACGCGACGACGAAGACGGCTCGACGTCCTGGGACGACGGCGACGACGACGACGGCGGGGCCGGCGACGATGGATCGAACGGACGCGACGGCGACGGCGAGGGCGACGGCGACGGCGACGGTGAGGGCGACGCGGCGGCGACGTCGAGGGCGGCGTCGTGGACGCGCGCGGACCGAAGACGCGCGAGAGCGGCGGCGGACGGCGGCGCGCTCTTCGCGGGCGTCGTGTCGACGATGCTCGCGCCCGTGGCGTGGTTGGTGTTTCGTGGGATAAAGCCCACGCGCGCGGAGCGGGAGAAGTACGCGATGGAGACGCGAGAGTCGGAGACGCTGGCGAGGCGGCGCGCGGAGCGAGACAAGGAGGCGGCGAAGCTCGCGAAGCGATTGGACGAGGCGAAGGAGGCGGCGAAGGCGAAGGCGACGAAGGCGAAGGCGACGAGCGTGACCGCGCCCGAGGGAGCGGCGACGGCGACGGTGACGAATTTGGAGATTGAAGAAAAGCCGAAGGATGTTTCGGCTCTGGCGGCGGAGCCGGAAGCCGTCGTCGACGAGCAGGCGGACGCGTCGACGAGGTCAGACGTCGGAGCTGACGTCGAGGACGCCGCCGTGACGTCCGCGTCGACGTCGAGCGACGAAGCAGAAGCGACCGACGCGCCGGTGCGTGTGGTGTCCGTGAACGAGCGCGCGTTCGAGGCGCCAGAGTCGGAGGCGCCAGTCGCGCCGACGCCGACGGTATCCCACGACGTCGAACCGATCATCGACCGGCATCATGCCGAGGACGAAGCATACGACGTCATCGCTGAGCACCCCAAGCTGGTGCGCGCGATTCGTGAGGCGAATGCGCTCGTGCATAAAGCCCACGCGCGAAGAGTGGAGAGTAACGAAGAGTTTCAAGACGCGCTGCGATATCGCCAGCAAGTCGTACACATGGCGTCCGAGCTCGGTATTCCCGTCGCACCTTTGCGTGAAGTCAAGGAGACGTTCAAGCAGTCGACGTACGAGGCCCCACTCGGGCCCGGAGCTGGCGAAAAAGCCGCCGAGGCGGCTAAGTCGGCGCTCGCGGCGACGAAGAAATTCGTCGATTTCGCCGCGCCCCACGTGCGCTCGGCGACTACGAAGGCGTTCGACTACTCAAAGCAGCACGCCACAACGGCGGCAGAAAAGCTCAAGCAAGCGCACGCAAAGGGCGACATCCGCGCGCCGACGTTGGACGAAGCCACCGACTTTGCGAAATCGACGTCGAGACGCGCCCTCGGCGCGTGCGTCCACGCCTTCGACGCCATCACCGACCAGTTCGCCGCCGTCGCGAACAAGTCCGCCGTCAAACCACAAAAATCATAATCACCGCACTGTACGATCATCGCGCCGAACGAGCACCGAATTAGCGTTGTCATTATACTCTTCCAACCGGCTCGCCCGCACATGGCGACTCTCGGCGCGTCGCCGCCGCCGCGCGCGACGCGCGGCGCCACCACCGCGCGCGCCTCGAGCGCGTCGCGCGGCGATTCGCACCGCGGGGCGCTGCGCCGCGCCCGCGTCGTCCTCTGGGACGTCGACGGCACGCTCGCGAACAGCACCGAGCTGGGCTTCACCTCGACCAACAAAGTGCTGCGCGACGCCGCGCTGCGCGAGATCACGCGGGACGAGTACCTGCTCGGGACGCGCTACACCACGCCCCGCCGCCTCGCGTGGCACGCGACGAAGAACGCGGACGACGCGTGCGGAGAGGCGCTCGGCGCGGCGTTCGACGACGCGTACGTGGCGCTCGTGACGACGACGACGGCGGGATTTTACCCCGGAATCGCTCGCATCGTCGAGCGATTGCGCGACGAGGGAAGAGAACAGGCGGTGTTGAGTAACGCGTGCGGGGCGTACGCGCGGGCGGTGATCGCGGCGAACGGATGCGTGGATGTGATGGCGCGCGTGTACGGCGCCGACGACGTGCCGCGAGCGAAGCCGGAGCCGGACGGGTTGGTTCAAATCGCGCGCGAGCTCGGCCTCGACGGCGTCGATCGATCGATGGCGTACGTCGGGGATGCGCCGAGCGACGGTGCGGCGGCGAAATCGGCCGGGATGTTGGCGGTGGGCGTGAATTGGGGGTCGCACGATTTGCGCGACGAAGCCAACGCGCGAAATTTCCACGTCGTCTTCGACACGGTCGAAGAGCTCGCGGCGTCGCTCTTCGACGACTGAGCGTCGCATAGATTATTTGTACACCTAACGTAGACGTAGTATTTTCGCGCTCGCTCGATTATTTCAACATCATCCTATTCAATTCGCCGTCGACTTTTTGTACGCCTCCTCCTCTCTGCCCGCCTTCATCGCCGCGAAACGCGCGGCGGTGAACATGTAATCGCTCAACCTATTCAAGTACACCCGCACCACGTCCGGCACCGCTCCGCTCCGCACCAAAGGCACGCACCTACGCTCCGCGCGTCGACACACGACGCGCGCTTGGTGTAAAAACACGCTCGCCTTCCCCCCCGACACGAGCAGAAAGCTCGAGAGCGCCGGCAACTCGGCGTCCAGCCCGTCGATCCATCCCTCCAACGTCTCCACGTGCGTCTCCGAAAACGCCGCGCGCGCCTTCATCGCGTCCGAACTTCCGACGAGCGGCGTCGCCACCGCCGATCCGACGTCGAGCAATCGACTCTGGATCTCCGCGAGCTGCGCGTCGCGCGCGCGTCGCCCTCTCCGTCAGTCGTCGCGCGCGCTCGCGTCTCTCTCCGCCGTCTTCGCCGCGCGTCGCGCGCGCGCGCGCGCACCTGCGCCTCGAGCCCGTTGTTTTCTTCGACGCAGTGCTCTCGCGCGATCCCGCACGCGACGTTGCACTCGTCGACGTCGCCGAGCGCGTCGAACGTCGCGTCGTCCTTGTCCCGGCGCTCGCGGTTGTACAGCGCGCTCGTCCCCGCGTCGCCCGTCTTGGTGTAAATCTTGAACGCTTTCGTCGGCGCGTCGTCGGCCATGATCGCGGCCGCGACCGCGCGCGCGTCGCGCGTCGGTGTGCGCGCCGCGCGCGCGTCGCGTCGGCGCGCGTCCGACCGACCGCCCGGTTTTAAGTGTGTTCGCACTGTATGCGCACACAGTGCGACACGCGGACGTCCGCCGCCCGATCGCGTCGGTCGTCATCACGCGCCGCGCGTCGCCATGCTCGCCGCCCGCGCCAACGTCGCGTCCACCAGCTCGCTCGTCGCGCGCCCGCGATCGACCGTCGCCGATCGCTCGCGCGGCGCGCTCGTCGTCACGGCGGCGAGCAAGAAGAAGGACGTGCGCCTGCAAGTCACCCTCGAGTGCACCGAGCAAAAGGAGAGCGGCGTGCAGGGGATGTCGCGATACATGACCCAGAAGGTGCGCGAACCGATGCGCGGACGCGTCGCGCGCCTGGGGGGGCGCGGCGAGCGGCGACGAGACGCGCGCGCGCGACGCGGGGCGAGGACGGCGATGGGGACGATTTAAGGGTTTCGCGACGGCGGACTGACGAAGGCGCGCGCTCGTTTTCGATTCGCAGAACCGTCGCAACACGTCGCAGCGATTGGAGTTGATGAAGTACAACCCGTTCTTGCAAAAGCACACGCTTCACCGGGAGTTGAAGAAGTAGGGCGTCGTCAGCGTAGCATTGTTATAATTCACACGCACCGATTCGCGTTTAGTGGATAAATTAATAGGGCTTGGGCGCGCGCGCGGCGCGTCTTCGCGAGTCGAGGGGGCGTTTGTTTTCATCACTAGGTGTAAAGCATTTACAAATCTACGAGACCACTACACGCGTGAGGTCTTCGAGCAATTTATATGAATTTATCGCCACGGGAGCGTAAGAATGTTCTTCGGCGCCTTCGTCTCGGCTACAGGGACGGGGCGTCCGCCGTCGTCGCGCTTACGCGGTTTCGGGCCAGCCGTCAATCTTGATCCCCATGTTCGCCGCGGTGCCGGCGACGACCTTCATCGCACTTTCCACCTTGACGCAGTTCAAATCGGGCATCTTAATCTTGGCGATTTCCTCGAGTTGCTCCTTGGTCACGCGCCCGACGACTTGCTTTTGCGGATCGCCCGCCCCCTTGGGCACGCCCGCGGCTTTCTTCAACAACACCGACGCCGGCGGGGTCTTCAAAACGAACGTGAAGGACTTGTCCTCGAAAACGGTAATCTCGACCGGGATGATCATACCCGGTTGATCTTGCGTGCGCGCGTTGTACTCCTTGCAAAACATCATGATGTTCACGCCCTGCGTCCCGCGAATCGCGCGCGCGCGCCGTCGTCAGTCATCGTTCGCGTCGATTCACGCCACCACTCGCGTCCCGACCGCACCGCGCGCGTCCCGTGCGATCACGCATCCATCGCGCGCGTCTCTCGCTCGCCATCGCGTCCGCCCGTCGCCCCGACGCGTCGCCCCTCGCGTCTCCGGTCGGCTCGCGAAACCCTCTCTCGCCTAGGTCTTCCAACCTCACCCGCCGCGCGCGTTCTCCCACCGCGCGCCTCGCGCGCGGCGCTCCCCGTCCCGCGCTCGCGTCGACGCGTCGAACGAAATATTCCCACGCACCTTCGCGCCGAGCGCCGGCCCGATCGGCGGCGCCGGCGACGCCTTCCCCGCCTCGATCGCGAGCTTGATGTACCCCGCCACCTTGGCCGCCATCACCGTCGACCGTCTCGCCCCGCGCGCGCGCACGTCGCGCGCGCGCTCGACCGCGTTCGCCTTGAACGCGCTCGTCGTAAATACCGCGCGCGCGTCGCCGAGCGCGACCGGGCGCGTCATCGCGCGCGCGCGTCGCGCGTCGCGCGCGTTCGCGTCGCCCGCGGGCGCGGTCCGCGCCGGGCGCGCGCAGCCGATGGATCGCGCGAACATGTCTCGGGACCTGGCGTTCGGTGGTGCGACTCGACGAGCGGCGTGCGTCTCGCTCGGTGGTCGCGCGCGAGCGGGTCGCGGTGTGCCGCGCGTCGCGCGCCGCGCCTCGCGCGTCCGCGCGCGCCGACGTCGCGCGTTTGCCGACGTCGGACGGTCCGCGTGTGAACTAGGGTTTCCGACGCGAGACTAAATCGAACCGCGCGCGCGCGCCGTACGACGTCGCCCCGAACGTCCAACGCGCGCGCGCGCGATCGTCGACGCGGACCCCCCGCGCGCGCCGAGTCGCGAACGGTCGATCGCTTTGATCCGTGTGTGATATCCGTGTGCGAGTCTCGCGCGTTTTGAACGCGCGACGGATTTCAAACGCCGCACGCCGACGCGAGCGGCGCGATGTCGACGCCGCGGCGGAGCCCTCGAAAGCGATCGACCTCGCCGTCGGCGTCGCCGGCGACGACGCGACGACGGCTGAGCGACGCGAACGCGGAGACGACGGCGACGCGGCGCGCGCGGGACGTCGCGATCGCGACGACAGCTGGGGACGACGACGAGAACGCGGCGCCGACGCGCGCGAGCGCGCGCGGCGCGAACGCGGCGACGGACGTGGGATTGATGTCACCGCCGCCGGCGCGCGCGCGGACGGCGGACGAGGGCGCGGGACGAGGGAGAGGGAGTCCGATGGAGGATTTGTTTTCGCCGCCGACGCGACGACGGTCGAGCGGGACGAACGGGACGCGGGAGGCGGTGACGCCGGCGAGACAGGGACAGGGACAGTTCGGGACGCCGAGGTTGTTTGGGACGCCGAGAGCGACGCCGAGGAGCGATTTGGGGCTGAGCGGGAGCGCGAGGGCGAGGCGGGTGACGGACGGGGACGACGACGGATTCGGCGCGCCGGGGGCGAGTCAGCGATACGGGACGCAGGAGATGACACAGTTGACGGCGACGCAGGACGCGGCGGATTTCTTGGCGTCGCCGCCGATGAGCGCGGGCGAACACTTGCACGCGGCGCAGGCGCAGCGGGATGAAGTGGCGGCGCAGACGTACATTTGGGGGACGAGGGTGAACGTGCTCGACACGCAGCAGCGCTTTCGGAGGTTTATCGAAAACTTTGAATTGCCCGACTCCGCGGATTCGTACTACGACGAGCGCATGCGAGAGATTTACGAAAAAGAGCACACGCACTTGGATTTGGATTGCCAGCACGTGCACGAGTACGATGAGTTTTTGTACAAGCAGTTGGTTCATTATCCGCAAGAGATTATTCCGCTCTTTGACGTCGTGGCAAACGATTACTTTTTGGAAAACGTCGTCGCGCCCGAAGATATGAACGAAGACACGCCCGCGGCGCGAATCATCGTTCGACCGTTCAACATGATGGACGCCAAGCCGATGCGTGACTTGAATCCTTCGGACATTGACAAGATGGTGTGCGTGCGCGGGATGGTGACGCGATGCACGACAATTATTCCCGATTTGAAGCTCGCGTACTTCAAATGTTTGATGTGTGGGTTCGCCCCCGAGCACGTTCAGGTTGATCGTGGACGCGTGAACGAGCCCCCGCTCAAGTGTACGGAGTGTGGAAAGCCAGGGACGATGACGTTGATTCATAACCAGTGCGTCTTCGCGAATAAGCAAACCGTCAAG
>Ga0222715_10004381_pt1 | contig 12279 bp, 10 predicted proteins | sample C33_9DmetaG_FD_165056 | JGI IMG/M metagenome (GOLD analysis project Ga0222715, IMG submission 165056) | Estuarine water microbial communities from San Francisco Bay, California, United States - C33_9D | ecosystem: Environmental > Aquatic > Marine > Unclassified | place: USA: California...
TTTAGCACTTCGTCTTTATCAGCACCTGTGTCTAAACACTGCACACGATAAAATGTACCGCGACCAAACCAACGTTCTAGATTCATTGTGCGTAGTTCTTTTGCCCAATGATCTGTGCTTAGGCTTGTAATTGCTTCAAAGTGATAGCCTTGTGCTTTTAGTTTATGAACATATTCAACGCTGTCACGCAAAGGTTTTAAGAAACCCATCCATGCACTTTCATTGAACTGTTTTACTAATTCATTACATTGATTTTTAGTTTGAAATCCGTAGCGTATATATTGATCATATACACCTGCTTGTTTTACCTTAAATCCTTTTTGTGACATCCACGCATCAAACGCAGGCTCCCAGTCTAGTAGGACACCGTCTACATCTACTAGAATTTTTTTCATGTTGTCCTCCATTAAAGTTCTGTATATAAATGCTTGGGCGGATTCAAAAATTCAATAAGTTTAGTTTCTGTATCGTATAGAATATTCCAACTAATCGCTGTTCTTAATCTACCCTCTTGTGTAGGCAACACTAAATGTTTTAGATATGATGGAAACATTATGCAAGTGTTCTTTTTTGGTTTATAATAGTAATCTGTACAATTACTATGATTATGACCTTCATTATCTTGAACAGTTTTAAATTCCCAATCATGTGTGCCACGAGGATCGATTAAAACTAAATCACCTTGGTCGTCTTCGAAATAAAATGTACCAACACACCAAACTGTTGGATGAGTATGTGGCGGAACATAACTGCTACCATTTTTCATGGTTCTATGCCACATGTCTTTTAACCCAATGTATCCTTGGGTTCTACCTGTCTGATACGCAAAATCTTTTGCGTTTTCGATAATCCATTTACTAAACTCTAATACTTCTTCATTAGTAGTATATGGGAAGTTTAATTCTTTACTATGAATAAGTTCTTTGAGTTTGTCGATTATTGAAGGATCTCTATCCCACTCCTTTTCATATATCGGAGTTGTGAAGATTTCCTTCAAACTCATTAGAGGTCACCGTTTTTTCGATTCTCAGAATAGTGTACGTCAAATTCGCCACCCGGATAACGGCTTTCTAGTTTACGAACATTTTCTTCTACTACTTCGTTTGGATCTAAATCCAACGCTCTACAAGTATTAACCCAGTACCAAAGAATATCGCCAAGTTCTCGTTTAAGATGGAACTTTGTGTCACTATCCCATGGTTTACCTTGGAATAAAACTTTTTTAATAATTTCATTAAGTTCTCCCGTTTCTGATGAAAGGCCAATGCCTCCTGTGACAAGTAATGCAATATTAACCGGACATCCATGCCCATCTCCATTTAAGTAACCCATACGTCCGTATAGGCGATTGTTGTCGTTGGATTCTTCAGAAGTAACCTTTTCGACAAAGTCTTTATATTTGTTTAGATCTACTGACAATTTATACTCCTATGTCTTTTTTATCTTGCGCCAAAGTCTTCTGCTTTTACCTGTTCAGGTGCTGTTGAAAACTCATCACCAATAACATGACCGCTTGGCTTTTCATCACTTACACAAAGAATAGCATCAACATCTACACGATGTACAGTAGTAATATCTCCGTTTTCTTCTTCTAAATCAATTTTTCTTGTCCAACGTCCGTGTTCAATAAGAATCCAGTCACCTACATTATATTCTTCTTTATTCTTATCACCTTTAGCATAAACCTTTGCCCAGCGTGGATAAACGCCTCTAGCAGTACCATTATCATCTCTAATAATAATTCCACCTTTAGTTTTTTGCTCACCGAAATACAATTCGGTTACTAACACGTGATCTTGAATAGGTCGTATTGTGCCTTTGATCCTTGCCATTTATTATTCTCCTGTTGCGTCAGCAATACCACGTCTTCGTGCTCTTGCTTTTTTAACTGCTTCAACACCTTTATCTAATACTTCTTCTTCAGCAGGTGCTTCTTGTGTTTTAATTGGTTCTTGAACTTCTTCAACCACAGTGCTTACAGGTGTATCTTCGATCTTCATAGTTTGAGATGGAGGATTCTGTGGCCTATTATTTGTTTGTTGTGCTACATTAGGTTTTACATCAGCATCTGGTGTTGCTTTTGGATTTGATTCGTAGTATGAACTTACAATCTGTTCACGTGTACGAATAATTTTTCCACCAGGACCGATTTCATCGCCTCTAGCATTAACTTTCATATTGCCTACTGCTGGAGTAAGTTCGTTATGGCTACGCAATTTATCCATGTCAATTGCTTTACCTTGCATTGTTCTATATGTTCTTCCCATTATATTCTCCTTTGTATAGGTACTTATCTTAAGAATTCAGTGGGGTCTAAATTATATTTGATAGAATTTACTTTGTGTACTCCTAACAAATATAGTACGTAACTGGCTACACTAGACCCACGACCAACTCCCCATACAATATTGTTTTTGCGTAGTGTATCCACCATGTATTTAAGGAATTGTAAAACATCCATCATAGCATGTGACTTGTATAATGTTAACTCATAGTCTACACGCTGTTTTTCTTCTGGAGTTTGACAAAGACCTAGTACATAATTTTCAATATCAAATTGTTTATACTCCGATGGCATAAACCAATTTAACCTATTGTTTTGATCGTATAAATCTTGATCAATAGTTGTATCTATTTTGGATTTTAAAATTTCTAGATTATCTTTGTTGCTTGATATAATTGAATTATATTTTTCAACCAATTCTTGCGGAACCAAACACTCATTAATGTGTTTCCATTTGTTTTGATAGATTAGTTCTAATATATTCTGTTCTGTAAGAACAGTTTGACCAATACTATTTTTCTCGGCCACCGTCGATAACTGTTGGGTTGAATGGTTTACTTTTTGTAATTGTTGAGTCATATCCTAATTCTTCCCAAGTTGATCCACCTGTCCATATTGTTTTAGCATCAATCCTTTGATCAAACGTTGCAGTATCATCTCTATTCCACCACGGATCAATATTAGTTTCAAGCCAGTCTGTAACTTCAAGATGTTTGTTTTCAAAACTTTCATTATCTACTGTATATTTTACATTATCACCTAGTTTGCTGTCAACCGATAAATGCCCCAAATGGAAATAATTTCCAGCAATACTGATTATTTTTCTAAACAAACAAACACCTAACAATTGATCATATGGAGATCCTGGTAGTAATATTTTGTTAACTGGCATTTTGAACCAATAGGCTTGTGTTTTATCTTTTGGAGAAAAAATAACACTATTTTCGCAGAGACGAGTTATTAGATATTTGATTTTTTCAAATCCAATATTTTGCTTTGAAATTTCACTTGTTTTAGGAATAAAACTTATTGAAATATTATATCTGTTTGGATATACAACATCATCAACAACTACTGTTGCATCAAACGTTGTAGACCAATTAAAAAAGTTTAGGGTATCTTCTTCTTTATTGTACATTAATTAAACTTCCTAGATCTTCACCATCTTGTTTATTTTGTTCCATCTGTTTGCGTAAAAGTTCTCTGCTTCTTTTACGCTGTTCTTCTGTATACATAGTTAGTGAATTTTGTAGTTGAAGTAATACAGACTGGTTTGATGATCTAGAAGCCGTAATGTATTTTTTTTGCAAGGAATTTATTTTTTCCTGCAATTCGTCGCTAGAAAGAGTTGCCGGGTCTTTTGCTAACGGATTAAACATTGTTTAATTAAACTTGCCTTTGTAGTAAACAAAGATATTAGCACCTTGATCAGGACTCCAAATTTCAAACATATATTTTGCGTTGGAGTCGGTCATATCAAAGTCACTTGTAAGATCTAAGTTTGCAGTATCTGTTAAAATATTTCCGGAAGGTGTAGAAAAGTTTAAAAACTTTTGGTTAGTATTATTGGACCTTACTTCGAGGATCATATGGCCTAATCCTTCTGCAGGTGCCCAATTTTGAATTACTACTGTGTTTGTATCAGGCTTTTCAGTAGTACAAATTAATCTACGATAATGTCCTGATGTGTAGTCGACAGTTGTTTCTCCAGCAAGTGTTTCTGCACTTGGTGCCGCGAACGCCGAGTCTCTAAGGATAACTTTTGAAATAGTGTTATCATTAAAATCATTATCACCTTGTGTTGATGGTGAAGTGCCTTCTAGTGTTGAGATTGCACTCTTTGCACTATCAATCGCTTGTTTGATGTTACTAAAATTATCTCTAAAACCCTGTGAGTCATTGTCTTGACCCGCTACAGGATAAGCAGTATCAATACCGCCTGTGTTTATATCATTACTTGTTGCCATATTAAATTACCTTCCTTTTTGGAAATACAATGTATTTATCGCCTGATTCACCTTCTACACTGTCTATTATGAGTCTGTCTACTTCAAACTCTATATTTTTAAAATCAAACCCACTTTTTTGGATATTTTCAAGAATTGTTGCACCAAAACCAGGCTTTGCATAAGCAATTGGTACAGCCTTGGTATATCCTAAAGAAGTTCCTGATGTGGTTTGTGTGCTACTCATCCACAAAGGAATAAACTTCTCATTGATATTTATGATGGTGCTATCCCCTGTAGGAATTATTTCTTTTAACCTTTGTTGCATATTTGTCACGCTATTAGGATATAAAAATCTTCGAATTAACTGATCAATAGTAATAATGTTTGTACTTGCTTTGTATTCGTTAGTATCAACGGTTATATTCTTTTTTGCATTTGTAATTCTAATGGCGCTGTCAACACTACCTGATGTATTTTCGGCATCATCAAAAATATTTACATATACTATTTCGTATATAACATTTTTGTTTTCATCATTGGCTGTTGCAATTTTTACATCACCAAACTTAAATGTTTTTTTGTGGAAATTGCGAACTAGTGCCGGAACATATTGTTCAATTTTAAGTGTTTCTATTCCATATTGCAAAAGCATCTTGATTGTATTCTGCGTTCCAAATGCTGGATCGTTTGGTCTATACAAAATACTATCAGGGAAAATAGTATTATCTGTTATGAAATCGTAATAGTATTGACGCTTTGCTTTTGGTAACAACGGTTGCAAGAATATGTTACTGAATTGCGTAAGTGTATCAGCGGTAACAGCAATTCTAAAATCTTTTTCTACAGCACTTTGCTGATAATAATCTCTTGCTTGTACAGTGAAACGGAACTGTCTATCGATTGTGGTTGTTCCGCCATCTAAAATAAAACTATTTAAACCGTAGTTTGTTAGATCAACAGTAGTTAATCCATCAGCCGCGCCAGGTGAAGTTTCAAACTGATTAATCTTACCGATAAATTCTCCACCGCCGGATAAAATTAATCCTGGAGGAAGAACACCACTAACAATACTATATCTCACATCAGCATTCGTTAAAATAGTTTCGGCTTTTACTTCGATAGTACTTGTTTGGTTAGGAGATAGTGTTCCTAGTAATTCTGGACTAGTAAATCTAATTGTACTATCAACTTCGCCCTGTATTTTTAAAATAAATTGTCTATCGTTAACTACAGACTCGTCTGAATAAACATCGTCTCTTTCAACTCTTACCGTAAATGTATATGTTTGTGTTACAGCAGGTTGGTATGGAACTTTTCCAAACAAAACTCCATTTGTAGAATCTATGCTCATTCCAGGAGGAAGAATACTTTGTGTTGAGTCTGCATTATTGATTAAACTATAAGTTACCGCTCCGCTAAATTTATTAGGATCATACACTTGTAAAGGAATAGTAACATAATTGTTTGCACGTTTAATACCTAAATTACCCGTTGTTAACCAAATAGGTGCTCGTAGATATGTAGCACTTGAAATAAATGTTTCTGTGTCAGCACTAATACTCAATGTGTCTGATCTAAAGTTTTGTTCGTTTACAACAAAAATTCTAAAACGTCTTCGTGCCCTTGTAACACCGTCTGAAACTGTTACAAAGAATTCATAAAATCTGTTTAGATATCTAGGTGCACCACTTCCGTCATCACCGCCGCCATAATCATACGGAAATAGATCAAACTGTTGTCTATCATAATTTGTACTTGACGCTTTGTAGTCTACTGTAAGTTCGGCATCAATAATACCTGTTATTCTGCCATTAACGTCTATTGTTAATCCGGGAGGTAATTCTCCAAACAAGTCATCCAAATAATATTCTAATGTTTCGCCAGCGGTTAAATCTGTATCATTTGCACTTAATTGAAAATCCACTACACTTCTATTAAGAATAAAATATTCACCCTGAGGTCCCACCGGTAGTGTACCTTCTGGAGTTAGCCAAAATGGAGGATCTTCACCTTCAACTGTAATAGTAAATGTTCTATCTATTGAACCTTCGCTGTTACTTGCACGAATAACGAATTCATTTGTTCTTGTGTCTGAGACTTCGAATGGAGTTCCTACAATAGAATTATTTTCAAGTCGTAATCCGCCCGGCAATGATCCGCTTATTAGTGAAAATGATGTAGCATCAGTAGCCGAAAGTGTGAAAGATTGTGTTGTTCTTTCCTGTACAGTTCCTAAACTACCTGCTGTTGTTGTCCATACTGGTTTAGCCATTTGTAATCCTCTTACCAGTATTTACCTTAACTATCAAACTGACTTACTATCCACCAACTATTGTTGTGCCATATAAGTGTTACAGCACCATATTCTGAATTTTGTGATACGTTAAGTGTACCTACTGAACCATTAATAGTTAAATTAACTACTAGATATCTATCTGTAAATGTAGCACCGCCGTTTGTACTAAATTGACCTCTGTTAACTATCTTAATCATTTTAGTTTGACCATCTGTTGTACCATTTGCTAGATTGCCATAAGCAAAATCAGCACCAACTGCTGTCCAGTTGCTTGTGGTAACAAAAGTATTTGTAACACCTGTGTCAATAGTTACTGGTGTTGCTGTTCCTGCTACTGTAATATCTTCGGATGTAAAAATTGTAGATCCTGTAAATCTTACATTTCCATCTAGTTCAATATAACCTGTGCCTTGTGCCGCAAGTCTAAGTGTGCCATTGGATGTAGTTTCTATTGAATTATTTTCAATGTGTAAATTTCCAACATCAACTGTAGTTGCATTTATATTACCATTAACCGTTCCAACTGTTATTGTGTTTGTGCTTGGATTATATGATAGATCAGTATCTGTTTCAATTCCTTGAGCACCTGTAGCACCATCAACAAAAGTTAGGTAAACAGTTTCGTTAGCAGTATTGTTTGCTGTAGCAGTAATCTGTGTCGCTGTGTCAGCATTTCCTGAAACATTTCCAGTTACATTACCTGTGAGATCACCTGTAAATTCATCTGAATAAACATTTTGCCATTTAAAACTTGCACTTCCTAAGTCGATGGTTCCGTTTCCGGTTGGAACTAGTGGAGCATTTGTGCTCAATTGTCCCACAGCACTAAAATTAATGTCACTACCAGAAGTAAATGACGGTGCACCACTTCCACTTAGTTGGAAATTATCTGCTGTTAGTGTTCCGTTTACATTTGCATTACCTGTAATTGTAGCATCATTTGTAACACTTAAATTCTTAGTAGTTGTTGTATCTAGTACATTCAAACTGCTTTCTACTATTAAGTAACTTTCTAATTTAACACCAGGTGTTACTGTAATTTCACTTGAATCTGTTGTGTCAATAGTGCTTACATTTAAGTTTGTAGTCGATACTGTTGTTGCACCACTAACATCTCCCGAAAGTGTTCCTTGGAATGTAGTTGCTGAAACTTGTGTAGCGTTAGAAATACTATTTGTTCCCATATTAATATTTCCGGTCATTGTGCCACCTGCTTTTAGCAAGCCACCGTTAGTATCAATATACGTATCGTCGACTACACTTGTTACACTAACAAATTCTAATGCTGTGCCGCTAGCCGCCACACGCACCATTTTAAGAGCATCTCCTGCTCCACCTGCATATGATCCTGGCGTGTCAGATAATCCTACAAAAGTAGAACTACCACCACCGCCTCCACCACCAGCACCCCATTCTAAAGTTGTGCCTGAAAGAGGAACAGTTAATACTTCTCCTGCATTACCAATTGTGCTTGGGAATTGATAAACACCGTAAAAATCAACTTTACCACTACCATTTGCAGAAAGTGTTAAATTTTTATTTGAAACATTAGTAGTAATTCCTGTTTCAGAAATTTCAATATCGTTAATTGTAGCAACACCACTTGAATTAAATTTATAATAGATAGGTTGTGTACCTGCTTCTTTTCCTCTTTCAATAGGCTGGATAAGAATTTCATTTACAACACTGTCAACTATTCTAGCACCTACACCACCTAAAGTTAATTGTGCATTGTCATTATCATTTACACTAAAAGAGATAGCACTACCACTACCTACTTGATAACTCTGTCCGCCGGTTTGTGTTTTATCAATTACTGTTTCTACATTTAACGGTGTTAATGGTACATTAGTAAACGTTGATATAAGAAGGAAGTCAGCCGGTAAATCAACACTAGTTTGTATACGAAGTGGACTTGGATAAGATTTATATGCTGTACCGTATTCTGTTCCTAGTGTTCCTTGAACATTAATTAATGCAGTATCCACAGTAATCGGACCGTTACCAATTATGGATTGACCATTTGTGTCAACTGTCCCTGTTAGTTGTCCTTGGAATCCTCCATTAACATTTGCATTAAGGATTTGTCCTACTCCGAGTGTAATACCGCCATTTGCTGTAATTAATCCTGTAAAGGTTGCATTACCTGTAAATGTTGATGTTTGATTTATAGTAAGTGTATCAGCACTTAATGAATCTGAGTCAATTGAACTAACGGATGTAATTGAACTACCAACACCACCGATAATACTGTGGTTAAGCATAGAAAGATCGCCTGCTAATTGCGGTGTGGGATCATTAACAACTTCAAAGGCACCTGTAATTACAATATCATTTCCGTTTTTGGTTACAGCAATATTTGAGTTACCACCTTTGATACCAAAAAGTTGTCCTGAACTAGATGCAGTAAGTGTATCTCCGTTGTCTACTTGAATACTACCAAAATCGTTATCAGCAAGATTGCTTGTGTTTAAGTATACACTGTTTCCGTCTGATGTAATTGTTATTTTACCGTCGGTGTTACGTAGGGTTTTAAATTCTAAGTTTTGACTTGTTTTTTGTTTAAAAACACCTTCTCCGATACCTAAGTTCGAAGCAGTATTTGTTTCACCTCCAACAGCAAGTAGTTCGGCAAAGTTATCATTGACTTTGTCAAATGCCGTTCTTAGATCATCACCTGTACCATCATTTGGATTAGTACCTATGTTAATTGTTTGTATTGCCATAATAGTTTCCCTACACCTTTATTTACAGTCTACCCACCACAACTTCGATGGTTCCTACTTCTGTTGAATCATAATTTTCTAGTGCCTTACCAATAACACTTCCTAATTTTGGATTGTCACTAGCAATAGCAACACCAGGAACATCACTAGCAACAAGCATATCACCTTTGCTAATTTTTCCTGATACTTTACAAGGAACCCTTCCCTGCAATGCCACTGTAACCACAAAGTCACCTGCAAGTTCTGCATTCATTAAGTGTGCAGGATTAGTTGAAACAATACCTGCAATCTTTGTTGTCATAAATTCTTGTGATACTGTAACTTCATTTTGTCCGCCGAACACAATTACTGTACCAGGCTCATAAGTATTGTCACCTAAATAGTTTTCAGCCAAGTCAGCAAATCTTGCACTTGTAGCAACACCGTTGAATACATCGGCATAAACATTCGAGTAACGTGCAGAACCACTACCAATATTATATGTAGCATTTGCACTTGGTGTTAATGCACGAGTTGTAAGTGTACCAGTCATTGTATCACCTGTTACATTTACATAATCGCCGTCGTGATTGTGATTTACACTTGTGCTAAGTGAAACATTTCCACTACCGTCAAAACTTACACTACCTGTAACAGCACCTGTTAGTTCGATTGTTCTAGCGGTTGTTAGTTTAGCCGCACTACCTTCAAACGTTGAGTTTGCAACAACCTCAGTAACGGTAAGTGCCGCTGTGCCTGCACTGTTTTGAATAGTTAGGTTAGTTAGGTTTGATTTTTTCTTAACTACTTCTGTGTTAACAGTTGTTGTATATGTATCGTTCCAATACTTTGTGCTTGATCCGTTATCTGTTGTATTATCTGCTTTTGGTTCTAGGTTATGAACACGAAGTGTTGTAGCATCGTTCATCGACACTGTGCCATCTTTCATAATAGCACCAGCAGTTTTAACATTAGCGTAATCAGTTACATCAGCGCCATCTTCAACATTAGCAATGGTTCTTACCTGTGCTGGAGTTAATGCTGTAACTGCCGCATTAGATCCTGCTCCTGCAGGAACACCTAAAATACTAGAAGCCGCTTGTTGTGTAATTTTTGTTAGTGGAATACCATTTGTTAAACCAGTTGATGTTTTTAAAGTTACCCAACCGTTTGTAATAGTAAATTCGTCACTGTCAAAACTTGACAATCCACTTGAATCTTGAAGTAAGAAACTATTGGTTACAAAACCGCCACTAATATATGCTGTAAATCCTGTAGTACCATTTACAGCACTAGTTAATGCCGCATCGTTATATAATTCAATATTGGTATTGTCAACTTTAGAAACATAATAGAAGTTACTATTAAGTTCAATTGTACCAGCAACATCATTGATACCGATCAAATCACCACTAACTAGATCGTGTGCAACACTTGTGGTTATTCTAAGTGGATTGTTAAGTGTTACACCACTCATTGCTCTACCACCTGCATTCGCACTTGCTCTAGCAGTTGCTAGATTCATGCTTAATTTTCTTTGATCAATTTGTGCTTCTGCACTTATGTCTGCATTTTTAATGCTACCTGTTGCAAGTGCAACTTGTATAGCATTACCTGCTCTAATAAATCTTATATCACTTCCAGTACCACTTGGTTCACCGAATGTTCTTGAACCACTTGTTGAATTTGTTGTGACATCAAGTCCAACGTTGACCATTCCAACAATAGGATTACCTAAACCATCAACGGTGTTTGTACCAGTAAACATCAATAGGTCGGTATTAGATGGATTTCCAGTAATGGTTGTTCCTTCTAATCCACCTATGCTATTTTGTGAATCAACATATTGTTTTGTAACAGCGTCTGATCCATCTACCGGATCACGTAATGATTTAATTCTGTTACCGTTCATATCGATAACACCACTATCAAGTGTGCTATCATTTAACATTGTAAATGCTTTTACATCTGTTCTTTCAGAATCTGTAAAGTCTCCGCGGAATACATTGTCAGCATATAATTTGTTGATTGCATCTGTACTATTTGTGCCTTGGAAAATGTTTGTGATCTTGTTTGAATTCATATTAAGATCACCGTTCATTCTGTTCCATGAAAGGTTGGTACTATTATATCCTGCTCTATTTAATAGACCGTATGTACCACCTGTTTGTGAACCAGTTGTGGTAGGCTCACTGAAGTCGCTACCGTCTTCGTGTTGTCCAATAATTGCACTGTTAATATATTCTGCCGTTGTTGCTTCTGTCGGAACAGCGTCATCTGATAAACCCTGCATCTTTCTATCAGTTGAGAATTCATCAATTGATGTACCTTTTGTAAACTTTAATGAATCAACATTTGTTAAACCAATGTTAGCATTAAGTTCAACCGAACCGTCACCTTGGTTAACACGGAAGAATGGACCTACTCTAAAGTTACCATCTTGGTCTGTACTTGCATAGAATGTTCTTCCTGATCCAATCTCAACTGCTTCGTTTGCTTGGTCTGCACTGTAGTCTGGTTTACCAGCCGGCGCACCAAATACGTTATTCGGATAATTTGAATCTGCATAGTTACCCCAACCAACGTTTAGGAAGTCATGTCCTGTTGCTCTCATTGTTGAGATACGTGTAGTAACAATAGATGTTGTGCCACCTGTTAGGTTAGGTGGAACACGTAAATCTACCAAGTGTTCTTGTATGTTAGATACAGTACCACTAGGTTCTAGTACATCAAAACGTTCTACGTTTAAAATTCTAAATACTTGATCATCAATTCCTGCCCCGGCAAACTGTAATGCACTACTTGGTAATACTCTCGGAGCATCGAGAATTCCTTGTAGTAAAACTTTTTTACCAATTGTAATTGTAATTGGAGAATCATTAGGTACTTGTACACCTGTACCAATATTAATTGCACTACCTAATGAAATTGTTGCTCTACCTCCCCAAAGTGCATCAGCACCTGAACCAGTATATCCGCCATCTAACAATGAAGTAGCATCAAATCCTGTTGATAAACCGCTATTTGTATATAGATAAAATTCAG
>Ga0222715_10004383_pt1 | contig 12275 bp, 14 predicted proteins | sample C33_9DmetaG_FD_165056 | JGI IMG/M metagenome (GOLD analysis project Ga0222715, IMG submission 165056) | Estuarine water microbial communities from San Francisco Bay, California, United States - C33_9D | ecosystem: Environmental > Aquatic > Marine > Unclassified | place: USA: California...
TTACTGAGATTTGAACGTCGTTGTGATTCATATCACTACAACTTCAACTACGCATACACCTTTCCCTACACTAACATAGTAGGGCATAAGTCTAGCGAGTACTCAGTAAGGGCGAGGCTAGAGCTACCTGCTCAAGATGCCTCAATAACTGGAAGTAGACACTTTGTAGATGCATACTTTCAGCTCCACATGTGTGGACCTGAAGATATTGTAACTGATGAAGAGGAGACTCTAAATCAAGTCAAACTTTTCCGACGGCAGCAGCCGGAGGAAGTGTATCGGGACTGGTTACCAAAACCTGAGACTCTGTCTCTTGCATTTGGTAACGTCAATGGACTGTCGCTCTTTAGGCGAACAGACATTGAGCCCGATGTCAAGCCTGTTAAAAAGCTAGAGGACTTGATAGCTGGGGATATGTTGAATATCCCAATTAAAGTTGAGATGTTTGACACTGAAACAAATACTAGCCACAAGCTAGAGCCTGGGGTTTACCAATTCCTACTAAAGGAAGAACCCTACTTTGAAGGCAACATGTTTCAATACGGTGCTGCTAGTTTAGTTGAACTGAGTCGGTATAGAGTTACTTTCCCAACTGGAAAGGTGACCGCTATTACGCCTAGTTCCGAACAACAAGTAGTAACCAGAGCAAACATTTCTCGGCGGGAGCTAAGCCTTCCGCAAGATACAGCAATCAATCACTCACATCAGATAAACAAAAACTTCTGATACTAGCATGAGTTACAAATGTGACATATGTGATTTTACCGCTCAAACGACCGGTGGATTACTGCTACACAACAGGGTAAAGCACTCTACGGAGAGCAAACCTGTGCAGGAGCCACCCGCGCCAGAGCGAAAGCCAAAGTCTACTAAAAACAAAAAAGCAACTGCTGATGTTGTTAAGGAGTCAAAAAGCCGCCATAAGACGCAGCTTGAAGACTATCAAACACTAAAGAAGAAGTGGATTAAGAAACCAACAGGACTCACCAATGGAGGAAAGGTAACCAAAAAGGAACTTGTGAAAATGTTCCCGAAGGTCACTAAGTCTCCAGTAAACGGTGTAGTCTCTAATTCTATTTCACTTCATTCAGCATTTGAAGCCTCATATGAGGTCCGTGTTCGAGTCATGAAAAATGACTGGATGCGAACTGTGCTAGTAGGCAAGAAGCACAATATCAGTTGGCTAGAAGGGCCCATCAAAAACAAACACAAGGTGACCCTTCCTATGATACAGACCAAATGATACTAGTCTGAGTTTGCACACACTGATGTTCGTCAAAGCCGGCGAGCTAGGGAAAAACAGAAGGAATGATTGCATAAGTCAGCCATAGTCGAGAGCGAGCCTCGAATCTGGAAGGGATTCCTGTGTTAAGTGTGTGCGAACACTGACATCGTTGCTAAATACATCGGAAATTGGAGACCATAAGAACCACAGATATCAGTCTAAACACCCTAGGCTGTGAGAAGAGATGAGCCTGCAGAGTAGGCAAGGGTTAGCAACACCCGATGAGTTTCCCAAATGGGAAAAAATCAAGTAGACTTTTCGAATGCATTCGTGCAGAGAGAGCTGCGAGCTTTCTTAGATTAACAAGATACTTCCGTGGATGTGGGGGTATACTTGAGTCTATTAAATTAAAGAGAGGTAAAATTACTGAAGCCCAGGAAGGGGCAAGAGACTGCGAGTCTCGCTGTGAGAGTTAGGGTGCTCGAATACATCGAGCTTGATTGATTGGATGCTGGCTAGTTACTGAACTAGCAGAAGCTGAAATGAAAGAAGCAATGATGTATAGACACCAAACTTCTAGCTTAGTAAGCTAAGTTGAATGCACCTATAAGGTGGCTAACTCCCTCAACCAGATGAGTGAAAACGAATCAACTGAAGATGAAGGATATGTCATTGAAGGCAACACTGAGATTGCAACGAGAGGGCACTTGGCGATTTACTCGGTAACGAGTGGTCGAGTGGATTACTCTTCGTTCGTACAGGTAGCAAGGGGTCTCGAACTTACGAGAGCCTTTGTGCCTGAAATCAGGAGACTCAAAGACAGCTTTGCTATCGCTCGAGGAAATCTCGAGGGATTGGTACTACCTCCGCTAGAAGTGGCGGAAGGATGGGATAGTCCAGTGGACCGAACCATCAAAGTAGTGTCGTTGTCAAGAGGCAACGAGTATGCTGTCCAAGTTGAGTCTCGTGGAAGAGCGAGAGGAAAGAACGATGTGCGCCGCGAGAATCTCTTTAGGTTGGAATTCCGGCCTCCAGAGAACTTTAACGTGGCTGAATGGCGAACCACCTACATGGATAATGTGTGGGAAGGTAAGTCAGAAGAAGCACAAGCAAGTCTTTCTCAAATCACTCAGTGTCTTACTGTGACGCCCTTTTGGGACGACATGAGTGTCGATGGAAATCTGTTTGCACGGATTACCGCAGCACTCATGGAAGAATACCAAATCGTGGCAACGAGCATTGACCAAAAGATGCTCAGAGACAGAATTGTGCGTGTCCTGACGAGTGAGTTGGGTGGCCTACCGTATCGAAGCGGTCAGGGCATCTACTTCATTCCGAAGGTTGGAGATAACGACGATTATCTCACGACGCTTACCAACTACTCCACTTTGTTGGAGAACTTTGGTAGCGCCAACGCACTTCAAGGCACTTCTTCAGACAACAACTGGTTCGACGAACGTGGCAGGCCTCGCGCCTGGCACCGTCCAAGAACCAACCTAAGAGTATTGGGATACATTGACAATGAGCGACAGATGAACTACATCCGACAGGATATTCAAACAAACATCGGTCGCGAGATTGCAGAATACCAACAAAAAGTGCTCGAAGTAGCACAAGGCTTTGACGAGGAAAATGTAGAGCGCTTTGAAGAGCGCCTCAACTCCTTGTCGGGTCAGCGTGATGCACTGAGAGTTCGTGTCAGCAACCTAACAACTATGTTGGGTGGCGACATCGACCTCCACAGTGACCCTTACGCTGATGTAGCCGATGGTATAGCAACTCGAGTCAACAGTATTCGAGCAGTAAGGTCTGGTGTAGCTGAAAGGCTCTCCAACCTGACGCTCCTTTGAAATGACTCTTAACTAGGAGGTAAACACTGTGGAAGAAGCACAGGCTACGCAAGACGACAAGCGTACCTGGGTCGATGACATGGAGTTCATTTCCGCCTGGGAGCAGGGAAGCTCTGAGGCAGTGGTAGCTGACGCCCTTGGGCTGAAGCTCGCCTCTGTTCAGCAGCGAGCCCGCAACTTGCGCAACAAAGGGGTTAACTTGAAAGAGTACCCCAAGCGCAACGGGAAGAAAGGTGACGCATACTACGCTCGTCTCGAGCAGTTGCGCGCCGGTCTGAACACCCAAGGCGGCGATGACTCTACTGTCTGAGCCCAGACTCTACTCTTAAATGAAACACTTTGGAAGTCCGCGAGACGACCTTAGCAAAGTAATTTGGGAGAACTAGAACGAGAACTATCTGAGGGAAACCTATGACGAGGAATTCTATACATCATAAAGAGAGTTACACACTGGGATATCTAGATAAGCTCGTGAGCTCTTGAACCAAGACCTCGCAACAAGACACTATCGTGTCAAATCTAGAAGCGGCAATCCGCCGCGCACACCCTACAGTAGCTAAAACGACTGAGACTCGTGGTTCTATCCAAGAGAAACTCAGATTACCTTAACCAACTCCGCATTCGCAATTTGCTGGCACTAAGCGAAAAACGAAAGCCCAGAGCCAAGGTTCTACTAAGAACAATAGGCGAAAGGCGTGTACGCTGGCAAATTGCTCTGCGGAAAGGTTTTCGGTATCAATCACATATACGGACAAGACGATAAGGAAACATTTCCTCATATTTCTAAAACGCCGTCAAGATTGACTACCAAGATACGCGCGTCACGCGCAGGTAAATGTACGGAAGCACTGGTTCCGTTCACCAGAGAGATAAATCAAAATGACTTAGCTAAGTTCACTTGGCTGTGGCCGGGGGGTCGCATGCAGAAGTCTAACTGCGCTCTCACCAGGAATACTTTAACAACTGAGGCAACTATGACGTTGCCCACATAATGTGGTAACTACAGCTTTGTAGAGACCACTGTTCGAATCTCACTACGAGAACTCGATGCTTAACGTCTCAGAATGGCCATGCGGCCTTTATCCTGAGACTACATCGGAACTTCTTGTGAGAGTCGGTTGCTAAGGGGGCATGTATCTGTACGTTACCACATTATGTGGTAGTTCTTACGAGATTGTATGGTATTGTCTTGCGCTTTCAAGATAAAGAAAAGGAAAGTCACAAAAGCTGTTTCGCGCGACTTGCTCGCAGTACAGCGTTTAGGATTTTGTGAATCTTTCAAACTTCTGAAGTTTCGATAAAAGCACTTGAAATTTCGTGAAGTATCTTTAGTCATCAGAGTAAAGATGCGAAAGTACAATGGATGACGCCACAACGAAGGCCCCTGCACGCATACGCTATGTGGGTGTAATGGTATTCCACCAGAGGAGAAACTAACGCTGAGAGAAATCAATGACGCACTGGCTAAAGCCCAGCACGCGCATGGTGTTTACAAGGTAAATGTCACGCGCTAGATGCATTTGCTTGCGATTCTGCAGCACTCAAGTGGAGTGCTAAGAACTAAAGTTTCGCAAGCAATAGGGAAGGCCCTTAGAACTGGTCTTCTCCTCACCAGGAGATATACAATACTGAGGAAACGATGACGTAAACTCAGTCAAGGCACGGCCCGACAAGCAGCGCAAGCTTACACCTTGCCCTGACGGTCAGCAACCTCGCAAGTAACGAAAATCCTTGGGTTCGCCCATCGGATTACCTAACTTGCCTTACAACAGCGCGACAAACCAAAGGGCAGCTTCACCGAAGTGACGCTGCTTCCCGCTGTTGTTTACTGACCTCTTCATCGGGCCTAGAAAGACCAGATTTACATCTGGTCTAACAACGCTAGTGCCGGAAACACGATTCAACACGAACGTGACACAGAACTAGGCATTGCCCACGTTCTGCACATTACCGCGAGGCTTACGCTACGCCCCTACGGGAGCTTGCTTGAATCCTAGACGGACTGTGGCTTGCAGCTGTGCTGCGGTCACTTTGCATCCCACAGTAAACGCTACGCGAGAACTGTGGACGGACTAACCAAGCACAATGTCTACGACTCTGTGCTTGCCTACAGGGAGTTGACGGTGTCGTCCAGCGACAACCGTAACTTTTCCCGCTACGATTAGCAGGCATGAGCCAGCCAATCTTGGTCCTAATGCAATCGAATCGAATCGTTAATCGCGGGCAACAGTGCGTTGTAGTATCACCTTGCGGCTTCGCTGCGGGGAACTACAACCCACAAGCTCTTTGAAATGGTAAGCACCATTCCTAATGCGCTTGTGTCTTTGCAATTCCGCGAGCACGCTGAGAATACTGTATTCTCCACCAGAAGAGACCAAATCTGAGACGAAAGTCGATGACGGTATCCAGACCTTCAGCATATCTCCTGATTTGAACGAGTTCAAGTCAGGAGAAAGCTAGGGGAAACCGCTACGGTGACTTGACCCCTCTGGTCAAGTCACCTACGCTACAGACTCAACGCTAGGCGACAGGTTTGCTGTCGTTCTGGATGCACATCCAGAAGGATGGCAACGAGTACAAAAAGTTCTTAGGGGCAGCCCAGAAAGAACTTTTGGCTCCACCGGGGTACTGCGAGGAAGCTCACTGCTTGGTAACGTGCCACCCAGAAGCTGAAGAAAAGGCAGCTGATTCTGGAGCAACCTGAAAGCGTCCTCTGCACCCCATTCTCCTCTCTAAACGAGGGAGACCGGGTATGTCGCAGGCACGCTCCCCGTGCTAGGTAGGATACATTGGCTCTTCACCAGATGACACATTGGAAAGACAATGAGACAAGATGTCGCGCAAAGACCACCAGCGGTAAACGCTGTAAACTAAAGGTCGGAGCAGGCGACTATTTATGCGAACACCATGCTATGGACTTGCCACACTTTGTGCTGAGTCCAAGCAAAGTAGCGGGGATTATGAAATCCCGCTTTCCAAAGCGGCATCACCCCGCTTGTGATAGGAAAGGACAGAACGATTGTGAATGTCATGACTATTCAAGTGGGGCATTGGGTATGATGGCACTGCGAGAATCTTTTCGCAAAAGCCAAGAACTCAGTCCGCTTTATCGGAGAAAACGGCGCTTGGAACACCGACTTAAAGTCAAGCGAATCCGAGCGTATTACAATTCGATTACCGAAGCGGAGCTGTGGTTACCCAAAGATGCTGGGTTCCGACAGTTCCGCTTTTTTTTGTGGGACGATAAGCAAGAACGCATCGTTGTGCGAGTAATCAAGGACAACTTCCGTCACAAGAGAACTTTACTCAAGTGGCTTAGGAGGTTAGCTCCGCTACATGTTTACTACACAACGAGCGCCTGGCTTAATCCGCAAGGAATCGGACCAGACCCGAAAGGGAAGCATGGTAAAGCAAAAATGAAAAAGAAGGGATGGACCCTGAGTAAGTATCATGATACGATGCTCTACCAGGGTTTGTACTTTGACGTAGACTACGACAACGCAGACTACAATGAAGGAGCAAACATGATGAATCGGCTTTTGCTTAACACCATACAGATGTTTATGCAAAGTCGCAGAGGAAGCCGAACAAGGTATTTCCTCGCGGGGCTAGATAAGACACCCATGATGGTATTTAGTGGCAGCAAAGGCTTCCACTTGATATTCGAAGACTGGGACTCTAGCCGACTCAATCGACTTGAACTTATGCGATACAAAGCGCACATGGAAAAAGATGGGACTCAAGGGTTTCACTCCAATGCCAAGCAGAGTATCGTAACAGAACTCAAAGGAGACAGTGAGCTCCTTCTTGACTGGGAAGTCACTCAGGACCCAAGGCGAATCATTCGCCTTCCTGGGACTGTCCACGGCAAGACCATGCGACTGTGCAAAGTTGTCACTAAAGACGACTTTGACATAAGTGATAAAGCATGGACCTTCAAAGCTGATGCACCTATAGCATGAGCAACTAGGAAGATTTTATTCTGAGGCAACTATGACGAATACTCCACAATCCTGTCGGATAGACAACCTAAGGGAACGACTTCCTCGGGATTGTGGAGTTATCTGCGTTGGCAGCAATCCCGCGGGACGCTGCTACTTGACTAAGAGCCAGGAAACTAAAGGAACAAACGCTGTACGGAGAGCTCTTTTGAGCCGACAGGGTATGACTGAACACCAATGGGTCTTTTCCGGTTCGGTGACAGTAGACTCTGCAGATTTTCTCTGCGAAGTCCAAGGTTCCGGCTCAGAAGACTTCATGAACTTCGCAGAGATGGTCTTCCACCAGATGAGAGATGATTGTATCGAACACGAAAGATATGCCCACGAAAGCAAAAGAATCGACCAGTCCAAGTGGACTGGTTGGTGCCACGAAACACAAAGAATGCGAGTCTCAGAAGACGAGTGTGCTTACTGTGGTGGCTACTTTGGCTATAGCACCGACAGTTACCAACACCCACAGATGTGTAAGAAGTGTTGGGACGATGGAAAAATGCGTGGCGTAGAAAAAATAGTCAAGGTCTACATTGTAGACTGATAACTTACTAGATGGATATACTGGGTTTACTACTTACAGTATTGATGTATGTTCTGATTGGCTTTGGCTTTGCAGCAGGGTTCGCCCTGTGGCGTAAAGTCTCCGCCAAGTGGAACAAGAAGAAAGGCAAAGGTGGCGTCCGAAGAGGAGGCTGGGTTTGACTTACTAGATGAAACGGAAAGTACTTATTCCGATTAACAGAGAATCAGAAAATCTAACAGCAGATGAAATCATCGCTGAAGCTTTTGGTAGTGTGGGGACTGGAAAAGTCCATGTTGCTCACTTTACCTTCTATTGGCAAGAAAGCGAAACTGTTCTCGAGGTTGTAAACAAACTTGACTTTGTTGCGACCATCGAAGAAGCAGAAGTAACTGCTGACTACATACGAAGGCGCATAGGTGTTCCACTCAAGGAACTGCCTCGTGAAAGAAACTACTGAAGTTCACTAGATGAGACGGAAAATACTTATTTCGACTGACGAAGCTAATAAAAGAACTGAGCTTGCTCGCGTTAACAGCGAGATTGCTCAAATGGAAGAAGAGACTAGGAGCCTTCGTGAACAACGAGAGGCTGAGGCTCGACTTCAAGAAGCCCGCTCTCGGCGGGACATGGAATGGAGGCGACTAAATCGAATAAATACGGAGTGGCAACCTTATGCTAAAGAAGCAAAGAGTGAGGAAGTAAGCATCCAAACTCAAAAAGTTGACACTGCTAAGTTTGTATTCGTTTGGGAAAAGTCTTCATCTGTAGAAGAGTTCGTGGAACGACTCGAAACCGACATGAGCATTCCTGTAGCACAGGAAGTTGCTAACTTCGTGAGAAGTGTCGAGAGAATTCCTTTGAAACAGCTTCCAGACAACGCTCCTAAATTCGGGGAGGGTAAGGCAAATAACCTTACTCTACCTAAGGAGTGACTAGATGAGCAGAATCGAAGATAAAGTCTGTGAGAAGATTCAAGAGCGCGCTAAAGTTGGTAAATCCAAATATGGGGTTACCATGGAGCGCACTGACTTGAACTTTCTTGAATGGCTACAACATCTGCAAGAAGAGCTGATGGACGCGGCAGTTTATGTCGAGCGTCTGATGCAAGAAACAAAACAAGTGACGGAAGAAGCAACTATTTGCACCACATGTGGTGAATTTAGCTGCACTTGCTGAGCTTACTAGAGATACTAAAACACTGAGGTAACAATGACGTGGCACGCCTGCGGCTAGGTGGTATTCACCGGCACGCAAAAGCTCGACACCTACGGGTCGCAGTTCCACGCAAGCGTGGAACTGACGCTGATTCTACTGTTACCCAACCTAAAGTCTAGACACCGTTTAACGGACGCTTGGCCTGCGGACTGCGCTTACCTACTTTCGGTAGCGTGTCGCATAGCATACTCGCAAACGCCTTTGTCGTCAGCCTAAAGGCCGACCACAACATCCTTTACAGGAAGAACGGCTCAGAGTGAACATGCGTTCCTAACGGAGACTGCGTCTTCGCTCTGCGACACCGCACCTCATGTCCAGACTTTATGGAAGGTACCAGTTATGGCTCTTCTTAGAAGAGCCCTACCGAATCATGTGCTATCTGGTATCTCACCAGAGAAACTTTACTGAGGTAACTATGACGTAACCCACTACTAATCACCGAGTTGCGACTCGGCTGAGAGTGGCGACGTCTCGGTGATAAGTAGTGGGGTAAGTGGGTACTGAATACCGATAAAAAGGTAGTAAAACTCTTCCAGTTTTCAAAACTGGAGAGCAGTGTCCCTGGCAGTCGTACCAAACAAAGGGTTCCTCAAGGACCTCGGAGACAGCAAATGCCACGCACGGCCCCAAACGCCGACACGAAAAAAGCTCTGTAACAAACTTATTTTCACGACCCTAGAACGGCCCGAAGCCCGCTGCGAATACTCGCAGCGTATGGCTTCCACAGTCCCCTGTGTATGTTCAAAGTTCGCAGTGCAAGCACTGTAGGTTTAACTAAGCCAGAACACGAAAACTTCGACATACATAGGGACCCCGCCCGAGTAAAAATAAGTTAAAAACAGACTTTTTCCAAACTACTGAGACGCAATGCCACAGCACGCTAGGTGCTAGGTGGGTAATTGGTTTCTCACCAGATGAGCAAAGAACTATATGACTACATTCTTGAAATGAGAGAGTATATTGTAAAGCTTGAACAACGAATTGCCAAACTTGAACACAAAGTAAACCCGCCCCACTACCGCGACATCGGAAACGGGAGAATGGGCATGACTAAGGCCGGAATGGATTCATTCATGGACGGACTAGTCGGAGTCCACAAAAAAGACAAAGATGGCAATTGGAAGAAAGTCCGATGACTTTCACTAGGAGGGTATAAATCAAAATGACGATTCGATTCATCGCAGAAGTCTAACTGCGCCTCCACCAGAGAAGAAAACTATGAGGGAAACCGATGACGAGTGGTGCATTCGCACCAAGCGTGCGGGCGACTGCGTTGGGGCAAAGTCCCCTCTGCTGTAAATAGCCTTGCTATTTAACGCGCTCACTTGCCTTGTGTCGCTAGACTTCCCATGCGGTCAGTCTAGCTCCAGTCGGTTAAATCCGGCTTGCGCACATGGCTTTAATCGCCCGCACGAATGGCCTTCTCACCAGAGAGTTAACATCTGAGGAAACTATGACGGATGTGCCAAAGGGCACGGCCTCGTAAAGTACACTTACATCCTCTATCTCGTGCCGAGATAGACGCAACAGGCCGAGGTGTCGTGAGTATAAAATCCGGCGATTTTACATTCACTCAAGGTGGCCTGTTTCACCTGCGGCGAGCCTGCGGGGATGGAAGTACACTTAACGAGACCTATGTGCTTGAGGCCGCTCTGCGCCAAGCGGAGATTTGGCTCTCACCAGGAGAACTAAACGCTGAGGAAACAATGACGCTTCTCAGCAAAAAACCACCACGACTCCCGACACGCCAACTCCAATTCCGAAGATTCCACCGGTGTATTTCACAAAAGATAAGCTAGGGCCAGCAGTAATGCATGCGCGCTAAATCTGATACACAGGTGAGACGCTTCGGAAACGGAAGTTGGCAGGTCGGATGCGTGGGGTTTTTCACTTCGATTTGACCTAAAGTCAAATAGACTACAGGCTAAGGAAGTCTACAACCCCAAGTCAAGGCTAAGGAATGTATTCCATACATCCTATAGACAGCACATGACTGAGGCTAAGGCGCGGAAACCTCCGTAGAAAGAGGGACCGACCTAACCATAATCAAGAAAGAAGACGGTAGTCTCCGTCACGATGTTGCACGAATCGCCTACGGCGATAGGCAGACTAATCGACTTACTGCGTAAAAGCGGAGAGCCATACGGACACCTACGGGTTCCTCGTGCTACTTCGTCACGCGTATAGATTCAAAGGTTAAGCCTAAGAGAAACAGACTACCATATCAAAGCGAATATATGCTGAGTATCTGGTTCTCCACCAGATGAGCGGAGACGGCGGAAGCCAAGACTGCAGAATGTGCGGCGGCTATATGCAGTACTACAGTGACCATAAGACAGGACAAACTGACGAAGAGTGTTTTGACTGTGGTTGGCAAATGTATACTGTGATGAACTGGCGCACCTTTGAAGAACTTAACGAAATTCGTAAAAGCTTCAATGAAGAAAATGAGATAAGTGAAGATGACGAAGAGTATCTTCACCCTCTTACCAAAGAGCAATACGACGCAATTAAGCGTTGGGGCCTCTGAGGTAACTAGAGACATTAAAACAACTGAGGTAACTATGACGTTACTCACTCTCAGTACATCGTAGATGAACTGAGGGGACTTACACTGATGTAATGACAGTGAGTTTAGTTGTGCAGCTAAACTCGTGTCGACGAACGTCCGCTGGAGTGCACAGCTCGAGCTCATGAAACAAAAAGAGACCTTAGAGAACTCTAAGAGTATCAAAGTGTGAAAATGAGCAGGAAAGCCGACCCGGCAGTCACTGCCTGGTCCAGGAGCGGACGAGTGCCGGGAGCTGCAGCTGTGCTAAATTTAGATACTAAAAGTATTCCAAGTTAGCACGGCGGCCTGTACGCTTACTGCTATCGAACGCTTTGCTATCGAACGCAGCAACGCTAAGTCCCTAGCACGCTTTGCTAGGTGAGTGTTTGGTGTCTCACCAGATGAGTGTAACAATTTACACAGATGGAAGTGCTGTAAACAACGTGGCAAGCCCAGATACACCCGCAGGGTGGGGACTTGTCGTTGTTGAAGGTGAAACAGGAAGCAACCACGATGGTGGCCAAGTTCTTCTCGAAGACTTTGGCCCTGTTGTGACTGACCGAACCAAACCCGAGTTTATCGGGGCAGATGTTGGAAGCAACAACACAGCGGAGCTTAGTGCGATTTACTTTGCTATGCTGAAGGTTAAGAGCCTAGCCAACACTACTGATGTTACTATCTATACTGACTCTCAGTATGCGATGAACATTGTTTTTGGTAATTGGTCTGCGAACAAAAATCTTGGACTTGTCAAAAAGTGTCGTCAATTGAAAGACGAACTTGACATGTCCGGGATTACCATCACCGCGAAGCACATTCGCGCACACCGAGGATTCAGGTGGAACGAACGAGCGGATAAGTTGGCCTACGCGGCTGCCTACCGAATCGCGCCACCTCCTCTGTGAGCGTAACTAGA
>Ga0222715_10004386_pt1 | contig 12265 bp, 16 predicted proteins | sample C33_9DmetaG_FD_165056 | JGI IMG/M metagenome (GOLD analysis project Ga0222715, IMG submission 165056) | Estuarine water microbial communities from San Francisco Bay, California, United States - C33_9D | ecosystem: Environmental > Aquatic > Marine > Unclassified | place: USA: California...
CATGCAATGTAGAAAAGGGCGACAAGTTAGGACGGCGGCCCAGGCGATTGCCTCACAAGCCCACCTATTATGATCTCGTCAAAAACAAAGAATTACTTCAATTAAAAATCAAACACAGCAGTTGGAACAACTACATTAGATAGATTCGTAAAGAGCAATACTTGCCAAGTTCTTGGCCTTGCTCTCTACCATGATGTCTGCGTAGTCTCTAAATGATAATGCCCACTTGTTAACAGCATCATTCCACATAAAGTCTGAGTGTGCTCTGAGTTTCTGTTTCTTGTATCCTGATTCTAATAGCACAGACATATCGGGTTTAACATCTGTAGGGAAATCCACAAGACAATCTTCGCGTGATACCGAATAATGAATAACGGGACGCACACCTCGCCACGAATCAATTATGCGACTAAATCTATCGTCGGTTGGTAGAATGTATTCTCCACTATTGACCCAGTGGTGGTGTATGTCAAGAACGAGTGCGACGTGGTCGACAAGTTCGAGGCTTGCGTCGATGCCCCACGACATTTCGTCGTTCTCAATAGTAAGTGTGTTTCGTGCTTCTGGAGACAGTCTTGGAAGGACATTGATGATACCGGCTGGACCTTGTCTACCGGAGATGTGGACGTTACACTTGAAGTCTTGCCAATCTTTACCGTAACCCATCCACCTAGCAACGTCAATGTGATATTCGAATTCCTCAATTGATCTCTCCACTATGTCAGGATTATCTGACGCAAGTACAGTAAACTGACCAGGATGCATAGACAACCTAACATCAAGTTCACGAGCCTTTGCGCCGACGTTAGCAAAGTGCCTCTCACAATATTGTCGTACATCAGGCTTCCGCCAGAAATAAGACCAAGTAGGCTCAGTATATACAGGTAGGACGTCACTTCCCAACCTAACCATTCTAAGTTCATTTGGTAATCCTCCTACATAATCTATCAAGTTCTCAAATGACTTGATATTGTGTACCATAATATCCCATAGTCGTTGTTCAGCAACTTCGCGTGTTTGCCTGTTCAGCCACGCAACCGTTGTCGACTTAGTATTTAAAGGTCGTTGAATTTCCTCAAGCAGTTTCTTTTTCTGCGTTTGGTCCGGGTGCATATATTTGCAGGCAAAGCCTATACGTTTAATCATGTAATTATTATACCTGAATTAGTTATCGTTGTCAACTGTTTTAGATAATTCATATTTTAGCAGATACAACATCTGCATTAGTGTTGCATTGTTTCTGTATCTGTTTGCCAAATTACTCATAACCTGAAAGTTTGATAGATCATACAGTTTTGTTCCGCCTCGACTTTGTTGATCTATGTGATCCATGCTAGGTCGAAACAGATCGTGATTGGTAGAATGATGTTTTCCTAAACCATAATCAAGCAGTGTTCCAAAAACAGGACATCGATCGGGTGCATGATTATATAACTCTACAGGATCGACACCATAACGATTTCCGCTGTGGCACCAAATCCATTTAAGATCCTTGTGCTTTAAGAAATGCTCATACAGTTTATAAGAGCCGCCGTGTGTGGCAGGATCGTATGATAGAAAGAACTCCTTATTCCTAATTTGTTCTTCTATTTTATCCTTGTCCTTGATAGGAATAGCGCCGGGGAGAACACTAAGATTCTCCCCTAACGTTTCTATCAAATTGTTAAACTGTGACTGCTTCATCTTCTTCCTCGAATTCATAATCAGCATCGTTAAATTCCTGCTGATTGTATTCTTCCGAGTCTAGACGATCCCACTGTTTATTGTCCATGATCAATACAGGATTGATTACGTATTCAACTGTGGTACCATTCTTACGAACTACGGGAGGAAGTTCAATTTTTAATTGGCTCTTGCTGTTCAATCCTTCTGGATGAGTACGATAGTAATCATAGTTAAGGATCATGCTACGAAGAGCACTTGCAATCATAAACGGAAAACTCTCCTGTCGTCCTCGGAAATCGTCCGAATCCTTGGGATATGTTCTTTGAATAAGTTTGCGTAGATCTCCCCAAAGTGTTCCATTACCGTTAGAACGATTAGGAGTGGTTGTTCGATCTGGATAGTATGCTTGGATAGCATTTACTAATTCAGATTCTAACTTGCGTAACTCTGTAGGACTGTAGTCGTGATTCTTAGTATAATACCACATGAGTGTACAAACACCCCACACAGTTGCATGATCTAATTCACCATTGCCCCATGCTGTTCGAACTGTTCGAATCGCACGTTTAAAAATGTCTTCACCGTACTGTCCACGATAATCATAAAGTTTCTCGGCACGGTTACAACTTCCAGCACTCTTAGGAGTACCTTGAGTCGCAATGGCAAATGCTTCTTGCTCTGCAAGTTCGTTAAATAAATTTAGATAAGGTGCATCACCTGCCTTTGCAGGGAAGCCTTCACGCTCCATTGCTTGGGCACGATAAACTCGAACTTTGTAATCATCGTACCATTCAGTACGCTTGTTAGAAATATTACGAGCACCAAACTGATTAGCATTATCACTCTTGTTCTTGCTTACAATATATGTTGCGGGCAATACACGAGCTCCAACTAATGCTCTTGAGCAGGTAGCGTGTTGTGAATCGTTAACATCTAGTGTACCATCTTCGTCCTTACGACCGTGAGCAGGATCACATAATTTAGTATCCCATTCAACTAGAATGTCCTTAATGATGTGTGCCACATCAATGTTACGCTGTACGTTGTAATCGATGTAAACATTATCCCATTCGAATTCTTCTGCGCCTTGTACACGCTCACTTTCAACGAAATAAGGAAGATTGTAACCGTAGAAAATGCTCTTGCCAGTGTTAGGATCGATACTATCTCTCATAACCCTAAGAACTTCTTTTACCACGTTTAGAAATGGTTGACGTTTGGGCATAAAGCCTGAACAATCAATTACTTTAGTTTTTAAGCCTTTAATAAGTTCCTTCAAATCTCCGTCGGGCTGACCCGCTAGACTTGTAAGTCCCTTAGTTCTTTCTTCGATAGGACCAAAGATTCGTTCAAGGTCATCCCCAAACTCATCAAGTAAATCCTCATGATAGAAACGTTCACTCATATTTTAGCCTCCATAGTGCCTTTAGTTGTTTAACAATATGTCTATATTATAGCAATATTGCAGCGATTTGTCAACCTTAATGTGTTTATTGGAAATCAAAAAGACTTTCAAAAGTGTTGTTTTTCTGCTCCATTGCACCATAATCAGTTGATTGATGTACCTCCATTGGCACAAATAATCTGTCCATGTATTTTGGAATTTGGACATGTGTCATTCCAAGATCCTTGCCCCAATGCAGATTGGCCTGTTCTTTATTCATGGGTCGTCTGATCGCACAAACGCAGGTATAGTTTAAATCCTTAAAGAAATTGTATAGATCCTGTGGATTATATCCAAACAGTTCGCACTGCCTAGGAACGATCTCAACCTGTACGCTCGGGCGATATTTCTTGATTGTTTGCTCGGCACCCTGAATTACCATTAATTCGGATCCCTCAACATCAATCTTAATTGCATCAACATCCTCAAAATTATAACTGTCAATGGTTCTTTTTGGAACGTTAACCAATTGTTGGCTTTTTCTTAATTTTACATCCTGTCCTTCTGGAACAACATGGTTATGTCCTCCGTGATCCAAATGATCAATGATATCTATTGAACCTGTATTCGTGTTTGATAGGGCAACATCATGCACTGTGATGTTTGCCTTGATGTTCATAGATTGTGGTACTCCTTTGTAGATGTACCAACTCCCTTCGGAGGATTCATCTCTGTATAAGGATCCTTCTTCGTCAGTTCCTTTCCAATAAACACCCTTAAGATTTTGTTTCTTGGCAATGTCAATATTTGCTCTTAGCATTTTAAGAGTTGTTGGCGTGGGTTCAAATGCTTCCACGTGCTGTGCCCATTCTCCGTATGCAATTGTATTATTGCCAACGTTTGCACCTACGTCAATTATGCGCCTTGCATTTGGATATATTGTTCGAATTAGTCTTGAATTGTTTCCCTGATAATAAACATTGTTTCCGCTAAATCTAGGTCCTTGCAAGTTGTCGTGTGCAAGAAGCCAATAGCATCTACCAAATTTATTAATTACTAAACGGAAGTTGGGATCCTGATATAGTCCGCTTGTTTCTTTAAACCCGAAGTTTTGTTCAAATTCAGTCTCCGAGATAACTGCTGTGATCTTTTGTGGCATATGTTTCTCCTATCATGTAAACAGATTATGCTCTATTTTCTTATATTATATATGTGATTTAGTTTTTTGTCAAGAAGAAATAGACTTTAATATTTTCCAGGCATCTTTCCAATCTTTAATGTTATAGCAAACACCTAGATCATTATTAATAATTTCTTTCTTTAATGGATAATCATTTCCTTCTGGATGCATTGCATCTCCAAAGAAATGTATTTCATCTTTTGGATCAAAGTCTCTTAGAATTTGAGACTTGTTATTTCCTTTAGGAAAAATATCAATTCCTGTCTCTCCTCCGACTCTTGCTTCCATGTCAGGAAATAACGTATTAAATGCTTTTGCAATTCTGTTTCTTTCGTTTATTCTTACATCGTGTTCGACGTACAGTTTTCTTTCACCTAGCGTGGCATTTCTACCTACTACGCTAAAATTAACCATACCGGGACGATGTTCAAAGTGTAAACCTGTTCGTAATACAAATTCACTCTCGGTCAAACATGTTGTTAAAAAATCAGCAGCAGATTCTGTCAATTGCCAATCGCTGGTGTAAACATTTTTATCCTGTTCCCATACAGAACTTCCCGAACAGTTATAAACTCTAACAGCAAAGTTATAAACAACAGAACCAACCTGTTCCAGTGTTTTACTCTTATCGCTTCCTGTTACTAGATATGTGTTATGCTGTTCTTGGAATTTAATAAACCATTTTTGAAATTCAGGATCAATATTTCTTCTACTAGGTGTGAGAGTACCGTCAACGTCAAATATAAAATGTTTCATTATAACCTCTTAATCTTTTCTAAAAAGAATAACATGCATAATCTAGATTGTTCCCCTTCCCCAAATAAATTCATGGCAGAATGATATTCCTGTGCATTGTATGCTATTAGTCTATTATACTTGTTGCTCATCACAACATCAGGAAAATATTCGTCGTTAATTTTTCTGTATGTTTGTGTACCACAATCCATCGGAGCGTCAGGTGATAGAAAAATTATTCCTGCGGTAACTGCTTTATCCTGATGAACTTTATCTTTCAGCCATTGAGAATCTTCTTTATCCTGTTCACGTGTTTGGTGAAAATAGATTGGTCCTTCATATTCATAGTTTGCATGACCATAGTATTCTAAAATAATTTTTGAACATACTTCATTATAAAAATCAATATTAATTTCGTGTAAAGGTTTCGATCTGATTCCTTCAAAAAATTGATGTGGTTGCCTTGGTTGATAATCTAATGTTAATGCAAATTTTCTTACAGCATCAGGGTCATCGAAAAAATTATCAACCACTATAGTTTTCATTTCCAGTTCTCTAATACCACTTTGTCTTGTACGATTCCAGGATTGGGATCTCCATGGAAAACCATGATAGAACAATCATTAGGAACCACTACATCGTTTTTAACTGATGTAAATTGTCGAACGCCGTTTATTACCTGTAATTCAGATCGATTTCTAATTTCCCATTTATAACTCTGTATCCAAGACTCTGGCCAGAACTTAATCCTATCTCTGGCACATTTCCAAGTCCAGTCCTGATCTCCATGCATTCTCATAGCCACTTCTGGGTTTTGTTTGAATTGATCGTAGATGTGTTTCTGCGTTCCATGTACCCAACTCATTACACTACTGTTTAAATATTTCCAATCTCTGTGAAATTTTCTATTAAAGTCTCTAATACCCATGAATGTGTTACCGCTAATTTGTGTAAGTTTGTCAATGTTATTGCAGATGACAACATCCAAATCCATGTATAGTATTCTTCCGTTAAGAGGAAGAGAAGGATCAAACATATTAACTTTATGCCACCATCCTTTTGCGTATCCTTGATTTTTTTGAACTATTAATTCGACACCTTCAATAGGATGCGGATCGTCTGTGAGACAGAAGATTCGATGAGGAACAGTAATGTTCCTTTTTATCATATTTCTTAATTTTTCTACGTATTCGATAGAATACTTATTACCAAATCTTACACATAGTATTACTGCTTCACTATTAGATACTGGCACATTAGGTGAGAACTTTTTTAATCTCGCCTGTTCTTTTTCAAACTGTCTTTGAAGTTTGTAAGCCTTTCGCTGTTCCTTAGATAGATTTTCCGGATCCATTCATTCTTTTCCCTAATTTTTGTAAGCATATTTAACGATATCATCAACAACCTTTTCAAAGTCATCAAGATAAAGTGCGTTAGGTCCATCGCTTGGTGCGTTGTCAGGATCCTTGTGAACTTCCAAGAAGAAGTTTGTCACACCCATTGCAGATGCAGCACGAGCCAACCCAGGAACATACCCGCGATTGCCGCCACTGCTAGAGCCCATACCTCCGGGTTTTTGAACGGAGTGGGTAATATCATAAACAATGGGAACGCTATAATTAGAGAGCATAAACTGAATGCCAGTGAAATCAGTGACCAGAGTATTATATCCAAAACTTGTTCCCCTTTCTGTTATCCATACTTCCTTGGCATTCTTGGTCTTACCTAGTATGCCTTCGACATCCCAAGGAGCAAGGAACTGTCCTTTTTTAATGTTTACAATCTTTCCTGAATCCACAGCAGCCAAAATAAGATCAGTTTGCCTACATAGGAACGCAGGAATTTGTAATACATCAATTAAATCATTATAGCCTTGTATGGCATTGACTTGATTTACTGTGTGTACGTCAGTGAGTATTTTGAGTCCCGGTAGTTCCTCCTTCAACTTAATGAAGTCGGACATTGTTTCACCTAGACCCACACCACGCTTTCCATTAATGCTTGTGCGATTTGCCTTGTCATAACTGGCCTTGAAATAATAATCAATGCCGTGTTTGCCACAGGCTCTTGCACAGACTTCTGCAATCTCTATACTTTGTTCTAGTGTTTCGTGTTGGCACGGTCCAGCAATAATTCTCATTTCTTATTTTCCTGTTGTGCTAATCTGTTAGCAACCTTGCAAGGACTCCAACTACAACTTGGATCGATTTTCTTTTTGCAGATTACACATGTCATATAGTTCTCCTTCCGTCAAACACACATACAAAGTATAATTCTTCATTACCTGCGTGTACTCGATGAAACACACCATCTTTAATCAATACAGTGTCTCCTGGATTAACATTGAATGTTTCATCATCAAGTTCCATACGCCCGCTGCCTTCAAGAAAGAAGTAAACTTCTTCCTGTCCTTCGTGTTTGTGTCCTGTTGTACTTTTTCTTGGATTTAATCTTGTAGAACTTACTATAAGATTTTTTAATTCTGTATTGTCTTTAACGAAATATCGATCGTCCTGTTTGACTACGGTTCCACCTATGTCCCAGTTTCCGAATTTCATATTTTTACTTCTCCTGCTGCTGTAAATTTTATATCGCCCTTATTAACTCCTCCGGGAGGTGTTAGGTCTGGTGTGATACAATGTAGTGCAACATATCCGGGATGAAAGTTATTTGCCGCAGCAATACCTTGCTCACAGTTTTCAAACTCTCCTACAACAATGGGGTTACCACTGTAGGCTACTATCATCCAAACATATACTACAAATATTTTCATTCGTTATCCTTCATAGATTGCTGAGTTTGCACCGTGTTCTGCACACTCAACTCGTACACAATAGCAACGATTGTTTGTTGCTTCCCTAATTAACATATCTGCAAAGTTAAATGCGTGTTCGGCAAATTTCTCTGCACCAACGCCTTTAAAAAATCTAATTTCTGCTAGATCTAATGCTTCTAGTTCTTTAAATTTTTCTAAATGTGGATCATTAAAATCCAAACAAAGTTTGTGATCGAAACTATCTTCCAACCAAGCCTTCAAAGGTTTAAGTCCGCCAAAGTCAACTGCCCAATTCTTGTTGTCTAGTTCATCGCAACCAAATGTGAATGTAAATGCTAGACTGTAACCATGCAGTAAATGGCAATGTGAATGATCTGCATTAGGCTGACGAAAGACCGCGCTCAACCCAATGTTGTGTCCGTAATGTTTTGTACTATAATGTTTTCCCATAAGTTTCTCCTACTGTACTATTTTTATGGGCGGCAGAATTAGAAGGGTTGACGCCAAGACCTTTGTTAAACATAAAAGTAATTATACATTATATTTAGGCAAAGGTCAAGTTCTTGGATTCCAAAAGTTCGAAAGAAACATTAGGACGTTTCCAGAATGGAGGATTTTTCCATTTTGCATCGTTGAATATTACGAAACTTTTTTCTGGAAAATGTTCGAATACCTTTCCTATTTGATAAACCCAATAGGATGGATCAACTGGTTTTGAATCCTTATTGCTGTAGTTTGACGTTCCTTTATAAACGTTATTAACTTTTTCGTTATTAGAGTATAAATCAAAACCTACCATTAAGATAGTTTCAACGTGTTCTAAATTTGCTGCAACTAAAACAGCATACGGTCCACTGCCCCAATGAATAGGATCGTCTGATTTGGTCTTTCCTTTGTATGGTAACTCAGGTACTTGATTTATTCTTTTGTCTTTTTTAATTTTTCGGAAGTAATTAAACCAATCAGGTCTAACATATATTTTACTATTTTTTGTATTTTCACCTAGTATCGCTTCTTCACCCATTCTGCGATCACAGCACACTAGGTGTTCAACAGCAGTTTCTCTGTGCAGGGCGTTGCACCCTACCAGTATATAATCTTTGGAAAATTCTTTTAGATTGAGACCTAGCCTACTTTCGCCATTGCCTACAACAAGAGCAATCATGCAGACTACCTTATTTCGCCAAATGCATTCCACATTCCAGGATTACCTGCTTTTACGCAAACCCAACCAACATAACTGCCTGGTCTTGGTTCGCTGTTCCAAACTATATCGCCTGGAGTATAGGATCCTCCTGATGGTGGTTCGCTCCCTTTCATCTGGATGTTATCATTGTACTTGATGGCACCGTTAACATGAAGTTTGACACGATTATCAATAGAGTTAACATCAATACCTAAACTTCCTAGAACATTAACTTTAATTTCACCATTGTTTCTATTTCCTAAAACAATGTTTCCATCAGCACCTATCGTTAGTCTTGGTGTATTGTCGGTTATTAAATTTAAATCAGAATGATTAAATGTACCAATGTTTCCCTTGTTGTAATCGTAAGACCCAAATACTAGTTCCACTCCATCGTCAACTATTGATAGAGTTGCATTTGGTTCATCTGTTCCGATTCCTAATCTATCAGTTTTTGCATCATAAACTAGATAATTGTTAATTGACATTCCTCCGTCAACAATCAATCCTTTTAAACGACCAACTTCTCTTAGATTACTCTTTGTAACACCTATTCCTAATTCTGATGAGGATAAAACTATTTCATTATTAATTTTATAATTCTTGTCCTTTGACAAATCAATGTTTTCAGAACTGAATAAGTTTTCTCCCTGTTCTTGATAGACAAATTGCTTAGTATAATCCTTGCCTGCCCATAATATTCCTTTGCTTGAAATTGGAACTTGAAACTTGATATGAGAAACATTATCTAAATTAGGTTCAGTTTCTGCAAGGTCAGCAAGTGCTGCCGCCAATGCCTCTAATTTTTGTTGTTCTGTTTTTTCACTCATTATTGATTCCCAATCTTTCCGAACGGTTCCCAACTACCAGGATTACCTGATTTAATACATATCCATCCAACATATGATCCTGTGGCTGGTTCACTATTCCAAATAATGTCGCCCTTGTTAAATTCTCCACCTGATGGAGCCTGTGCATCATACTTTTGTAATTTACCGTTAAATTTAACTGCTCCATTTACATGAAGATCAACATCAGGATCTGGCGTGTTTACCTTAACCGCTAATTTTCCGTGTACTGAAACTTGAACAGGTGAACTGTTCTTGTTTCCTAATAAGATATTTCCGTTTGACTGTATATAAACTCTAGCAACATTGTCAGTTACTATTTCTAAATCGTGTGATCCAAAAGTTCCTATGGATCCTCTTGTAGCATCCTTGGTGCCTGCTACAATTTCAACTCCGTCTTCTGCAATGCTTAAGGCTGCATTAGGTTCCTCTGTACCAATACCAAACCTATCAGTATTTGCATCAAACACAAAGTAGTTGTTAATTACTGTGGGACCGTCAACTAACAGTCCTTTTAATCTTCCTACTTCTCTTAGATTACTTTTAACTACAGATTCACCGAGCGAAGTTTGATCAAGGACCTTAATATCGTTAACTGAATACTGCTTGCCATTGGCTATATCAATATTTTCAGAACTAAAAATTTTATTTGATTGGTAAACAAATTGTCTTGTGTAGTCTGGACCCGTCCACAGCATACCCTTACCGTCGACTGCGCCTTCATATTTGATTGAATTGTTTTGAGTTATATTTACGTTAGCACTTAGGCTTTCAACTTCAAGTGTTTTTATTCTGGCAGTTCCGTGAACGTTAATATCGCCCTTGAATTCAGCATTTGAAACAATGCTACTAACGTTTAAATTTTCTATTGTAACAGCATTATCAGTCACCTTCAACTTAGGTGAAGTTGCAGTATCGACTATTCCGGTGCTGCTAAAACTGGTAATTTTTCCGCCATTGATATGATTTCCTGTCAGCGATCTGTCAGGGATTTGTGACACCAATTGTAATATGTTAATTGGTGGCGGCTCTTGCCCTTTAAGGGCATCTCCGAGTGCTGCTAATGCTTGATCTATATTAGTTCTGTTCATGACATTGTATTTATTCGAAACAATGCCAATGCTAATAAACCGCTAGTAGAACTGTCTCCGGGTTAATTCTGCCGTTCATTTTGACTGGTGTAGTTGTGAGTTTGCTGAACCAATTTTCAAACTTTTTACGAGTGTTTAGGGTTTTTACTTCCTGTAATTGGTCCATTGGCTTTCTCAGAGTACACCATACACTGGTTTCCTCATTAAATCTCAGCAGTGTTGTGCCTTTTACATTAAGTCCGCTGCCTTCTCTTCCAGCACCTGTGGGATCCTCAACTGATGTGTAATAGATACCAAGTTTTCTCATCTTGGCATTAAACACGACCAAGCAGTTTGCACCGATGATCTTGTGAGGTTCAATGCTCGAAACGACAAACTTATCGTCGGAGATCTTGTATTTTAACTTCTTAACCAACTGTTCAGGAGCCTTCTTGCTCATCTTACGTGGTTTACGATTTGCTTTTGACTGTGCAATGATAGAATCACAAGCACCACTAACGCTGATTAGAAAATCCAGGAGTGTCTTTAGTTTCTTCTTGTCCCAGATTTCGTATCCTTCTTTCAGTTGATCTGCCCAGTCCTTTTCTTGTTCCGTTGCATTCTTGGAAAGTTTAGGAGGATTGATCACTTCCTTTAGTTCTGCTATTTGTGGCTCGTAGAATGATTGTATCAATCTTGCGTGGGGTTGTTTACAGCCTAGTTGAAGCAATTGTCCAGTAACTTTAATGTCTTTGAAGTCTGTAATTTTATCATGATACATAAAATTGTCGATGGATTCCTCAACAAACTCCATCATGATCGATGTTGCTTCTCTGATGCGTTCCTGTATTGTAGGAACCCACTTTACAGTTCCTTCTTTCTTCTGTTCTTCTTCTTTCTTCTGTTCTTCGACTACTACTAACTTGCCCTTTTCCACGTTTTCGTCGATGACTCTTTCTAAAAACTCAATGGAGGGTTTCATAGTACCCATGGTTCCAGCAAGGCTTTCCCAGTATTCTGCTTCTACTTTATTATAAGCAGGCATGCCATTTGCCAGCATTTTAGCGATAATGCCAGCAGTTGTGCCCAACTGAGAGTTTGAAATTCTTTTTATATACTTTATATCATCCTTGGTATACTTTTCTGTTTTTTCCATATACGAATGTATAGCAGGAATAAGGTCTTCTGCCTTGTAGTTGTCATAGTACCAAGCACGAGTTGATTCTTTGAACCTGTGATAGTCCTGTCCGGACCAAGTTTCCCAGCCCTCCCAAGAAGGTTCTGCTAACTTTCCTCCCTGTTTGGTGCGTGGTGCTGCTCTTTTGGTTTTTCTCTTAGTGGCCGCTAATGCCATTCATTGCTCCTTAAAAATTAAAGTATATGACGATATATATCATTTGTCAAGCGAAATTACTTTTTTC
>Ga0222715_10004387_pt1 | contig 12260 bp, 18 predicted proteins | sample C33_9DmetaG_FD_165056 | JGI IMG/M metagenome (GOLD analysis project Ga0222715, IMG submission 165056) | Estuarine water microbial communities from San Francisco Bay, California, United States - C33_9D | ecosystem: Environmental > Aquatic > Marine > Unclassified | place: USA: California...
TTCTTTCTTGCGTCCTTTGTGTCAATCATAGCTATCTCCTGTTAGGTTATAGCTAGATAGTATATCATGAAATGGCAAGGAAGATGTAAGTCCCGCCACTGGCGTTAAGCGCAGCAGGAGCAGATGATGTTACTGTAAAGCCACTAGATAGTGGGTCAATGTAGTCTGTAGATGTAACTTCAGCGGCTGTGGAGTTCAAGAGCAAGTACGGGTCGTTACCTGCGACTATACCTCTCTCGCTGTCGTAAACGTACCAATCGCCAGTAGAGTCTGTACGCTTGATAAGAATGAATCTAGCACCTGCCGAGAATCCGCAGTCTACGTTTAAGTCAGAGCCTGTGCCTGTGTAACTGCCTACTTTGCTTACTCCTGCTAGTGTGGCGAACAGGTAGGCTATGTATGTCCCGCCATTTGTGTTTACATAGCTCCAACTACCTACGGTAAAATTAGTAGCTGTTGGAGCAGTATCACGCCAAGCGTCATCAAAATTTACTGCGGCTTCATTCGTATTCAGCTTTATCATGTAGTCTTGCGGTGAAGACGTATAGGGTACTTGGCAAATCCAATCACTGCTTCCGTCTCTTCTTTTAACTATTATAAATTCTGGAGCAACTGTAAGATTATGAGCCATTGCCTGACTTGAAGCACCATTACCAGTATAAGCCACCACATCAAAGAAGCCTGTGGCGCGTTTGAACAGCCATGAAAAATGATTTGTATCTGAACTGCTGCTTGTATAGTAGCCATTCATGTAATCAAAAGTAGAACCTGAATCAGGGCCTTCTGCAAAAGTTTCAGACGTTTGCATTGCTCTAGCACCCTGAAGTCTTGAACCGATATCAGGGTAACCTGCCCCACTTAAATACCTTCGCATAAACATATCAACAGGGAAATCTGACACAAAACCCGGAGATGTACTTTGTCTTGTTCCTGCTTGATAAATTTCAGTCCCAGACTCAGGAGTCTTCATTGGGCGGCGTATGGCTATGTAGATGTAATCTGAAGTGTTGCGGTTGACTAAATCTGCCCCGAGAGTAGGCTTAAAACCAGTAGCGTTTACTTCAATATAATCACCTGTAAGCTCAGCATTACTTAGGTTTGCAAACAATCTTTTATCATCTCCTCCCGTGACTATTCCTCTCATTGTGTCAAAGATTGCCCAATTGTCTGTAGTTCCTGAAGCAACTTTAATCAACAGCCACTGAGGCTCAAATCCGCAGTCAATCTCAGGCCCATCAGTAGAGCCGTTACCCGTATAACTCCCACACTTAATAATATTCTCGCTGCCATCGTCTCCAAAGCCTCCTGCGTCTGAGGCGAATAGGTAGGCGACAAAAGATTCTCCATTGCCGTTTGTGACACTACTACCTCCAAGTGTAAATTCAGAATCAGTTGGAGTTGTATTATTCCAAGCACCTGCGGTAGCTAGTGTTTGAGTAGTTTCATTTAGCCTAAGATAATTGGTGTTGCCTAAACTTTGATGATAAACCATCCAGTTATATGCGCCGTTAGTCGTTGACTTAACAATCATAACAGCAGGGACACTACCAAGATTATGCGCCACAGTTCTACCCGCTGTACCATTCCCAGTATAAGTCACAACATCAAAGAACTTCTCAGCCTTGCGGAATGTCCAAGAGGCGTAGTTATAAGAGCTATCATTTACACCTGCATCAGTAGTACCAATAGCGTAACCATCACTGTTAAAAGATGATGGCATATTGGTCATTGTATATTCGGCGTATGCTCCATCAGTATTTAATACTTTTCCTGCTCCACGCTCAGTATCTACTAATATATGCGTTCTAGCAGTGCCGTCTCTTCTTTTAGTCCAAATTAATCCACCTTCACCGGACAGATCAATATCATTGGTTATTGTTTTAGATGCAGATGCGCCTTCATACAAATAAGTCGAGAAGACATCCTCAACGTACAGAGCTTCGCCTGCATTACCCGCAGCCGCTGTTAGAGCTTTAGTTAATTTGCTCATGCGTTACTCCTAAACGTAGCTGCCAGTGTAAGCGCCGTAGAGTACGGATGAGACTTTCCAGAACACCAGTGTGTCCTTAGCAGTCAGCGTAGGAGCGACATTGCCGCCAGAAGTTACCCAAGTCATCGTAGGCCACGTTACTGTGTAGCTAGCACCTGCTTCGAGCTGTAGGACGATTGCGTCACCAGAGCTTAAAGAGTCTGTGAAGGTCGTGTTAGCCGTAAGAGTCTTGGTCTGTACTGCGCCGTTGGTAGCGTCAAAGGCTGTGCCTGACAGAGCGTAGACAGTGTCGCGGATGGTCTTGTTGGTTAGCGTGTTAGTGCTTGTAGCTGTGAGGTAGTCACCTGCATCAATCAAGTACGCAAGACTAGACCAAGCTGTAGAGCCGTCACCGATTTTAATTTTACTTGTGTCTGTTTCTGCGCCTAACTCACCCTGAGCCAATATAGGATTAGCAGAAGTCCAGTTAGAGGCAGTGTCGCGCCTAATTTGTATTAGATCAGCCATTAAGCTGTACCTCCATTGATGGTTTGTGGGGCAGTATAGGTACTGTTGGCAAAACCGCCGTCAGCGTTATTGATGTTGTAGTTGTTTGTTGTGACCGGAGCAACTTGCTGCCAAGCACTGCTTGTATAAACTCTCATTTCAGGTACGGTGGTGTTGTAGTACAAAGCACCTGTTAAAAGAGCGTTGCCGTCATTATCAACAGTTGGGTTAGATGACTTACTACCGAGATAACGGTCATCAAATTGATCGTATAATGAAGCTGCTGAACTAGCCGAACTTGCCGCTGCCGTCTCTGAGTTACCTGCGTTTGTAGCAGAAGTAGCTGCGCCACTAGCAGAAGTAGAAGCGTTACTAGCTGACGTAGCTGCTGCTGAGGCTGATGTAGCTGCTGACGTAGCAGAGCCTAAGATAGAATCTGTATAGGCTTTAGTTGCTGCGTCTTGTGCGGCAGTAGGATCACCCATTCCTGTGATCTTGTTAGTACCCATTGCAATAGCACCGGACATCGTACCACCCGCGAGTGGGAGTCCTGTGGTGTCTGCTGCATCAACGTAGGCTTTAGTCGCTACGTCTTGAGCTAGAGTAGGATCAGCTACACTAACAATCTTGTTAGCACCTAACGACAGTTCACCTGTCATTGTTCCACCCGCAAGAGGTAGCTTGGCAGCAATGCTGTTGGTTACTGTTGTGTGGAAAGCTGCGTCATCATCTAATGCGGCAGCTAATTCATTTAGAGTGTCTAGGGCAGCAGGTGCGCCATCAACTAAAGCAGTTATTAAGCCATCTGCATAAGCTTTTGTTACAGCGTCTGTTGCAGCAGTAGGCGTACCTATGTCAGTAAGACGTGCTGCATTAAAGTCTACAGTGCCTGTAAGGGCTAGGTTGTTTAGTGTAGTTGTGCCAGAAGTTGCAGTTACATTACCAGTCAAATCTCCTGTTACATTTCCGGTTACATTTCCGGTTAAATTACCTGTAACATTGCCCGTTACATCTCCAGTTAAACCACCTGCAAAACCAGTATTTGCTGTAATTAGTGAGCCTGTAATCGCAAGAGGGCTAGACGCTCCAATAATAACACCGTTAACTGATCCGCCTGTTATCACAGCGTTGCTTGATGCAAGAGTGCCGTTAGCTGTTAATGTGCCTGTAACAGTGGCTGTAGTTGTTGTAAGTGAAGAAGGATTGGTTCCTAGCTCAACAATTGCTGTAGATGCATTCTCAGTAAAAAGTCGTTTATCTGTGACGTTGACCGCAAGTTCGCCTTGAACCAAGTCACTCGTAGTGGGTACGGCTGATGCGGTTGAGCTGTTCTTGGTGACTATCGTTGCCATGTTGAATTCCTGTAGTTACCACTTGGTTTTGTGCGACCAGTATCGAGCTGATAGTTTAGACGGATTAGAGTCTTGAGCGTTATGCCTGGCATAATAGGATTTTTTCCTTGCCTTTTCTTTGGCAGTCTTGGGATTGCTCCCTGCGCCCTTAACACCTTGCTGCCCAAATCGGACAGTCTTGATTTGATCACCGACTTTTGCCAATACAACGTGGCTTTTAGTAGGATGGTTAGGGGTTTTTTTGGGTTGATTATACCCACTTAATCCAAGAGTGGTTAATCTTGAGTCTTTTTTACGCATAAGATAAAGGGGCAGGTTTCCCCGCCCCCATCTCCATTAGCCGTTAACAGCCATGATAAAACCGCTGTCAGGACGGTAAGTCTTAACACCGTACAGAGTATCAGCAGTATACAGTGTTCCGAGGAACTCCTGCTTGTACTGAGTCTGAGAACGTACACCAACTTGCTCTGCCAAGATCATAGTGTCTTTGTGAACAAGCATTGCTGCACGAATCTGACCACCTGCTGAGTTCTGCGCGGCAGTCTCAGTAATAGGGCAGTTAGTAGAGATGAAAACATCAATACCATACAGATTGCCGATTTTGCCATTCTGTACAGGTTCGCCACCAACAAAGTCAGAAGACACATAACGATCAACACCCATTATTGCATTACGCAGTGAAGGGGGGATAACAAAAGCGCGGTTATCCATAGGTACGTCAGCATCGTCCTGCTTCTGGATCAGATCACGGAAACAAGCATCAGTAAAAACGTCAGCAGTAGTAACAGTGTCATCAGCATAAGCAGTGAGGCCAGTTGAAGCATCACAGAAAAATGCAGCAGCAGTGTTAGTCCAAAGAGTTCCATCGCCAGAACCAAAAGACTTACCTAAATCCATCAGGTCTGTATCAACCTGACGGGACAAGGCATAACCCGCATCTGATGTGTAGAAGTTACGGAGTGAAGACAAAGCCTGCACTTCAGTAATATCTTCAATGATGCGTGAGTATTCGTAGTGCTTGTCTAATGCGACCTGCACTTCGCCTTCTGTGTTGTTCTGAATAGTCACAGCAGTTGCTGAGGCTTTCACATGAGCATCGCCACGAATAGGCGCAGGAATGTGGATGATGTCACCCTTCTTCCCTGTCATGCTCATTTTCTTTACTAGGTTCGCGAGAATGAGGTTCTTCTCATAAGCAGCGCGAATTTCGTCACTCCAGATTTCTGGAATAAAAGTGGCAGCGGTAGTGTTAGTTACCGCTCCACCCATGTTGGGATAAGTTGAATCAGTCATAATAATCTCTCAAAGGTTAGCTTTTAACGCGACCCTCCTGATACGCTTTGTATATCTCATCAGACATAGCTTGATAGCGTTGCGGGTTGGTTCGCATTAGTTCAATAATGTCGCTTCTGCGATAAATTTTTCTGCTTGGAGCTTCACCACTACCATTTGCTCCACCCGTTGAGGCTGCATTCAAAGTTTGTTTACGCTCTTTGCGCTCAACGTCTACGGCTTGTTTTGCAACATTTTGAGTAGATTTCCAATTAGAAAACAACTCATCTGCCGCATCATAGTCATAAGCATTGTTTGCTCGTTCGTATAACTCTGAACGAATCTTGCTATTCACTACCCACTTCTGAAAGTTGGCGTCCATAGCAATTTCTTTAATATCAGGATGCTTCTGCTGTAATGCAGTTAGCGTCTGATTTTGTTTCATTTGATTGCCTAATTGCTCCAACTGTTTAATGGTTGGATGGTTTGCAATTTTGCTATCAACAGCCTTATCGGGTTCAGCGAAAAAATCTATCTCTTCAGCCTGTTCCGGTTCGTTGACTTTGGTCTGATTAAGAATGAAATCATCTACAACTTTTCTTAATTGCCCTACCTCTTGCCCTTGTTGACCGATGCGAGACTCTGCCTCTTGGTGCATCTTAATCAATTCAGCTGGAGTTTTTCCCTGATAATTTTCAGGAATATCATCCTCTGGCGGAGCTGCGGCTACCTCTTCCAAGACCGCATCTGGTTGTGCTGTTTCATCTACCTCGTTCGTCACTTCGTCAATAAGTTGTGCCACTATTAAACTCCTATGGAGACAAGACCAATTCTTAGCTACCCCGAAGGACTAGGATTCGGCTACCTTGCGTTCGTGTTTAATCTTCGCCTGTCTATCCTTAGCCCATTTCATAGTAGCCCCCGGATAGGAACCGGAAATGGGGTCAAGTATTGACTTAACAGGTGAGATTATCTTACTACTTAAACCGTTACACTCAGGACAGTTACGCTTGTAATCATCAGTTAACAAAACGCGATCCAACATAGCCTCATGGATATGCCCTTTAGCGCATTGAAAATCAAAGATTACTAACATCACTGCTATCCTCTCGTAAACGATCTATTGTAGATTCTAGGTTAAGTATATAGGCCAAGATATTTAACTGGCCTTTACGAAAGTTTAGATCATCTCTGTCTTTCGTATGCTCAACGGAATTAATGTGAAGGGCATTGGCACTCAGCTCTTCTATTAAATCTTTCCAACCTTGCATTAAAAATATACTAGCAAGGTTGTCATAATATTGTTCGGTATCTTTATCCATTCTTCTTCGGCCTACCTCTAGGTTTGGCTTGTGGCTTATCTTGCACAAAGTTTTTTATGTCATGCAAAAGAATGGTATGTTGTTTCTCCAAAGATTCTATACGTTCAGCTAATTGCCCTAAGACTACGTTAACTTGAGCGATTACATCTTCTAGCTCTCGCTGACTAATCATTAAGAAATTGCCTTTGCAGCATCAAGGTTAAGTCGTTTTTCTTTTAAAGCAGCATCAGCAATTTTTAATCTGCGCTCAAACTCTTTATCGTCTTCTGTTCCTGCCGACAGATTAGAGGTAATAGCTTTAATCTGAGCTGTTTCTAATTCCACCGGAATAGCTTTAGTTTCTGCAACAATCTTGGCTGCTCTAGCTTGAGACTCAGCACCTTGTCCATTTAGTGCATTTGTTTGAGATTGCTGAAATTCCATTTGCGATTGCTGCATAGCTTGTTGTGCTTGCTGCTCTTCAGGAGAAGGTTGCCCTGCTTCTTGCAATGTTTGTATTAACTGCTCACGGTTACTAAGATTCATATTATCTATGATTGATTGAATCAATGCAGGGTAAAGCGGAGATTCTGGAGACATAGTTTGCAGGAGCTGTACTAGCTGCGTGACTTCGTATTCCCTAGCAATAATACCTAGAGAGGAAGTGACTTCAAATTTATAATCAGCAACAGGGTATAACTCAGGCTCAAACTGCATGTATCTGTAAGCTGCTTTGCTAACAAATGGTATTAAAAAACACTCTTGGAAATTAATAAGAGTTCGCTTATGACGCTTAATAATCGCGCCCAGTGACATAGAAATACCTGCCGCTGTAGATTCTCCATTAATTGAACCACCGATACCTGCGGAGTCTATTGCTCCTGTGGCGGTCTGCACCATTCGTTGTAATTCACCTGCTTGAGCAAAAGTAATTTGCGAAACTTGCCCAAAGTTAAATGGTTGTAAAACTTCAGAGGGGTTGCCATTAGTTAAAATGATCTTGCCTGGCCTGACCTCTGGCTTTGCTCCGCGAGGTAATCGAGTAGCGTCCATAGCCATCATAGGGTGGACTGTTAACGCCAGAGCATCAATTCGTGCGCGTAACTCTGCGTCTAATGCTTTTTGTGAATTGTAACCTTTCTCACATACACCGCGACCCCAGAACCTAGAAGGTACGATGTCCCAAGGAAACGCCACAATTGGGCGATCTTGCATCATGTACGGGTTCTTCTCCGCTTTTAGCAGAGTACCACCGTTAGCTATTACAACAATTGCCTCAACATAGAAGTCAGTCTCTTCTTCAGCGTCTGTTAGCTGTTCAACCTCTTCAAAATCATCGTCATTTTCCAACAAGTGTCGCGGAACAAGTCCGTAATACTTAGTTAGACGGACTTTATCGGTAGGTTGCGTGGTAAGTTCGTGGTCAGGATCAAGATCAGTATCAGGATAAGCAAAATTAAACGGAACATTTTTGTACACACCCTTCTCTTGTAGTTGTTCTACAGCATGAGTAGGCACAAATTCATCAATGGCTACGCCTAATGCGCTATCTACATCTACCGCAACAGGATCGATTAGAAAGTTTTGAGGAAGGACGGGACGCAATTTACATACAGTGCGGTCTGAAATGTTGACACCTACCGCTTGTAACTGCCCGTCCATAATAGGCTCGCTAGCAGGACGCATCTCTTTTACTTCTTCTAAAACAATTTCTGCTATACCTGTGCCAAAGACTGCGGCGTTAATTAAACACTCTGCGACACCCTTTCTGATTTTGTTTGCTTTAAAATCTTCTAATAGCTTTTCGCGAAGGTAAGCTACGTCTTGTTTGTCAGCATCTACCAGGTCATCCTTCATGTCAAAGAATCTGCCGCGACCAAACGTGGCTTCTTCAATCTCTGCTACCGAAGACTCTACAGCTTGTTGTAATGCTGGGGATATGATCTCAGAACGCTCTGAGCTACGATTACGGTCTTCTGAAGAATAGATGCCTCGCCATAATCTATAGTATTCATCAAACTTCTTTTCGTAGTTTGTGTCGTAGTGATCACGCCAATCTTCACACTTAGAAATCACCCAGGACTCAAGAGTTTCTTCGATGCCAAACTGATCTTCGTTTGATTCCAGCATATTAATATCCTGCTACTGAGTCTAAGACTTCAAAATCATCTAATTCAAAATCGTATGTATAAGAAACTTTAGCCAGTTGATCTATATAGGCTAAAGCATCTACCATGTCATCGTGAGTTAATGGATCGGGGAATTGAAATATTTCATCCATAAATTGAATATTCCATTCGCCTTTGTTTAGGCTACAGATTCCATTTTCAAATCTACCCTGTAACGCCCACATTACCCGATCAGTTTTCTTTTTATTGCCGTGAGTCAATTCTTCAACACGAAAAAAATTCTGATACTTCTTCATAAGATCAGTGAGAGGAGACATAACGGCTTGCCGAGCTATGCCTTTTTCTATACCTACAGAGATGGGTTCGTAGTCTCTTACTATCTGGAATATTTTCTCAGCAGTAGCGTTTAATTCCCACCTACCGCAGACGATATCCTTAACCCACCACCCATATTCGCCTACTTTTACTATAGCAATTGCTGTATTGTCAAGTTTTTTGTTTTTAGACTTAGATTTGCCCACCTCTTCAAAACCCGCGAGGTCAATGGCAACGTAGTAATCGCCCGTATCTGGCTCTTTCTCATCAAAGCTAATCCATTCTTCTTTAAACATTTCAGAGCCACGCGCTTCAAAGGAAGCCATAAACTCTTGCCTGAACGCAAACGAAGACATGGATTTCTTAGCTGCGTCTATTTCATTTTTATCGAGCAAGTTATTATCGTAACTTGTGTAATGCCATGCTTTATAAGTGGGGTCTTCGCCTAAACTGGCTTGCTTGTAGAGTTCATAGAAATGATTTCTACCCATTGGTGTCCCGATAAATAAGGCATCGCCTTTCAAGTCTGTCAACGCAGGTCTTAGTATTAACTCCCATACATCGGGCTTCATGTCTGCGTATTCATCCAAGACAAGAAACTTGAGACTTACGCCGCGCATTGTTTCAGGTCGATCTGCTCCTTTCAAGCTAATAGTAGCCCCGTTAACCAAACGCACCTGCATATTATTAACATGTGAGTTTTCAATTACAGGCTGGCCTATGTCTAGCAAGAGATTCCACATGATATCTCTAGCCTGGCCTTGAGTAGGAGCCACATAGAAGACTTGCCCAGAATTAGACTTGAGCGCGTTGACTATTAAAAGATAAGCCGCAAGGCGGGACTTGCCCGTCCTACGGCCAGCAGCAACCACTTTGAAGCGCGTAAGATCGTTCCAAACTTCCTTCTGCCAATCAAGGAGATTTATATCTAAGTTCATTTTTTCTTAGCGGTCTTCTTAGCTTGTCTAAAAGCTTTGGCTGTAGGCGCGCCTTTACTGCCGACCTTACGCATGGTTTCGCCACTACCTCTGGCTATCCTACGTTTTTTATTGGCTATGTTCTTATACAGACCAGTAGCCATGCTATCGCTTCCTTCCAGAAGTAGCTTTCTTCTTAGGCGCAGCCTTGGCTTTCTTGGCAGCTTTCATTCCTGCTGCTGTGTAGGGATATTTTTTTCCGCGTACATTAGGCATCGTATTCTCCAGTTCGTATCATATTAGTTAACGTAATTGCCCTTCTACCCACCTGAGATGCCCAGAGCGAGTCTAGGAACTCTGTTGACGCTAGGGAATAGTTGCCTACCTCCATAGCCGCCAAAGCTCTGCTAAACCTCCTGAGAGAGGTTATACCGACATTAAAACATATATTGATCATGGCTTCTTTGCGTATTTTATTTAATCCAGCAAACCAATCAAACGTATCAGTTAGTTCATTCTCGCATCTTCTAATATCATTTCTAAGCAGGTAATAAACCTCATCGTCTGAAAGCCCCATAGAATCTAGGTTTCTGCCTACACCAATGGTTAAGTGCCCTTGGGTATCCTTATACGGTTTTCTTTTCATTCCTTCATGCAAAATTAACATGTCTTCAATCTGCATTGAACTCACCCTCTATGGCATCTGGTTCTATAGTGGTATCTGTTACGCCAGATATTGTAATGTTTACCGTAGGCTTACCGCCAAGCTTATCTTTATCAAACGAACTAATCGGTAATATGCGATCTACAATCAATTTCCATGCAGCAGATTGATTCTTGTGATCGTCATCTTGAGCTGCCCGAAAGATAGACTCCAAGACAGCATTGGTATCTCTTCTCGCCAGGAAACGCTGCTTCATCTCAGCCATAGCCGAATGGTCACCCTTGGGTCTACCAATCTTCCTATTCTTAGGAACAGCTATCTCTGACTTGCGAGGTCTGCCACGCTTTCTCTTTACTGGTGGGTTATTAATGTTGTCTTCAGGCACAAGATTCTAACTCTTTTTAGCTAATATTTGGCGTATTAAACCATTAAATTGTTATTTGCGCTAATAGCTTATGTTCTGGAGGGTACAGAGCAATGTTTTATTGCGACTTTTTTTAATTTCACCTGCTGCAAATTTGGGGGGCAACTATACATAATTGTCAGACGCGCCCGCCTCCCCCGTCCCTCAAACAAGCCCCGCTTCATCGAACGAACGCTCGGTATTTATCTGTCGGCATATCCACTATATAGGCGAATAGGAATGTCTCACTGGCTACCTCTATCCCCTCTCAAGCACTGTATAAATAACCAGTACCAATCTGTTACCGGTAACACTTCTACGGTAACACAGTAACACTTTACGGTAACAAGGTAACACTCCAGGCACTGTATAAATACCCAGTATATTGGCTACAGCCCGCATAAACCCTAGCATCTTAAAACTTGGCATAGTCTCTGCATTGTATTAGCTCACAACACAACACAACACAAGGAATAAAATATTATGCAAACAATAAAATATAATGCTGAAAATTGGAGCGGTGAAGAACACAAGGTAACAATTCGAGGTAATACATTCCGCGCATCTAATGGATTTACGGGAACATATACGTCAACCGCGCTAGAAGCCGATGCTGGGACATTTTCCATATGCGCTGTAGAGATAGACGGCCATATGTTCACAGTATACACGCTAGAGGATGGCGAATGGCACTGTGACGATTCGGGTATTTCTCGAACGGCAAGCAACCCTGTCGTTGCGGCATTAAAAATAGGCCACAACACAATCTAATAGAGCAATACTCAATGCCGTTTTAAGGAGCGGCATTCATGAATTGTTTTACATGACAGCACAGCAATCACACTAAAGGGGAAACACAATGGAATTAGAATATAACGAATTTTGGCAGACTAAGGCTCGTGGCACTAATTATGAAGAGTATGAGATTTATGTAACCTGCGCTGATGACGGCAAGGGCAACGATTCCACTACTGGGGAACCGCTTAAAACTTACCAAGAATGGCTAGATAGCTAAAGGGATAAACCATGAATCGTGCAAACTGTACTCGCATCGCAAACGCTATAGCCACAAAAGACAAAGCGGCAGCATGTAGCGTCATAGATGACATATTGACCACAGAAACCGGAGCGCATTGGGTGCGCGATCTAACCAAGCTTCGGGAATTCCTGCTAGATGGTAAGCCTAGATTTTCAATCATGGCAAGAGACGGTAACGGGAAGCTTCCATTCCTGGCATTTAGCAGCTTACCAGGGAAGGGCTTTTGTGTTGGTGCTGGCGATTGCTTGGAATTTTGCTATTCGTTCAAAGCTTGGCGATATCCGGCGGCATTTTGTCGCCAGGTACAAAACAGTATTTTGCTGCAAGCCAAAACAGGCAAGCGACATATTCTATCGGCATTAGATAAGTTTAAGCCGAAAGCTGGAGCTATA
>Ga0222715_10004391_pt1 | contig 12253 bp, 9 predicted proteins | sample C33_9DmetaG_FD_165056 | JGI IMG/M metagenome (GOLD analysis project Ga0222715, IMG submission 165056) | Estuarine water microbial communities from San Francisco Bay, California, United States - C33_9D | ecosystem: Environmental > Aquatic > Marine > Unclassified | place: USA: California...
TATTTCATCTTCCAGATCCTGAACCTGTCCTTCTGTCGGCCTTACCTCTATCACAGGATCCAGTAAACCAGTAGGTCTGATTTCCATTTGTACTACGCCATCAATATTTGCCATCGTTTCTGCAAGAAAAGCCCGTTTTTTCTTCTTCTCGAAATCAGCTTTTTTAGCTCCTCCGCCACTTGGAACGTGTAGTAATCCTTCGGGTACTGGTTGATTTGTTATTTCTGCTAGGTGTCTGAGTTCTCTCTCTCCCGGTGTTGCGCTAACATAGAGCATTTGAGGTATTAATTCTTGAAATTCATCTATTCTCAATGGCCTGTTATCATAGGCTGACGGGAGTCTGAATCCGTGATCAATTAGATTTTTCTTTCTTGAATAATCCCCTCCATACATTCCTCCTACTTGAGGAAGAGTCACATGACTTTCATCCATTATTACCAGATATTTCTCTGGGCTTCCATGAAATTGCTCTGCACAGGTTGAGAAGAAGTCAAGAAGGCAATATGCTCTCTCATTTTTCACTCTACCATCAAAGTGTCTTGAATAATTCTCTACGCCTTTACAAGAACCAACTTCTGTTAACATCTCTAAATCAAACTTAGTCCTCTGCTCTATCCTATGAGCTTCCATTTCCATACCCTTGGAGTGATAGTAGTCAACTCTCTTGTCTAATTCTTCTTCTATATCTTCAATAGCTTTACCAAACTTATCTTCACTGGTCATGTAGAATTGTCGAGGATGGATCCACGCTTCCTCAATTTCATCCAGTGGTTCCCAAGATATCGCCTCACAAACTTGTATTCTTTCAATTCCATCCCATCCAAATCTAATTCTAATCGGATCATCTCTACTTGGCATCCATATGTCGAGCACTTCTCCTCTTAGTCTAACATCTCCTCTAACAATTTCTCCAGTTGTTCTTCTATATTGCAATCCAACTAAATCTCTGACTATATCTTGGGGATCTGCTTCTTGACCTACACTAAGACGGACGTGTGATTGTTGGAAAACTTCAGGAGGGTTAAGGCCATAGATAACTGAAACAGTTCCTACTGCAATAACGTCCGGTCTACTAACTAGTGAAGCAACTGTAGAGAATCTTTCTTGCTCGATTCTTTCATTCATTTGTAATTCTTTATCGATATACATATCTCTACCTGGAAGGTATGCCTCTGGTTGATAGTAGTCATAATAACTAACGAAATACTCGACTGCATTTTCAGGAAAAAGCTCACTCATTTCTTGCCATAATTGCCTTGCAAGAGTTTTATTATGAGACAATATTAATGTTGGAATCTGTAATCTTTCGATAATATTGGCCATTGCAAATGTTTTCCCAGATCCAGTAACTCCCATCAATACGCATCTTTCTTGACCTTCGTTGATTTGTTTGATCAATTCTTGAATTGCTTGTTCTTGATCTCCAGCCGTCCCATAATCCGACTTCAAAACAAACATTTTATCCCTCAATTATGGTATCGACATTAGCCGAGGGGTCCATCAAAATAGTTGCAATCAGTAGGACCCAACCTGTTAACATTGAAACTCTAAACAAAGTAGTCTGAAAATCATCTAACCTATTTCTCATTAGAATTACTACAACATTAGCTATCGACATAAGCCCTGCAGCTCCTAAGAACCATATTTCACTCATTGGATCAGATATAGCAAAGCAAGCAAACCATAGTAGAGTTAACTGAATTGAAGTTCTAGTCGTTGTTCGATCACTAAATCTTGCAGGAAATGAATTGATTCCATTTTCTCTATCACTTTCAACATCCATCCTTGCATAATTAATATCAAAAGCAGTTATCCAAAGAGCTACGCCTAAGGAAATGAAGAAAATTGTAGGAAACCAAAGAAAGTCACCACCATCTAGGCCTGTAATTGCTGCCCATCCATGTACATCTGCAGCAACTGCAACCCAAGCACCTGCCGGCGCTAAACCTAAACACAACCCAAGCCACAAATGACAGAGCCAGGTATATCGCTTAGTGTAAGGATAAATTACGAATGCGAGAACAGGTAACCAAGCCATCATTAATGCAACTTCATTAAGTTGCCATGCGCCAATCAAAAGCATCCCTAGAAAGATTGCAGATAATTTCCAAGCAGTATTCATTGACATTGAGCCAGATACCAAGTGTCTGCCCGATGTGCGTGGATTTGCAGCATCTATATCCCGATCAATAATACGATTTAGAGCCATTGCAAGGCCACGAGCTCCAACTGCAGCTACTAGAATCCAAAGCAGATCCATTCTTATCCATCCTAAATCACTTGAAGTAGGTTCATAGAAAAATTGATTATAAGCAAGAATATATCCAATAAGAACAAATGGAAGAGAGAAAAGAGTATGTTCAATTTTTACAAACTCTAGGATCTCTTTTGTTCCCATTATAATCCCTCTCTTTCCATCCAAGCATCTACCTTTTCTTCAACTTCAGGGTCGTGTAATGTTACCGCAGGCCATCTTCTCACAGGTAGCGGTCCTTCATTGGATGGAATTGGCGCAGTGGCGTCCCAAGCAACTCTTTTCCTTTGTTCATCAAAGTGGAAATCTCTTGAAACTTCGAATCTACAGAATAGTTGCCATAGTAATCTCCTTCTCCAATGTTCATCATCTAAATCTGCATCATCATCAGTGATGAAAAGCCATCTTAAATTCTTAGCAGATTCTAATGCCCATATTTCGTCTCTAATTCTTGCAATTTTCTCTCTTTGTGCTGCAGCAGTCTCTTCATTCACTTCTTCCATACTTTCTTCTGGACGTGGGCCACCATCAATATTTGTTGTAACTACTAGCATGGATGAAGCCATCATTTTCGCCTTAGTAACCCCTTCAATTCCCGAAGCCGAAATACTCAATGAATCAGGACAACCCATCATCTTTGGTTCATTAGACCTAGGGTCATTATCAGTTAGCGTAGTCGCATCAATAATCAATTTTGAATGTACATTCTGCCATGGAGAGGCATGAGCTAGAGAATCAGCGACCATTCCATCAAGGATGATTAAATCTTCAGGGATTCTTACATTATAATCCAAAGCTTTCAGTAAAGCCTCGAGATCTTTTACATTATGATCTTCATTTACTGCAATTATGGATTTTAAGAACATCATTTGTCCTGCACCCATTAATCCCAGGGCTGTTTTCCTTGCTTGTCTAGGATAACGTTGTTTGGAAGCCACAATTGCAAGATTATGAAAACCAGTTTCTAGAGGTAAAAATAAATCTTTAACATCTCTGTGTTGAAATTGTAAGACTGGTCTAAATGCATCACCAATTGCCTCACCTAAGTAACCATCTTCCATAGGTGGTACTCCAACAATTGTCATTGGAACGGTTGGGTCTTTCCGATGTGTAATTGCTGTTACGTGCATTACTGGATATTCTTCTTCTAAACAGTAATATCCAAAATGGTCTCCAAAAGGACCTTCAGTTCTTGTTTCCCCTGGTATTGTATATCCCTCAATTACAAAGTCAACCTCTGCGGGAACCCACAGGTCGTTGGTTAGACATTTTGTGATCCTTAATCTTCTTTTATTCAGTAATCCAGCAAATTCATATTCTGAAAGATTGTCAGGTAAAGGAGAAATTGCACTGAACATTACTGGGGGAGGTCCTCCTAAACATATAGCTACAGGCATTCGATTTTCTTTTCCAACATCATCCGCATGATCTGCTGCGTGTTTATGTGCTTGCCAATGTAGTCCAATTTCTTTTTTACCAAAAATTTGTCCTCTATACATACCCATATTATGCTGACCAGTTTTTGGATCCTTAGTTACAACAAGTGGTAATGTAATGAATGGTCCTCCATCCATAGGCCATGTTGTCGGAATTGGAAGTTTAGTCATGTCAGGATCTTTCATCACAACAGCTTGACATGCTCCCTTCCTAACTTTTTTTGGTGCCATAGACATTCCTTGCATTGCCAATTCTAAACCTGTCCATGGTTTCTTTAGGATTCCGCCGATATCTGGTTTCATTAGTCCAACCATTGTTTCTCCGATCTCTTTTGGATTCTCAACTCCTAATGCTTTATTCGTTCTTTCTCTAGTTCCAAAAAGGTTCATAGCGAGTGGATATTTACTAATTTCTCCATTCGCTAATCTTGGTTGATCAAAAATAATTGCTGGACCACCTTTCTTTACTAATTTGTCAGCGATGCATCCTGCTTCTAAATAACAATCAACAGGGTGACTGATACGAATTAGTTCATTAGAATCTCTCAGATTTAGAAGATATTCACGGAGGTCACGCCACGCCATCAGACTATTCGAGACGCTTATTAGTTGAATATGTTCGTTCGTAATCATAGGACGTTCGACCGACGGATTCTTTGACTAATGGCCCTCCTGACTAGTCTCATGGGAGAGGTCGCGACCGTCTGTGACGTGCTTGTAATTGGTGCTGGTCCGGGTGGAGGGAACGCTGCTTTGCATAGTGCAAGAGCGGGACTTACAACAATTTTAATCGAAGATCATGCTGAAATTGGTACTCCAGTACATTGTGGAGAGTGCATCTCTGATGTTGCCTGTGACAATCTTAATCTTGATTTACCTGATCATGTAATTAGTAAGAGAGTTCATGGAATTAGAGTTATTTTTCCAGATGGAACCGAAAAGAAACTTACTGAAGAAGGATATGTTTTAGAAAAACATCTGTTTGAAAGATGGATAGCGGATGAAGCAGTTTCCGAAGGTGCAGTTCTAAACCTCAATCATAAACTTACAAGCATGGAAAAAATGTTTGATGGAGAAAAATTCACTGGATGGCGCTGCGATGGAAAGGGTGATCATTTCCCTATTGAAACCAAAGTAGTCATAGATGCATCAGGGGTTGCAGGTATTTGCTCTAAAATTCTAGAACTTAACCCTCGCCCCCAAGTCATTGCAGGAATGCAATATGAAATGCTTGAAGTTCCAACAGATGATTATCTTGATTTTTACATCTGGCCCAAATATGCTGAGAAAGGATATGTCTGGATGATTCCAAAATGTGACGGTAGAGCTAATGTTGGTTTAGTATCTGAAGATAAATCTAGAACCAAGAAAGGTTTAGATGAATTTATCGAAGATACTCACTTCAGAGATTTAGAGCAAGTTGCACCTCCATGGAAAGTCAAAGGTAATCCTGCATTTGGAGGGACGATTCCGATTTCGGGTCCACATGAAAATACTCATACTGACGGATTGATGCTAGTAGGAGATGCTGCTGGTTTCACTTCCCCATTGTTTGAGGGAGGCTCCCACCTCGCTCTCAAGTCAGCAGTTTTTGCAGCAGAAACTGCAGCAAAAGCAATCGCTTCTGGAGATTATTCATCAACCTCTTTAGTTGAATATTCTAATCTATGGAAAAATGAGTTCCCTCCATACTCGAAGATTCTTCGAGGTAAATCGGCATTATTTGATTTATCAGATGACGATATGTCATTGATGGCTCAATGTTTCCCCGACGAGATGAGTAATATGGGAATAAGTGGAAAATTGGCTGTCTGTATGAAAATTCTTGTTAGACGTCCGAGCCTCTATGTAAAGAAAATAATTCCAGCTATGTTATCATTCGGATATTCTCGTGCTAAATACTATGGATGGTGATTACATAATCCCAATAATTGGGCAATTTTTGCTCATTATCGCGATTATCTCATCTATTAATCAGATTTTAAGATTTCAAAATGCTGGAAATAAATTGTTTAGAAGTATAGCACTTCTTGCTCAAATCTTTCCCTTTGCCTTCCTTGTTTTTGCTTTTATCTCTGATTTTTCTTCTTTGAAGTTGGTAACAGAATATGGTGGTGCTGACCTTCCATTATTGTATCGAATTTCAGCAGTATGGGGTGGACGTGCTGGACCATTGTTATTATTCGCAGCTTTACTGTCAATAGTAACCTGGCTAATGACTGAAAAAGATACACTAGATTATGATGTTCGAATAATGCATGGGTTCACTCTTGGGATTCTTGTAATCTCTTGGTTCTTAGATCCCTTTGCTGACTCTACAGGAGTAATTTCAAGTGAGCTCAACCCCTTATTACAGACTGATTTGATGGTTATTCACCCTCCTGTAGTATTCTTTTACTATGCCTTATGCATAGCAACAGCAGCAGTCGCTATGGGTGGAGTAATTAGTGGTAAATCAGCTAAAGAGATTCATGAATCTCAATTACATTGGGCGCGTGCAGGATTCCTTGCCGGAACTATTGGAATAGGTCTCGGTGGACTTTGGGCTTACACGGTTCTTGATTGGGGAGGTTATTGGGCTTGGGATCCCGTTGAAACAGGTTCAATATTACCATGGTTTGCATTACTAATGATTATTCATGCTAGATCAACTCACGATTCTTCAAAATCAATCAAAATCTCTCCCGCTTTAGGATTAATATCTGGGGCTCTAGCAATCCATGCAACATTAGTGACAAGAGCTAATGGTGTTTGGGCATCAGTGCATGCATTTGCGGCAGATGGCTTGGGCACAGACAGCCAAGACCCATATGTTCGTATTTTGTATATTATCGACTCTAATGCAATAGGATTTGAGTTGGCATCATACATGTTTGCAATTGTATTGTTAGGAATCATTGCTATTTATTTCTTAGTAAAACAACAAATCAATTCTTTACATTTAGAGGATAAGAAAACATTTTTTGAAACACAAAAACAATTTTCCATCCTATTAATAATAGTAATTTGTGCAATTTCAATATGGATAGAATCTACTGCTGTAGGAGTATTGGCAACTTCAATAATGATTCTATTAATCACTACTGATGCTAAAGAGCCTTCTCTTCCATGGATTTTCTCAGGAGTTATTTTGATGTTTTATGCCAGCTGGTCATCATCGGCAACCATACCTCAAGCAATTGCAGGAATGTCTCCTTTCTTGGTGATTTGGTTACTTTCAGATGATGATGATGATTTTGAATCTCTGCTGTTACCATTCAAAAATAAATCAGCAAGGATGAAATTTGCAAGAGCAATTACTTGGTATGGTACTGCAGCTTATCTTCTTCTAACCTGGCTTTTATTGACTGTTGAAATTGATGGCACTAATTTGGAGGCTCACGAGTTTTATGGCGCTCCTTTTATTGGTTTATTAGCGATTGGTCTAAGTATGTACACTTGGGGTAAATCTGTAGATATGAAAACAGGAAATTCATTACTTTCTTTAGTTTTCATATTCTCAATTTTATTAGGTGTTTTTGCAGATGAATTTGACTTACCTGGTGACCCCTCATTACTTTTCGCCTCGAGTTTTAGTAGAGGTGCAGTATCTCTCTTCTTACTTTCATGGCTAATGTTTGCAATTCCTCCAAATGCCAGACAGCTCTACATTACTTTGGCAAATGTAGCTCCTAAATTGAAAAAAGACGGTTTTTTGAATAGAAAGAACTCATCTAGACTTCGATTATTAGGTTCACACTTATCTCATTTTGGAATCCTTTTATTGTTAATCGGGCACGTATTCACTACTACGTTGATTGACAGGTCTGATCCTTCACACTTAGTCACATTGAGCAAAGATCAACCTGTTCAACATGATGGTTATGAATTCACTTTTACTGAAGTTGAGTTAATTAGTCTTGAATCTGAAGATTATGATTATCCTGTAGGTGACGGCTATCTTGGAGTAGTTATAGAAATGAGAAAGAATGGAGAATTAATCGATACTCTCCATCCAGGGATACTGCGCTTTGACTCTCCCAGCGGTCAAGTAACTCCGAGATCAGAACCTGACAGACACGTAGGTCTTTTTGGCGATACAATAATTATTCTCGATATATTTCAATCTAATGATTTGTTAAACGCAATGATGTTTAGGGAGACTTCAGAAGTAGACCGAATTCGCGTTACTGTGCATGATTTACAAGGTTCACATGCTGTATGGTTTGGTTGGATTTTAATCATTCTAGGTGGAGGTTTAGCTTTCGCCTCCAGCCCTAAAATCAGTCGCCAAAATACAAATTAAGGTTATTTTTCTCTCAAAGACATAACCGTTTGTATCAAAAAGGGGAAGCAGGTCGGCGGGCTGCCCGGAGGCACAATTATGGATGCTGGTTCAATTGTTCACATTGACTATGACCTGTATGATGCAGGTTCTGAAAGACTTATCGAAACTACACGCGAAGACGTTGCAAAGGAGCATGATATATTCGATGAAAGTCGTACATACCAGCCTATGATAACTATCGTTGGCGATGGCCGTTTAATCAGTGGTTTCGAGAACCATCTGAATGATGCTGAAGCAGACAAAGACTACGAGTTTGAGATTGAACCAGTAGATGCTTACGGAGAAAGAGACTCTAGTTTAGTTGAAACTATTGGACAAAATGTTTTGATGCGTAGTGTTAGAGATCCAAGTACACTAGCAATTGGTGCACCAGTAGAAATCGGTGGCCGTACAGGAGTATTACAATTTATCAGTGCAGGACGTGCAAGGATAGACTACAATCATCCATTAGCTGGAACTACACTAAAATATAATTATAATATTGTCAAAGTTGTTGAAGATCGTTCAGAGCGTGTCGAAACATTACTGAAGATGAACACTGGTCGTGAAGATTTTGAGATTTCATTCGATGGAGACGATCTAACTGTAACAACCCCTGAGGCAATGGCATATGACCAAAATTGGGCTTATGCTAAGTTCAGCCTTGTTCGTTCACTGCGTGAAAACCTAGGCGTTGGTACAGTAATTTTCAGAGAAGTTCACGAACCTCGTGTAGTTGATGAAGAAGAATAAGTGCTCCTCGGTACTCATAGGGAACGTCAAAGCCTTGGCTCGGTTCTCCTTTCGTCGTCACTGGAGCATTTTAGCGGAATTAATACCCCGTCATAGACGCTTGTATACTACTCTTGTATAGAGTGGATTGAAGAAACATGTCCGTTTCGGAGTAATTAATGACATCAACTCGGGCATTTGGATTAGCGTTGTCTATCCTCATGCTTTCTACAACTTTGACTGGATGTTTAGGCTTAGCAGTTCAAAGAGAATTCATGGAATCAATTCGTGATGAGCCAATTGTGCGAAATACTGAGGAAACAGTTGGGTTTGATTATACATTTGAATCAAATAGTCTAGATTCAGTTCTATATACAAATGAAACAATAATTGATTTTGACGACACAATTTCTCAATTAGTGATAGATTTCAGAGCTCAGTTTCCTTACTCTTCAGTACTAGATGAGTTAGTTGGGAATGAAACTAATGAATACCGATATGCTCATGCTAAAATTTGGAAACCAGGTGTCAGAGAAAGTGGTGGAGAGCCATTTTGGGAAGTCAAGGCTACTCAAGATTTCCCTCAGCAAAAGTTCTCATTCCCTCAGTCTGATTTGATTTCTGGACCTTGGATTTTTGAGGTAGAAGCGCGAGGTTACGGAGTCACCGCGCCGATAGATCAAGCATCCTTCTATGACCACTTTGACACCTATGCTACAATCACAAAACCATGCATAGTATTCCCTGAGTCCCACGATTTAGACGAATGTACATACCTTTCTGACCTCCAATCTTGATGATTAGTTGATTTATCCTCTTGCGCAGCGCTTATCAATCGAAGTTAGGTCGCGGCGCTGCTGAGGGACCTAAATGGATGAAAATCAGACTCCACTTGTACCGCTTGAAATGTATGATACGCACGCTGTGCACATAGGAACGAATCAGAAGTCTGCTGACATGAAGCAGTTCTTAGATGAAGTTCGGCAGGACAATAGTGGGATTCACATAATTGATGTAAGACAAACAGATTCAAGGATTCGAGCGGTTGCAAAATTCCTATCTAATTTTGATGCAGATAGAATCTTAGTAGTCAGTGCTCGTCAATATGGTCAGAGACCAGCTAGGAAGTTTGCTCAAACAATTGGTGCAATGAGAATTGTTGGTAGATTTATTCCAGGAACACTGACTAATTCTCGTCTCCGAACTTATATTGAACCTGAAGTAATTGTTGTTACAGATCCAGCCGCAGATCAGCAGGCACTATCAGAGGCAGTAAGTTCAGGATTACCTGTTGTAGCAATTTGCGATGCTAATAATAGATTAAGAAACGTAGACCTAGCACTTCCAGCAAATAACAAAGGACGTCGTTCTTTAGCTCTAGTATACTGGTTACTAGCTAGAGAAATGATGAAGGCACGCGGTGTCATTAATGATGCAGACTGGGAAAGAGCTCAGGATGTAATGGACTGGGAGTCCACATTCTAATGTTGTTGAAAGCAATTTGGGGAGTCTATCACGCTGATGGCGGAATTGTTGGTGAACTGCGATACGTTTTTGGAAAGTTAATAGGAACTGCGCATTGTGCTTTGTGTGATATCACTCATTCTTACGTCAGTGAAAAGAAATCTATGAAAGAATGTCGCTCTAGTAGTCCAGTACCTTTTCATCTTGTCCATCTTAATGAACAGAGTGAAGGGCTTCAATCGATTACAGAGGGAGTAACTCCATGTGTTGTGGTAGAGACTGATGAAGGGTTTCAAGTGATTCTACAATCTGATGAACTAGAAGAATGTGAAAAGAAAGTAGAATTATTCCAACAAAAATTAGATTTAGCCCTAGAACCATTCACTATTTATTGAAAGTTCATCAGTCATTCTGATAAAAAAAGTGCTACTGGAGTTTAATATGTACGAACAGCCTGTTCCGTTATTTCTTGCTCCCATGGCAGGAGTAACGGACCTAGCCTATCGACTATTAGCTAGAGAATGTGGTGCAGATTTGTCGATAACTGAGTTTACTGCTGCATCTGGGCTATCAAGACATGATGCTAGTTCATGGCTTAAAGTTGAATCAGATCATCGTGAAAAACCATTTATTCCTCAAATATTTGGAGGAGATATTAGTGAAATGGTCACTACAGTAGAATTATTGGAACATAAAGCAGATATTATTGACATAAATTTTGGTTGTCCTGCTCCTAAAGTGTGTAGGAATAACGCAGGCGCAGCATTGCTCAGATCTCCAGATCAAGTAATTGAGATGGTCAGGGCTTGTATTAATGCCACAAATGTACCTATTACTGTAAAGATGCGACTAGGAACCGGCTCAGGCCCTAATACTGCTTTGGAAATCACTCAAAGGTTGGAAGATGAAGGTGTGGAAAGAGTATGTGTACATGGAAGGACATTAAGACAGAGATATTCTGGTGAAGCAGACTGGAAGCAAATCAAAGAAATCGTAGATTCAGTTGATATTCCAGTGATTGCCAATGGTGACATTATAGATGCTAAAACGGCTTTATCATGTTTGGAAGTTACAGGGGCAGGAGGGCTAATGATAGGTAGAGGTGCTATAGGCCGTCCGATGATTTTCCATGAAATAAAAAGAGATTTAGGATGGTCTGTTGGTAAACCTCCTTGGGGGTACGATAATATCGCCTCTTCTCGTTTATGGTGCTGGAATAGATATCTTGAATTAAGCTCTGAGTTATATTCTGGTATTAGGAATAAAAATCTGAAACGCCATGCTGTATCATTTACCAAGGGTCTTCCGGGAGCATCAAAAATGAGAGTAGAATTACATTCAATCGCTGATCAAGAAAAAATGGGTGATCGAGTTAAACAATATCTAGAAGAATTAACTGAAATAGAAACTCTGACTCTCTAACATTACCAGATTTTGACCGTAATGACTGTATCCTATTAGTTGCTGGATAATGTGTGGATGACAGTATATTCATTCTTATCATGCTAGCAGGATTCATTGGAGGTTTTGTAGATAGTGCTGTTGGAGGAGGAGGACTAATTCGCTTGCCCGCCTTATTGGCTGCCGGCCTTCCCTCTCATGTCGCTCTTGCTACAAACAAATTTGGCTCAACATGGGCTGCAGGAATGTCCAGTGCACAATATTGGATGAGCGGTCTTGTCCCTAAGAAGGCAGCATCAATAGGCTGGTTACTCATGTTAATCATGTCTATTTTTGGAGCTCTCGCAGTAACAAAAATTTCTGCGTCTTGGGTAATAAAATTAGTTTTCATTGTTCTATTGATAATGTTCTTGTATGTTTTGTTCAAAAAAGAATTTGGCGTTGAAGAAAATATTCGTGAAGAAAGAGTGCTTCCTGTAACAATCAGTATGTCAACAGTGTTTGGATTTTATGATGGTTTCTTGGGCCCTGGGACTGGTAATTTTCTGATTGCTGGATATGTTAAAGAAGTAGGATTTGACATGAAAAGAGCTGCTGCTACATCGAAGATAGTCAATTTTGGAGGTAATTTAGGCGCTCTGATATTGTTTGCCTCAATGG
>Ga0222715_10004393_pt1 | contig 12249 bp, 9 predicted proteins | sample C33_9DmetaG_FD_165056 | JGI IMG/M metagenome (GOLD analysis project Ga0222715, IMG submission 165056) | Estuarine water microbial communities from San Francisco Bay, California, United States - C33_9D | ecosystem: Environmental > Aquatic > Marine > Unclassified | place: USA: California...
TCCATTCGATTGGGGATTACAATATGATCCTAGAGGATTTGTATTTATCTCAGATATGGTAACTGGAGTTTATGTTGTTCAATTTGATGAAGACTATGATCCTAGATTTGATTATCCTCCACTATGGGATTCTGAATGAATTGAATAGGTGAGTGTGATGAAAAATATTTCAGTAGTAGTTTTCGTCATAATTTTATTTATCAATCCTGTAGTTGATGCACACGGTGCTAACTCATTCCAATTTATCATGAGAAACGGGTCAATCCAACCAGACGATACTCAAGTAACACAAAATGATAGCATAATTTTCAACAATGTAGTCATGGACTTAGAAAGAACAATTGAGATGGAAAATCCAAAAAATTCCACTCATAATTGGTCTTGTACAGCTCAACCATACAATAGTACTGGGAATAAGGATGAATGCCAATTATGGTTAGACCCTCTGAACTGGTCGGCTGGTGATTATCAAGCATTTGTATATTCTAATGGTTCACTTTGGCACACTGTAAATATCACAATTATTCTAGATACTCACAATGAAACAACTCCCAATTTCGTATTGCCCAGTGGAAATAGCGGTAATGAAGATTTGAACACTTCAGAATCAAATATGATTTTCCTTTGGATAGGGCTAGTTCTTTTTGCTGCAGTAGCAATCAGTCGAACTGTAAAAAAGGGTCTGCCTACTGGAGATGAAGAGGAGTAGTGGTTAGAATGCCGAAAAATTTGTTTGCAATTTTAATGTCTCTATGTTTTATCAGTTCAGGTTGCATAGGTAACGAAGAAGTAGATATTTTCTATGGTGAAGATATTTCCCCTTCAATACCAGCTGAAGATTTCACATTAATAGATGAAGAAGGGAATGAATTTAATTTCTATGATTATGAAGGAGACGTAGTTGTAGTGGCATTCCTTTTCACTAGATGTCCTGATGTATGTCCAGTAGTTAGTGCCAACCTCGCTTATGTTGCTCAATTATTAGGCGACCTTTACCGCACAGAGGTCCAGATTCTTACTGTGACGGTAGATCCTTGGACTGATAATTCCTCAGTTTTGGACAATTATTCTAATGCTAGAGGATTGGATTGGCCTCACCTTACTGGTGAATTAGAAGTAATAGAACCTGTTTGGAGGAATTTTGAGGTAGGTCTAACAACTTATGACTCAGATTTAGACGGTGACGGAGTAGCAGATGGGTTTGACACATGTGCAAATACTACTGCTGGTGAAACTGTGGATAATGAAGGCTGTAGCGATTCACAGAAAGAACCTAGCCAGGTACAAACTATGCATCACCCGCTTAGTTATTGGGTCGATCACACGACTGGAACAATTATAGTTGATAGAGAAATGAATCAGCGCGTTTGGTGGGCAGATAATGACTGGAACGCCGAACTTGTCCTTGAAGATATCAAATTACTCTTAGACGAATAAAGTGGTGTTTATATGAAAAAATTACTTGTGATTTTAATCACATCATGTTTATTTTTTTCTGGTTGTTTACAATCAAGTAATGATTTATATCTCTATGGAACCGAATATAAAAATCCTCCTGATGCGCCGGATTTTACACTATTGAATCAAGATGGTGAGTCGGTTACACTCTCTGATTATTACGACAAAGTAGTCGTTGTTGCCTTCATTTATACATCATGTCCTGATATCTGCCTTGCCATTTCTGCCAATCTTGCATGGGTACATGAAAATCTAGGAGAATATTCTGATGATGTTGTAATACTATCAGTAACTATTGATCCTGCTCGAGATACGGTGGAAAGATTTTCTCAATGGACTGAGGCAAATGGTTACGAATGGGATCATCTATCTGCTGAGAGACCATCCACTCTAGTTGATGTCTGGAATAGTTGGAATATTGTTGTAGATAACGAACATATTGAAGCCAGTCAATCTCCTAAAGAATCTACAAATAGATTTTCTATACTATATCCTGACAATTCCTCGACGATATTAGATACCCCATGTCGTAGTGAGATATCTAATAATAGATGCTATAATGATGGAGAGGACTTTGCGAATTATGTCTTTAGTAATGCAAATATTACTTACAATCTAACTGATAATGAAGGGGCTATCGGTGATTGGTCATCCAATAATAATCTGAACTTCTCATGGTTACTTCACTACTGGGATAATTCGAATGAAACATGGTCTCTTTCTGAATCTCAGAACATCTCTTCTATTGATATTGATGCTAATACACATTTAGCATGGGTTTCTAATAGTTCGAACCTTTCAAATCTTTCACCTGGAGTTGACTGTAATGGAAAGGGCTGGGTTATGGGGGCTGGGTCAAGTGCTCATTGTATGTGTGATGAAGGATATGAAAGACCTGATGGAAATTGGCTTGGATGCATGCTTATTGGAATCGAGAATCTAAATTCATCAGACTCGGTTGACCCTCATGATGAATCACTTGGAGAATATGGAGTAGGCCATTCCACAGTCACATTTATTCTGGATAAAGAAACCAGAAAGAGAGTTGCATGGACTGGAATAAATTGGGACGTTCAAGAGTTCCTACTTGATATTCAGGCATTGTCTACCGAGTAATTGTGAAAGCCATTTTTTTGTGACTTTTTTTTATTTTTTTCTGAAATTGTTTAATAACAATTCCATTACAGATGTATCATGCGTAATTCAAAAGATGACAACGATGGTGCTGCAAGATCACTTTTTTTAGCTGGATTAATGATTGGTAGTGTGTTGGTTGGTGGACTTTTTTATGACTTTGAATCTGAAGGAATTAATCTTGCTCCCATAATTGAATCTGATGTTCCAGATAGTATCTTAATTGGTAGTGTGGACATTCTCTATGTATCCGTGAATGATGAAGATATGTCTTCTTTAGAAATTGAGGCTACATTGGATGGCTCACCTTTAATTCTTGCACCAAATGTTACTGGAATTATCGCTGTGGATATATCTGAAGTAGATGTGGGGCCTCATAATTTAAAGATGATAATAACCGATTCATTGGGTCAAGAATCAAGATTATCTGCTACATTTACAATCCATTATCCCTATGAAGATCCCACGATAATTATTGTTGATTATAATGAGATTAGTGTCATTCAAGGAGATGCGGTTTCAATAAATGGCACATTGATTCATCCTAATCTTGAAACATGTGATTTGGTTTGGTCTGATAGTGACGTCAACGATTTCAGCCTAAATTTACCTTTTTCTGAAAATGGTGACTTTTCTTGGGGTCCTTCCGAAATTGAATCGAACATGTCTATTTCTATTTTTGGAGTATGTGGGTCTTGGGAAAATTCATCAGATTTAGAAACCATTATGATTAATGTCAATCAACCTGTAAGAGGATGTACTGACTCTGAAGCAAATAATTACGATTCTAATGCTACAGAGGATGATGGGAATTGTGAATATGATGAAGAGGATGTGTATGGTTGTATGGATTCAGAAGCAAATAATTTCAATTCAGATGCCACTGAAGACGATGGTTCATGTGAATATGATAATGCTGATAATAACTCTTCGACTAATACCGGATCTATTTCTTGGTGGTCTGAAACTTTTGTTTGTGACGAAGAAGTTCAACTAGTCGACGATTATAGTACAGATGAAGCCGACGATCATAAATGTATTCTTGATTTTATCATCGAAGATCAAAATATTACTATCACTACTAATGGACTCCCTAATCACGACTTTGAGTCTACAATAGGTTGTTGTGCAACTGCTCAATCAAATACATATACAATACCTTTGAATCCAACAGACGATCCGGATTGTAATCCCACTATTTCATCTGAGGGATGTGTTATGGCCCCAACAAGAGGGACTATTGCTTTCGCAGTAAATGGCGTAGCTATCTTTGGTCCTGAAGACGGTCCTGGGGGCGATGCAGTCGCTCTAGAAGAAGGAGCATATGAACAAGATGAAGGTGAACAACCAGTGGATCTCGGGGTGTGCCATGGGCACTCTGGGCCTGGAGGAGAGTATCATTATCACGCCGATGCAAATTGTATTCATTGGCATGCAGAAGATGGTGAAACAATGTATGACTATAATTTAAATTCACAAAGAACTTTGAGTACTCATTCGAAAATAGTTGCTTTCGCTTTGGACGGATACTCAATTTACGGATATACAGGTTGGGATGATGATGGAGAGGTTGTTGAAATGACTTCTTCATACAAGCTTAAAGATGGAGCTAACGGCTCTGGAGGGATTAACGATTACGAATATGTTCAAGGCCTAGGTACTCTCGATGCATGTAACGGTATATTTAGTGCAACACCTGATTGGCCAGAAGGTATCTACCATTACCATACTACAATGGTAAATGGTGAAGGTGGAATTGGCTTCCCGTATTTCATAAATTGCTATGCAGGTGAAATTTTATCATCTGATGAAGATGATGATGGTGATCCTTGTGCAGGGCAAGGAGAAACTTGGGGTCCGGGGATAGGCCCTCCTCCTAATGGGTGCGAGGGTGGACCGCCAGGGGAACAGTCTTCACAAGATGGCTTAATTGCCCTGCCTTGGCTAAAACCCCCTCCTAATAGTGGATTAATTATGATTGCATTATTGATAATTGCAACCTTCAGTAAATATTTCATTAAAGGATTGGCATCCGACTCAAGCGCTCCAAGTCTGGTTGGTAAAGTTCGCGAATATCGTCTAACTCAAGAACTAGCATAGCTAATCTTTCTAGCCCCATTCCCCAAGCACAAACAGGCCACTCACTACCAAGTGGTTCTGTCACTTCTGGTCTAAATATTCCTGCACCGCCAAGTTCCAACCATTTCCCTCTCCAATATACTTCTACTTCCACACTTGGTTCTGTGTATGGAAAATATGCTGGTCTTACTCTAACGTCAGGATATCCCATTTTTGAATAGAAAGTTTTCAATGTGGAAATTAACATAGGTAGGCTAGCATTAGGTTCATGAATAATTCCTTCAATTTGATGAAACTCCGGTAAATGTGTCCTATCGATTGTCTCTTGTCTGAAAACTCTACCAATACCAAATACCCGTGAAGGATTATCTGGATTTTCAGCGATATATTTGACAGTATTTACTGTTGTATGAGTCCTTAAGAGGCCTTTTTTTGATTCTTCTTTGTCAAATTTCGCCCCCCATCCTAAACTGCCAGTATCGTGTCCACTTTCATGAACTGAAGCCCATAAATCTAACATCTCATCTGGAATATCTATTTTTTCTGGTTCTTCAAGATAGAATGTATCTTGCATTGTCCTTGCTGGATGTGATTGAGGGATAAATAAGGCATCCATATTCCAACCTGCTGATTGAACATAATTCCCTTCTATTTCCGAGAATCCCATTTCTAAAAATACGGATCGGATTCTCTCAATTAGTGACTGCATTGGATGAGGTCTCCCTCCTACTGGGATGGGAGTATCTGCATTAATATCAAATTCTTTGTATGACGCATTTTCCCATCCCTCTTTTTGTAAAAATTCAGGTGTAATCTCTCCAATAAGTTCAATTTCTTCTAAGTCTTTATCGGGAATATTAATTCCTTTTTCCGTAAGCTTCCATTCTCTTACCGTATATTCTTCGATATTAATCAGATTCTTTCGTCCTGAAAAATGTCTTACTAATTCGCTATCTAATTCTTCAAAACTTATTTTCCCTACAGATAATGCTTGAATAAATCTAACTCGCTCAGAAATTTTTCCAGTAATTTCTTCTTCATTGGTAAAAATAAAAATTCCCTTTTCTATCGATACTCCTAGTGATTTCAGAAGTCCTATTCCTGGGCCTACTTCATGCCTTTCAAATCCTGCTTTAAATAATTCATCCATTGTCCTATTATTTTCTTCCTGTGAGAGAATCCAATCCCAAATTCTCTTCTCTAACAAATTGTTCTCTGTAGCCTTAAGGCCTTCAGTACCTAATGTGATGAATTTCATATGTTTCTCTATAGTTTCAACAAACTCATTTTCATCGAGAGATTTACCCGCACCAGCAACATGGACTTGATCGTTCCATTGTGTAATCTCTAATAATTCTTTAAGAGTCCAAATATTTTCTTGTTTAGAACGCATGCAACGAAGCATTTTTTTCTCATTATTGCCTAGTGACATAGGGCTCCTCCTTAAACATCGAAAGAGCATTTACTCTTGATGCTTGCTTAATGAAATAATCATTCTTCTTCTTCATACCAAAGTGTGATTAAACAATTAGGGCAATCAAAAGTTTTTGGTTTTGTACCATCTGTCCAATAAATATTAGCACATTTACCACATAATATTGAAGTTCTAATCGGTTCAATCAATGTAGTATCTACTCTGTACATTACTCTTCCAGAATCTGGCATTTCGGTTTGATCAGGTTCCCAAGATAATATATCTTCAGTATTAGCACTAGCTTCATCTTTGTACATTAATCCAAGAATTAGTAGAATCAGTCCTAATACTGAAACAGGGGCAGAAAATGAGAGAACTAGAGACGACTCACCAGACGTAAATAGCAGTAAACTGCCAAGTATAATACATACCCATCCTGAAATGACGATATTTATTTTCACCTGACTTTGCTGAAGATAATCACCCACCTCTCCTTTCATGTATTGTCGTACATGGTTTTACCCATCAATTCACCGGATAATTTCATCTTCACAAGGTGTAGGGTTCAAATGTCAAACGTCCTCGGCGATTCAAGCCTCAGTAGCTCAGCTTGGTAGAGCATCTGATTTGTAATCAGACGGCCGAGAGTTCGAATCTCTCCTGGGGCTCCAATAAATATTCCTAATTTGTTAGGTTCTTCTTCCGTCAACGTGAAGTGTATGGTACCTTTCGAATTAATTATGTCCGCGACAACCTTAGATGGGAAAAAGATAGGACGTTTGATTGAAGAAGAACTACATAATCGAATCATTAGTTTGCAGAGCAAAGGAGTTTCTCCTCATCTTGCAGTAGTAATAGTAGGAGAAGATCCAGCAAGTCATGTATACGTTAGGAATAAAGAAATGGCTTGTGAAAGGTGTGGGATACAGAGTACTAGGATTGATTTAGAAGAAGATATTTCAGAGCAAGAAATTTTAGATACAATTCATAGATTAAATTCCGATGATTCTGTTCATGGAATTTTAGTTCAGAGTCCTCTCCCTGATGGTATTAATGAATCTCTTGTAACTGATACTATTTCTCCAGAAAAAGATGTTGATGGGTTTCACAAAATGAATCTTGGTAGGTTAGTTCAAGGTGATGCCTCGGGTCTTCTTCCATGTACACCTGCTGGAATAATGAAAATTTTAGATTTGTCTAATATAGATGTTTCTGGTAAAAATGCATTGATTATTGGGCGTTCTAGAATCGTGGGTATGCCTATATCGATTCTTCTTGCTCAAAGAGGAATAGATGCAACCGTAACAATTGCGCACTCTAGAACTGAAAATTTACCTGATTTTTGTCGAAGAGCTGATTTGGTTGTTGCTGCAATAGGTAAGCCCGAGTTTGTTAAATCCGATTGGATTAAACCGGGTTCTACTGTTATTGATGTAGGTATAAATCGTATAATAGACCCTTCTAGGAAAAGTGGTTATAGATTGGTTGGAGATGTGGAATCAGGTGCCTCTGATATTGCGGAAAATATCACGCCAGTTCCTGGAGGAGTGGGTCCTATGACCATTGCAATGCTAATGTCTAACACAATTATGGCTACTGAGATTCAATCTCAATAGAATAATTTTTTACTGATTATTCATTAGTAATATTCATTGGGTTAATGTTGTCGAACAGTGTCATGGTCGAGATGTTGTATCACGGTAAAGTCAAGCAAGTATGGAGCACAGAGGACCCTGATATCATTGAATTTAGATATACTGACCAAATTAGTGTATTTGATCAAATTATCCCTAGTCTAATACCAAGAAAAGGTGAATCACTGAATAGAACTTCTTGTTACTGGTTTGAATTAGTTGAGAAGGCAGGTATTTGCGATACTCACGTTATTGAGATGAATGCTCCAGATCGTGTCAGGGCTCGTCGTTTTGATGTGGTCAGAGAACCTGGTGAAATATCTAGAGATAGAGAAAATGTGTTTGTACCTCTTGAAGTAATTTGTAGGCATTATCTTGCAGGTTCTGGTTGGAGAAGATATGAACGAGGAGATGCTTCCGCAGAAGAATTTGGTTTTGAGCCTGGTACTGTTTTACATCAAGGCATCAAATTACCTGAACCTTATGTAGAAGTTTCAACTAAGTTTGAGAAATTTGATAGGCTTTTGGATAGAAAAGAAGCCTTAGAAATATCAAATCTGACTGATGAAGAATTTGATTCAATACTTTCAATAGTTGTTGAAGTTGATAAAATAATTGAGTCAGAAGCAAGTAAGAGAGGATTGATACATGTAGATGGTAAGAAGGAATTTGCATTAGGTATCAACCGCGTACCTGTTTTAGTTGATTCATTTGGAACTTTGGATGAAGATCGTTGGTGGGATGCAGAGAAATATGAGGAAGGAGAAATTGTCCAACTTTCCAAGGAGTTTGTACGAGGACATTATCTTTCTACAGGTCATCATGATGAACTTTATAAAGCTAGAAATGAAGGTACTGAAGAACCTCCAATCCCAGCATTACCTCAAGAAATAATAGATAAGACTGCGACCTTGTATGCAGATATGTATTCTCGATTAACTGGAAACCAATTCTAAATTAACGGTGTCTACGCATTAAAATTCCACATTTCCTTCTATTTGCCGCCTTCAATAATGACTGTAAATGGCGTAGAGAATCTCTAACTCCCCCATCTATTGATTCATTAGATTTGATACTCCATTTTCCGCTTTGCATTGAATTTAGAAGAAGTTGCACTTCTTCATGGGTGAGCCATCCCAGTAACTCCATGCCTGCAAATCCTCTATCAAATCCTTCTTCTCCAAGGTTTTCAGGAGATAAACCATTAGTTAGTTTAATCAATAACTCATGAAAAAGCACTTCTTCATCCTTTTCTATAGTAAATTCTAAGATGTACTCAATTGCATTTCCACTATCGCTTGGAAATCTTCCAATTCTATTTCTCGCCATACCATTATCTAGAGGTTCGGGAGTACCTCCGCCTTCTTTCCAATCTATGGAGGTTAGAAATAACATTGTTGAGTGGTCATAAGGCGACTCTTTACCATCTTCAAGATTATTTATTTCATTGGAATATTGTACTATTTTTTTAATTTCTGTATGATCTCCACCTATCGATGAGAGAATTGGTTCTATTAGTGAAATAGGATCATTTTTTATTGGGTCAAATGTGTAAAATGCTGATGGTGGTATATATTCGCCCATAAAAAAAACTCCGATTTTATTATAATTTGCCCAGTCTTCTTAGTCTGAGCTCGAATTCGTCTAATTCTTCTTCAACTTCTTGGTCCTTTTCGTCGATACGTAAAGTCTCTTCGTTAACATTTTCGATAATTTCAACATCTTGCTCAATCTTTTCAAGTCTTTCTTCTACAAAATTGTCTTTCGTACTCCTTTTATCGCTACTGGATAAATGTTGTTTTATGGCTTTCTCTGTGATTTCCATCATTTCTTTCCTTTCTCTATGATTTTTCACCAGCCAAGCCAAAGCCACAGAAAGTCCAATAACTAATGCAGCAGCAGCTATTCCAGTTTCAAAATCTTCAATTCCATCATTAATATCTGAACCATCTTCTAATATTATTCTCTGTTCATTATCTGTAGAATCGGATTCGACATCCCATGGGAATGCACAACTAAATCGCACTATGAGTTCATTTCCATCAGGTAAACTCGGGCGATCAATTTTGGGCAAGAAATAAACTCCTGAAGGATTCATAACATATTCCTCATCATATGCCTCTGAGGTCACTCTTAGTAAACAGTCTGCATCATTTAGAAGATTTTGATTTTCTCTGATTGTTGTAATTTTAACTTGCTGATTACTTCCAGTTCCTACTAGTTCTATCCCTGTGAGGCCTACATTCCAATCACTTCTTCGAATATCGAATTCTCTCTCTGTACTGGTGAACTCTATTCCTCTTGAATCTAGAGCCCTTAGTAATAGTTTTCTTTTTCCGGGTTCAGGATTCCAGCTTGTCGCTGTTAGATTAAAAGTCTCTAGAGAAGAATTTTCATCTAAAGTTCCAGAGTATGAATCAAGTAACTTTCCATTATCATCAATCAGTAAAAAGGTGTAGTCAAATATTCCTGTCCCATTGAAAATGCTACAATAAGCGGTAATATCTCCTTGAATTCCTGATAAGTGACAATTTCCATTTCTACTTACTTTCTCTGAAATATATGACGAGTAAACCAGGCCTTCACTTGAATTGATTGTAATTTCGCCGTCTTGGACTGACTGTGATGCTAACCATAGCCAACCTCCATTATTATCCCAATTTAATAGTCCTTGACTGCCATCAATAACTGATGATTCTGAATTAGTTCCGTGGATTTTCATTAGAGTATAATCTCCACTGATCATTGTGATAATTGGCGACATACCCCAAGAATAATCTTGCTTAACGGTATCAAGTAATATTTCATCGACATTTCCTAAATCATCAATTGCCTCTATCTTTATGGTGTATGCCTCGCCTGCCCAATTTGGGTCAGGAATTAATTCAATTGGCAACCCTTTCAATTCTCCAACCGCTAGAACTGTAGTTGTTTCTCCTACAACCTCCCATCCAGATGGTAAACTTCTAACATTAATGGTAATTGTAGTTGGAGCATTCCCTTCATTTGATAGTGTCGCATGGGGGAAGCCTCCTTGTTCCGAAACAACCCATGGCCCTTGTCCAGATAATTCAAATTCATGAATTACTGCCACTCTTAACGGAACTATAGTTTCTGTTAATGAAATACCTTCTCTTAGTCTGATATGTAATTCGACTGTTTTTCCATGCTGAGCATTTTCCGGAGGGGTAATATTCAATGTCATGAATGCGCTTTCGCCCGGTGATAAAACCGGCAAATCAGCGGGGGTTTCAACTATCCAGTCATTTGAGCCATTCACATATACCGTTGAATAGGCATTTGATGGTGAGTTACCTAATTGTAAAATCTCTATGTCGATAGAGGAACCCTCAGGGTCTATTTCTAAATCAACTTGACTTGATATTGCCCTCCATTCTTTGATGTGAGGGACTTCAATATTGAAAGTAATTGTATCTATGTTTTCTCCCCTTGAATTTGCATTAACTGTAATTTGCATTACAGTACCGTTCCAAGCGCCATTAGGTACAGACCAAGATACCGAAGGGTTCCCAGTTTGATTAACCTCAACACCTTCTATAGACGTGCCAGAAGCATTCCATCCTTGGGAACTATCTGAACCAGAATAAATGATGTTGATTGAGGTTTCAAGAGTCATATCATCTTCTAAGTTCCCTATATTTGTCGCTTCGAAAATAACTTCTCCAAAATCTCCTGGTGCGGTGATTATAGTGTTATTTCTGATATTATTTCCTTGGTATTCACCATTTATTTCCCATCTATGATCTTGCTTCGCTGAAAGAGAAACAATTTCCGTATCTTGGACACTTTGGTTACCTTGTGAAGTCATGATAAATCTAATTTCAATTTCTGTATTAGCAGGAGTATTTCCAGGTAATCTAACAATTACAGGTATTGTTTGTAGGCTTCCGGAACCTAGTGATACAGAGCTGCTAGTAAATGAAACGGTAACTTCAAATTCTTCATCATTATCTAGGCTCGTAACAAGTTCTGAACTCAATCTGAAAGTATCTAATCCATTTCCAGGATTCTCTAGTTTAACCATTATTAGAACATCTTCTTCTACTTCAACTTCGTATGGTTGTTCTAGTGGTGATGTGATAGTTAAGTCAGCCCGATAAATCTGTAATACTTCTAGTGAAAACTGCAGTAAGTGATCACTAGATTGACTACTTTGTTCGAAGAATGTATGGTATGAGGGGGCGGCTTCAATAGGGAGTTCAAGAATTATAGTACCGTAAACTCTTGAAGAACCAGATCTAGTTAGTATCAATGAACCATCAATTATTTCCAAGTCGCCCGAAGTACTCCAAGACCATCCTGGAATAACTAGGCCTGCATCTGCCATCGACCATTCTAGTTGATTCTCTCCAACTGGCATATCAGCTGAAACATCCCATGCCAGCGTTGTACCAGGAACAGTTCTTTGGTGTACGCCAGTAGTTACGCCAGTTGCAGTAAAAGAAATCTGAATTGTTTGGCATATATCTTGACTAACACACATTTCTAATGGGGTATTAACTGTATCTC
>Ga0222715_10004394_pt1 | contig 12246 bp, 6 predicted proteins | sample C33_9DmetaG_FD_165056 | JGI IMG/M metagenome (GOLD analysis project Ga0222715, IMG submission 165056) | Estuarine water microbial communities from San Francisco Bay, California, United States - C33_9D | ecosystem: Environmental > Aquatic > Marine > Unclassified | place: USA: California...
GTAGCGTGTATATTCGCTCTAAGCGTTTGTAAAGTTCCATATGTTAAACCAGTAACAGCAACACTAACATCTTGAGTGTTTTCAGCTAATATAAAATAACTTTCGTCTTCGTCCCAACCCATGAACTTGTTGTTACCATGCCTTTCAAACATAATACCTATATCGTTTGAATCAGTACCAGCAGTACCACTTGTACCATCGTTTAAAGTAATAATAGTATCTTTAATAGCAACGTTACTAGTGTTTTGAATTATAAAATCACCTTTAGTGGTAAGGTTTCCGTCTACAGTTAAATTATCAGCTATTAAAACCTCTGATGTTGTATGACCTATTTTTACCGCTACACCACTGGTCCCGGTTGCTATGTTTAAAGTTGAAGTTGCGTCTATATGGTTGTCAGTACCATCGTGGTATATTTGTAAGTCATCTCCAACACCAAGGCTTAATATATCACTATCTTGTAAAGATAAATTATTGTGAACATTTAAAGTACCTGATATATCAGCATTACCGTTTATGTCTAAGCTACCTCCTTCTACCTCACCAGTAGCAACTATTGCTCCAGCATTTACTGTGTGCCATCTTTTACTTGCAGTACCTAATAGTTGATCAGCTTGATTATCACCTGAAGGTTGAATACCTCTGTTAAACTGTATTTTATTAGCAGTTTCATTTAAAGTTAATTCACCCCAACCACTACCAGCTGCGTTGTATAATCTATAAGATTTACCTGAAGGAACAGATACAATACCCGCAAAAGTTGCGTTTTGTGAGCTGTCAACCGTAAGAGCCGTGGTACCAGCAGTGTTAATAATAAATGTATCATTACCACTAAATCCAATAAGAGTGTCTGAATCACCAGAATGACGCATATAACTAGATACATATAGATCAGCATCTAAAACAATATAAGTAGGCGTTATTTCAAATGGTACTACATCTAAAGCTGAACTATTAGATAGTCTAAATTTTACAGACTGTCCAGTTGTATTGTGGTCTATGTAAGCTGCTCCAGAGCTTTTAAATCTTAAATTGTTTTCTGCAAATATTGATCCATTTGTACCAACTGTTATTTCAGTTCCATTAACATCTAAAGTCCCTGCAAAAGTTGCGTTACCTGAAGTGTCTAAAGTAAATTTTGCGTCACTACCTAAATCACCAGAGCTAGCTATTTTAAATTTATCAGAATCACTATGATCTATACCAGTAGCCCATCTTCTAATACCTGTTAATAAAAACTGAACAGTAGCATCTCCATTACCATCGTTTTCAACTGTTATACCAGCATCTTGTGACGTTTCAGTACTATTTTCATAAACATGAAGCGTTGAGACCGGTGTAATTCCTATACCAAATTTACCGTCAGATTTTAATCTCATTTTTTCAGCCCCACCAGCAACAAAAGTTATATCTTGCGCAGCTCTTGAAAAACCAGTTCCGGCGGTTGCACCACTAAACCCAATATCAGGATCAGCTACAGCCTCACCTCCTGGAACTCTAAGTCTGCTTCCTACGTTAAAACTTTTGTCAGTATTTAAGTTACCAGAACCTGAGCTCCACAAACTTACAGTACTAGCTGCAGTTCTAAATTTTATTCCACCTGCTGCGGTTGTGTGATCTGCTAAAGTTATTGCAGCTGAAGCTGTAGCACCACCAACTGCTACTGTTCCTGCAAAAGTTGCGTTATTAGAAGTGTCTAAACTTAATACATTAGTAGAGCCAGTTGTAAAAGCTAAATTTGTTTGTCCACTAGGTACATTTATATTCCATCTATCAACCGTATTTGTTTTAAATTTTAAATTTGCACTTGTAACACCATCTCCCTCAATTAATAAAGTAGGCGCAGTTTTAAATAATTTTAAATCACCTGCAAAAGTTGCGGCACCGCTACCTGCTATAGTTAATCTTGTTACATCACCAGTGTAAAACTCTAAATCACTAGCCCCTTGCGTTCCTATTTTTAAAATTCCACTATTCCAGTTTATATTAGCAACAGTACTGTTAGCATATATTTGAAACGAATTACTAACTGCTTGCCTACTATGATGACCTATTTTATAATCATAAAATCCATTGTAAAACCTTACAATTTCTTCACTCGGCGGCCAACTACCACTGACAATATCTAAGCTAGTAGCCAAAACTTCCCCAGCAAAAGTTGCATTACCACCACTTTCAATTTTTAATGCAGTAGTTGTATTGGGAACGTCAACAATTTCAAAACTATCGTCTGATGCTTTGTGTCTTGTATACCATTTTAAAGTATTATTTTCAGAATACGCTATTGTAGAATTTGCATCTGTTACAGAATTTACTTGTAAGTTTGTTAATGGGTTATTTGTTCCAATCCCGACTAGACCACTACCTGTAACAGCCATTTTAGTACTACCCCCAACTCTTGCTTCAAATACTTTTTCATCAGAGCTTGTACCGGCTATTTTAGCTAAAATACCATAACCTCCAGAATTTGTATTCTCAAATCTCCCTGCCCAATTGTCATCTACATTAGCTGTAACGTCTAAAGCTGTAGTACCTGATATGGTTAAATTTCCAGCTATGTCAGCATTACCGTTGACGTCTAATGATCCTGATTGTAACTCACCAGTAAAATAACCATTTCTAAATCTATATGAAGAATCACTAAAACCTAAATCTGTATCACCATCTGTAGATGGATATATATTCTTATTTACATCAATATTTAAAACTTGAGTACCACCAGCGTGAAAACTTATATTACTGTTAGTTGCTTTAAAATGTTGAGGGGCTGTTACAATACCTGCAAAAGTTGCGTTACCATCATCATCAACAACAAGTTTGTCTGTACCGCCTTTATTTAAAATAAGTAAATCACCAGTGCCATCACCTCTACCGTATATTAATGTACCAGTAGAACTTGCGTGGTCTGAATATATTGAAACGTGAGATTGTGTTGTTGTTCCAGTGTGTTGCGCGTTTGTGTAGAAATATGCACTAGCTTTAGTTGCGTTTGGTGTATTGTCTATATGTAAGAGTCTATTAGGACTAGTTGCGTTGCCAAGACCAATATTACCTGCAAAAGTTGCGTTACCATCACCATTTATAGATAGTTGTTCAGAACCATTTGTTACAACACTTAACCTAGTGTTGCTATTATTTGTAAAAGCTTTGTAACCCCAGTAATTACCACCACTAGTATATAAATCATGAAAAACAAAACCATCTTTATCACCATCAGTTCCTGCTAAAAATCCACGATCCTGAGCTGTTACAAATGCCGAGAATTTTGTGTCTTTAGCAATTTCAACTGTTTCAGCGCTACCATCTAAAGTTATATAAGTAGTTAATCCACCACTACCATCGTCACACTGAAATACCATATCAGCATCGTTAGTAGCTTGTCTTATATAAAGATTTGATCCAGTTACACTATCATTTGTAAGGTATGTGTGAGTACCATCATGAAAAATACCAAAGTCTTGACCTGTTCCAGTAAAAAGTGCTATATTATCAAGAGTGTTTGTGTGTTGGTGAAGTTTTACTGTTGCGGTGCTACCATCTATAGTTATATAATTTGCAAGAGTAGAGCCATTTGTAGCTTGAATATATATTTTATCGTCGCCACCTTCATTTCTAAGGTATATATCACTTGTTGTAGATGTGATATAGTTACTATTACTACCATCGTGGTATATGTTTAAATCGTTACCATCTCCAAATTTTGCTATAATATTATCGCTATGCCTTGTAGCTTTAGCAAACCTATTTTCTACAATGCTACCATCTAAATAAAAGTAAGTAGTTAACCCACCACTACCATCATCACATCTTAAAACAATATCTTGGTCATCAGCATTACTGTCAATGTATATACTTCCAGTATAGTTTTGTATTATAGAATCTGTACCATCGTGGTATATTCTAAAATCATGACTATTTCCAAAATCAGATCGGGCATTATCTAGGTGTAAAGAAGTTTTAAATACTTTTAAAATTTCATTTGCACCATCTATTCTAAGGTACTCTGTAATATTACCACCACCAGAGCCGTTGTCAGCAAAAAATGAGATATGTGAATCTGCAACAAAATTTCTCATATTTACACTTCCAGTGTAGTTGTCTATATAACTATCAGTACCGTCGTGATAAAACTTAAAATCACCACCTGTTCCTGCTTCTAACTTAGCACTATCAGAAATCACAAGGTTTTTAAGCACTCTAGTTACAACATCACCACCATCTAATCTAAAATATTGTGCTGTTCCACCTGAACCATCATCACTAGAAAATATTATATCGCCATCGTCTGTGTTTTGTGTAAAAGTTAAATCACCAGTCCAATTAACTATATTAGAGTGACTACCGTTGTGAGATAAAGATAAATCATTACCAGTACCAATAAAAATACCTACACCATCTCCAAACTTAGCTGATTTCCCAAACACCACGCTTGTGTCACTACCATCTAATGTTAAATAAGCTGTTTCCCCACCAGAACCATCATCAGACATAAAAATTATATCACCATCAGTTGTATAATTTCTTAAAGTTAAATGGCCAGTAGTGTTTTCAATGTAAGCGTTGCTACCATCATGTAAAATTTGAAAATCAGAACCAGTACCCATAACAAGTCTAACGCTGTCAGGTAACTTGAGGTTTTTATCAAATTGTGTGACTGCTTCACTACCATCTAATGTTATATAAGCTGTTACACCGCCAGATCCGTTGTCTGACATAAGTATAACATCTTTGTCATCAGCAAAATTTCTAATTTTAAGATCACCAGTGTTCATGTTGTCGATCTTAGAATCTGTGCCATCATGAGTAATCAAAAGGTCTTTAGATGTACCAAGAGCTAATATTGCACTGTCTTCTAAAGCAACATAAGGAACTGAAAAACCACCATCTAAAGTTAAATAAGTAGTTAAACCACCACTACCGTTATCTGACTGAAATATTATGTCTTTGTTGTCAGCATTATTAGCAATATACATATCACCAGTAGCTGTGGTAATATTTAAATCACCAGTACTATTTGCAATATGTGTATTAGTAGCATCGTGGTATATTTCTAAATCACCATTGCTACCAGCGTAAAACCTTTTAGAATCAGCCATTTTTAAATGACCGTCTTCTATAAAAAGTACATTAGAACTATGCGTAATAGTAACATCACCACTATCAAAACTTATAACACCACCACTTGGCATAAATAAATCATTACTAACCGTTATATCACCTGTTACAGTAATACCACCAGATGTTGTCTCAAGCTTTTTAGCACCTCCATAATATAACTCAACTGTTCCACCATCAATAGCTCTAATCATTGATGCGTTATCTGCGGCATTTTTTAAATCAAAATTAGCTGCAAGTATTTTTAACGAGCCAGTGCCTTGGTCAGATATATAACTATTACTACCATCATGGTATATTTGAAGATCTGTAGAATTTCCAAATAACGCTTTTTTATTATCAAGATGTAGTGTGTCTACGCTAAATTTAACTCTACTGTTTTCACCATCAACTCTAAAATATTCTGCTGTACCACCACTTGAATCATCTGATTTAAAAATTATATTTTTATCATTAGCGTTGTTAGTTATAACTATATCACCAGTGTAATTAGTTATATTGCTTTCGCTACCAGTGTGAGAAAATTGAAAATCATCACCATTACCAAATCTTAAAAAAGTTGTGTCTTTAAAATCTAAAGCATTTTCACTTTCGTCCCATTGCACGTACCTACCACTAGTAGCGCCATAAAACGTTACATCATGGCCAGTGTCGTCTACACCTACGGTTAAAGTACCAGTTACAGTAACACCACCAGTAACAGTTTTAAAAACCTCAACATTTTCATGTAATAACGCAACCTCACCACCACTCCCTGTATCTGTGCAAATAACATAATTCCAACCACTAGAATCTTGCAGTCTTAAATCACTTCCTCTTAATGATAAATAACCCGTCCCTGTATCAACAATATTTGAATTACTACCGTCGTGGTATAATTGCAAGTCATCACTGGTACCAAAAGTCAATTTGTTGTTATCCAGAAAGTTTTCGTTACTGTGATGTTTTATTGCCATATAATTTTATTTGATTAGTTAATTCTATGTATATGCTATTGATCCAGCTGTTGCCCCGGCTAAACTTGTTATTAGAGCCCTGCAATCGTTTGGAGGTGCAGTACCAAAATCAATTGACACTACAGAAGTACTAGCCGTACTAAAATCATCAGTAGTTCTAGCTATGTCACACATAATGTTTGCTTCAGTTGTTTTGTCATATACCTGAACCATTATGTCTGCTGTACCTAAATTATGTGTTATTGTGACTATTTTTGCATCTGTTAAACTAGAGACGTCTATGTCAGCAACTACAGATTTAGCAGCTAAAGTATCAGGTGTTACAACTCTAGCGGTGTCAGTACCAGTTTGTACTTCTGCGGCTGTAGCAAGTTCAACACCACCAACTGCACTTGCTGTAGCTTGAGCAACTATAGCTGTGCCGTTAATTGTAAGCGCATCTGTTTCTAGTGTACCATCAACATCAGCATCTCCAGATATATCTAAAGAAGATGCGGTTAGTTTTGCTATTTGTAAATCTTCATAACTACTACCAAGCTTCATTTCAAATTGTGGTCCAGACGTACTGTATGTAAATGTAGCATCATCACCAGAACCACCTTCAAGAGTAAGACCAGCACCGTTTATAACAGCACTAGTAGAATTACCACTTGACAAGACCATGTTATTGTCTTCAATTGTAAGGTTTGTAGTATTTACCGTTGTTGTTGTTCCTGATACAGTAAGATTAGGAACTGTAAGTAAACCAGAGCTAGGGTTATAAGTAAAAGCACCAGTGTCATCTAATAAAGCGTTAGACTCATCATTAAACACAACAGGAAATGCAGTGTTTGCTGTAGAATCAGTAACTGTAGCTGTTGCGGCTAAAGTTGCATTTGCAACTGTCACACCTGCAATAACAGTATTTAAAGCCGTACCGTTAACAGTTATAGCATCAGCCTCTAACGTACCGTCAATATCAGCATCACCTGATATATCTAAGCTAGAAGCTTCAATTTCACCAGAAGCTTTAAATATAACATTATCCCCACCACCAACTCTAAATATAATTTGGTTGTCAGTTGCAAAATCAATATCATTATCGGCGTCTCTACCAATAACTAAACTAGTGTTAACTACGGAAGTTATAGCTGTTTGTGCTGCATCAACATTTAATGTAACCGCACCTGTTGTACCACCACCGTTTAAACCAGTACCAGCTGTAACGCCTGTTATATCACCTCCAACACTAATCCAACCTGATCCATTGTGAAAGTTTAGCGTATTACTAGAGCTATTGTAGTACATTTGACCAGCAACAGCGCTAGGGCTTGAGGGTGCAGAACCAACCTTGTGTATTACTGGAAACTGAAGTTCGTTTTGGTTTAAGTTTATACTACTATAATATTCTATTGCCATTTTTAAATTTTTTAATTAAGATATGCTTTTCCAGAAAAAGCCAAAGCGCTACCACCGGAAAAAAATGTTATTGTTAGTTGTTTGTTAGAATTATATGTAACAGTGCCTTGCACTATTGTATTTCCAGAATCTATAACTGTAACAGAAGGAAACCTGTGTAAGTTGTGATTTACAACCCACGTATCAGATGTACTACTCTGATTATGTGTGTATGTAATGTTACCTATAATAGGCTTGTGCATTACTGTTTCCCCAATATATTTCATTTAATTAAATTATTTTGTAGTTAGTTTTACCACTTTTTTTGTAAGCCTTTAAACATCTTTTTCTATTTTGATCAGGCGAGACGTAGCTTACATGCACCCAGTCAGGGTTGTTGTCATCACCAAACTCCCAAATCATTTGGTCAAAGTCTAAGTTTTGTTTTATAAACTCGTACATTTCAGCGTTAGTAGCGTTACCAAAGGTATCGTCTAGATCTATGGCTTGTCCATGACAATGCTGTGATTTACCACTACCACCTATTGCTTTGTTTAATTCTGGCGATCTAAAAAAACTATTAATCTTTATAGGTCCACCTACCCACATACGTAAAGGCTCAAAAACCTTCTCAGCAATAGCAACCATGTTTTCCATTTGCTCTGCATTAGGATTGTTCTTAATACCACGGCGCAAAGCTGTTCTGCTATACACACCTTCTCTATAACTTATATGTTTACTTATACTCACCTATCTTTTTATTATTATATCTACAGGAACAGCTGTAGTGCTACCATCGTCAATTTGAGTTCTTAATGAAAATCCATTTTTAGAATTATCAAAAGAAATATTATCGCCAGAGTTTAACACTAGTGTACTTTCAGTAGGTAATAAAACATTTTTTAATATGTAGTAAGATTTGTTATTTACAACATCATAAACATATAAATCAATTTTAGCATCATTAGTAGAGTCAATATTTGAAAAGGTAATGTTTTTAGCATTACTAACGTTATCACCTTTAGCTAATAACTCTTTAGTTACTATAGTAGTTATATTGTGTTGTAAAGTAGCCAATTTTACTCAGAAATTATAAGATGCTCTAAAACCATACCAGTAGCTACACTTGCAGTGTACTTAATATCGTTATCTGCGTCATGAGACCCATAAGGTATAAATAGAAAATCTCCTGCATATAATCTACCTAATTCTTCTGCGTTTATTGATATAGTAAAATACTCAGTAGGGTCAGTAGATTTGTTAGCTATATAAACCTTATGAGATCCATTAGCTGTAAAATTACTACCATCGTAAAGTACAGTAGCACTTGTTGATGTTACCTTTGTTCTTCCAACTCCACTTGTATTTTCTAAGCCAATTGTTTGACCAGCCTTATAAAGAGTGCTAGTAGTAGATAATGATAAAGCGTCTCCTGTAAGGTCGGAGCTATTTATTGTTACCGTTGCTGTTGTTGTTGCCATTTTGTTTTTGTTTTTGTTTAATGTTAATTTTTATTCGTCTATAAATATCATATACTCTAACACCATGTCATCAGCGCTAGGGTCTATTTTAATATCATTAGTGTCTGCGTTTGCTTCCCATGGAAAAAATGCCCAATCACCGGCATATAGTTTTCCCATTTGCTCAGAGTTTATTTCTATAGTAAAATACTCTGCAGCTGTTGTTGATGTGTTTTTCAAGTATATTTTGTGAGCACCATCTGCATACGCATCGCCGTCAAAAAGAGTGTATTGTGCGTGTCCTGACGTTAATTTTTTTCTACCTAAACCGCCAGTAACTGAAAGACCGGTTGAATTTCCTGCTCCAGTCATTGTTGCTGTTGTAGCTATAGATAAAGAGTCTGTTAACAAGTCTGCGCTTGTTATTGTTATTGCTGCTTTAGTTGTTGCCATATTATTTTTATTATTTATTTTTTAAATATTTTTTCTGTTGTACCGTTGTTGTATATATAAATTAAAACTCCTGTTTGATTTTTTCTTGCAGGTCTACCTAACATATCTGTTACGTTAATTAACTTCCTCTCTGATGTTCTAAACGGCAGAGGACCAACCCAAGTGCCTTCACAGTAGTTATATGTTGCTTGACAAATCGTGTCCCACTCGTTTTCACAACAGTACTCATCAATATCTATCACCCAAGCGTAACAAGGATCGTTTAACCAATAAGGGATGCTGTCGCCAGTAATACAACCTGCGCTATAACGACAAGATAAAGAATCGTCAGTATTAGCATTTGCATTGTAGTTATACGCCGCTTGATCCATGCAACCCACAACGATAGAAATACACGAACCGTTATCCGTGTTAGCAAGTGGATCAAAGTTAAGAGCCAAACTATCCATACACCCATAAACATAAGAAATACAACTAAAATCCTCCGTGTTCGCCGTTGGGTCGTAATTGAACGCAGCAGGATCCGTGCAACCATATACAAAAGGTATACAAGAATTGTTATCAACATTTGCTAGTGGATTATAATTAAACATAGTGCTATCAGTACAACCATATATTGCTGTTATACAGCTAAAGTCATCTGTGTTAGCGTTTGGATCGTAATTTAAAGCTAAAGGATTTGTACACCCAAATATCACTGGTGCACAACCACCGTTATCTGTGTTTGCTAATGGATCGTAGTTAAAAGCTGTTGAATCCATACATCCATAAATAAATGGTATACAACTGTTATTGTCTGTGTTTGCTAGTTGGTTGTAGTTCCACATAGTTGGATCTGTACAGCCGTAGATAAATGGTATACAACTACCATCGTCAGTATTTGCAAATGCATTATAATTCCACATCGTTAAATCTGTGCAACCTAAAACTACGGGTATACAACTGTTATCATCAGTATTAGCTAAACTATTGTAATTAAATGCTATTGGACTAGTACATCCGTATATAAATGGTATACAAGAACTATCGCTAACATTTGCAGCGCTATTGTAATTAAACATTGTATTGTCCATGCAACCCAGCGTGACTGGTACACAGGATGCTGAATCATTTACGTTAGCTAAAGCATTGTAATTAAATGCTAGACTATCCATACAACCTACAATAGTAGTTACACAGCTACTGTCATCGACTGTAGCTAGAGAGTCGTAGTTAAAGGCAAGTGAGTTCATACACCCTAATATAATAGGTATACAAGTTCCATCGTCTACGTTAGCAGAGTCAGCATAGTTTAATGCCGTTGAATCTGTACAGCCTAAAACTGTTTCAATGCAATTATCACCACAGTAAGGTGTTGCATCATATATCATATATTCAGGTGCTTCAAAGTTTTGTAACGCACCTTGACCATTGTTATAAAATGGATTTGTTCCTTCAGCCATTAAAGTATCACCATAATCGTTTACGAGTGTAAATGAATTATGTAAAGTTTGAAAAGATACTTGAGCTGGCGATTGTTGTCCTGTTGCTATCTCAAAATAATATACTTGAATTTCTTCATCTGTTGTTAGTGAATCTAACCAAAATGATTGAGAGAATATTCCAGGGCCTAATCTAAAAGTTCTTTGTAAATGATCTCCTTGTACTACACCTATATAAGAAGCACCCCAACCATCTCCAGCATCATCTTCTAAAGTTAACCAGTAATTACAATAAGCTTCAATACTATTCATTGTAGCTGTTGAATCATAATTAAAAGCAGATGGATCAGTACAACCATAGGTGTGTAGCGTTAAACAACTACCATCATTAACATTTGCAGAGTCTACATATTCTATATAGTTAGGATCAGTACAGCCAAATACAACTGTTGGTACACAAGCCACAGGCCATTGAGCACCTGAATAAGTTACATTGCCAAAATTAGGATTTGGTAATTGCCAAAGCGTATCACCATCACAATCCATAATCCTACAATCGCCATCATTAGTTCCACCAGTACCAGAACCAGCAAGACCATCACCGTAGCTGTCGTTTAATATAAACTCAAAACCAGTTAGTGGTACACATATACCATAAGTAAAGGTTTTGTTCGCGTCTGCGTAGGTATAAGACCCTTGTGTCACAGCGTCAATTGGTTGTCCAGTGCTTATATCAGTTAATATCCAGCTAGTTTCTCCAGGGTAATCATCTAATGTTAATACTATAGTTATTAGTGTTTCAAGAAGAGTGTCACAATCAGTTATTATACATGTTCCATCATCAACATTAGCAAATGGGTTGTAGTTGTCAGCGCCTGGATTTAGACAGCCATATATATAAATACAGCTACCATTATTAATAGTAGCGTTAGGATCGTAATTTGGTGATATACTATCAGTACATCCAAATATAACAGGATATGGATCACTAACCATTATATCATCAATAGCAATATCACTAGTAAAACTATAACCAGTAACACCTTCAAATGCTATTTTAAAATCATTTGTTATATTAAAGCTATCTAAAGGTATATATGCTAATTTCCATAAGTTTGCTTGAGGACCAGATATAAAAGCTATTGGTGTCCAAGCAGTATCTTCTACTATAAACACTTCTAGGTCACCCATACCAGCTCCAAACATATGATACCAAAAAGACAATATTTTACCTGGAGTTGCAGACACGTCAAACTCTGGCGTGTACTGTATAAAGTTGTGGTTAGGATAATTAGGCGTTGAAGACTCTATAAAAGAATAAACACCACTACCGGTAGTATGATCACCTACAGGCCCTGTACCGTTTGAAGACGTTGTCCCTTGGTTTAACCACCAATCACCAAAATCATTCATAGTATCTTGTTCTAGCTCAATAAAGTTTTCAAAGTCATGTGTCCATGGAAA
>Ga0222715_10004395_pt1 | contig 12243 bp, 11 predicted proteins | sample C33_9DmetaG_FD_165056 | JGI IMG/M metagenome (GOLD analysis project Ga0222715, IMG submission 165056) | Estuarine water microbial communities from San Francisco Bay, California, United States - C33_9D | ecosystem: Environmental > Aquatic > Marine > Unclassified | place: USA: California...
TACAGGAATTCATAAAACAGCAAGAATTGCAAAATGGTTTGTTTGGATACTTTTTGGATTATTAGCTTTTTATACCGTATCAATACTCATAACACCTGGAGTACGTTTCAATATACCTATCACTGATCAGTTTTCTGTAAATAGTCTTTTATTATCAGGAAGTATTTGGTTTTTTGCATTTACGGGCTATTCGAGATTAGCTACCTTTGGTGAAGAGATAAAGAATCCAGAAAAAATTATTCCAACCGCTATTTTTACTGGTCTTGGAGTAACCGTACTTTGCTATTTAATAATTAGTTGGGTTACCCTTTCAATAGTTGACCCTGAGATAATAATGAACTCAAAGACTCCTTTACTGATCGCTATGGACCTGAGTACTATGTCTGAATTTTCCTTTTTAGTTGTATTTGGATCTTCTATTGCAATGGCTTCGGTCTTCCTTGCGTTAATGCCTGGTATTAGCAGGATATATGTTGCGATGGCAAGAGATGGAGTTCTCCCAAGAGCTTTATCTACTATCCATAAAAAGTTTAACTCTGCATATATTTCAGAAGTATTAGTTTTGATAACGGTGATTATCGGGATATATCAACTCAATGTGATAGATTCTATAAAATTAAGTTCATTTTTCATTTTGATTTACTACTCAATAACAAACTTGTCAATAATTAGGCTGGAAAAAGAGCAAAGAATTTACACAGTTGTAATTGCTTACTATGGCCTGATTGTGTGCATTATTTTTGCATGTTCGCTTTTGTTACTGTAATTAATAAACCGAGATAAATCTCGGTTTATTTTCAGTGACCTGTAAAAGCTTCCCCCAAAGCCTTTACAAAGTTTTTATAGAAGAATAATTCTCCCCACTTGTAATTATATAAATTTCATGTACGTTTTTCTGCATTTTGCCAATATTTTCACAAACAATATATTTTTGTGAAAATTTTGTCACAAAGTTTAAAGATTGTGAAATCTAAATTAATTAATTTATTATTTTTTGTTTTTTTTAAAAATATTTTATTCTAAATTCATGAATACTTTTAGTTCACAACATAGCCAAGTTTTTTCACAAAACGTTTCTGAATTATGGAGTGCAATATCAATAGAAAATAATTTGAACGATACTCATCCTTTTTGTAAAGAAAATAGATCTATTGAGTGGTCAGGTGATGTACATAAAGATATTCTGGTCTATCTAAATGGAACGACTTATGTAAGAGATTTTTCAGGGTAGTTTGAAGGTAAGGGATATAATTTATGGATTGGTGAAGATGGCGGACCAAAGTCTTATGTAGAGTGGCGAATAAAAGAGCATACTGATGGTTCTGAGTTATCAATAACGGTGTATCCACATTTATTAAGTAAATGGCCAAAAACACTAGCTTTTATACCTTTTTGGGTATATATCAATCCAAAACTAAGGTCGTATTTAAAATCTGTTCTTAAAGGGTTCAAATGGAATCTTGATAAAAATACTACTGTACCAAGAAACCAGTTTGGAGAACACTCCTGGTTTTCATAAATTATTTTTCATCTTCACAGCCACATTCTGGACAAAACATTACTCACCTCCCAGTTCATCAAGTTTAATAATTGCGCGATTTTCATCAGGTCCCCTAAGGAACATCTTGGAAATCACTCCATATTTTTTTTTAATGATACCTACTGCTTCAGCTTTTGCTTCGGGTTCGGTAATTATTGATCCTTTAACATCTAAACTCTCAGATAACTTTTGTGATCCACTCTGATTAGTTGTGTAAATTGTCGCTCTTCCATTGTTTCTTATTCTTTTAACTTTTCCCGCATTTAGACTTGTGGTAATAACTAATGAGTGGCCCTTAGGAGCAACCCAAACAGGGGTCGTAACTGATGATCCATCGTTTTTATAAGTAATTAAATTGATATACTCAACATCACCAAAATTATTAATGTTCATATAGGAATCATACGATTAAAAATAATTTAATAGGAGTTCGGGAAGCTGTGTTAGCCTTCTGGCTAAGTAGTCATCAGAAAATAATAAGTATATAAGGAATAGAATTGCAATAGTTCTTATTGTCTTCTTGAACATAAAATTATGGTATATATCTTTTTTATTAAAAAAGGGGATTTATATAAATCCCCTTTTAAAATATTAAATATTTCCATTGATAATCTTTTCTACAATTTTCCTACAGGAAAATCGACATAATTTTTCCATATATCACATTGACCAGTTATTTCTTGTGGTGCTTCTGAAATAAGATTTGCAACCGCATCTGAAACAACTGATGAAATAACATCTGATGCAGCATGTGCTGCGTCGTGATTAGTCCAAAAGTTAAAACTAAATCCTTTATCTTCAGCTACTTTACAAGCTCCGGTACCATAAATTCCTTCAACATTTTCGTAAGCTGGATAAACAGTGTTCGTCATAAAATCTGCAACATCATCATAGGTTTTACCCTCTTGGGTTCCTCCACCTAAAACAAATCTTGCAAAAAATCCATCTTCACCGTCTTTGGATACTGCAACGTATTGTTGTCCAGCAACCATGGTTCCTTCTGTAACTACTGGTTGTCCTGCTAGCATTTCACCAGCTCCTGCTAATGCTTGGTTGAACTTTTCAATAGAAGCATCTTTAGCCTCTTCATTAGCCCATGTAGACCATGCCATAAATCTTCCATCATTGGCGGCACATGCAGCTATTCCCAATAATCCTGGCACTCCATCATAAGATGGTATTACTGTATTCTCGACGTATTCAAGAGCGTTATTCATTTCACCCTCTTTTACGTCTGCAAGAGTTAGTCTTACAAACATAAAACTCCTTACTTTACGTTTTAAACCCCTATTTTTTTGGGGCTGTTTCCATTGCTTTTCCTAAACCAAAAATAAATAGTGGATAAAGTACTAATCCTCCTAAGACAAGTGTGACGAAACCGACAACTTCTGGAAGAACTCCGTACGCAAAGCCAAGTGTACTAACTATAACTAAAGTAGCTCCTCCCCACCCTGCATAATTTGCATAGGCTGGAATTAGGTTAGCTTTTGTACTCCTTAGAACAGCTATCCCAAATACTCCTATGAACACTCCCCATGCAGATGTTGCTGCACTCGTTGCATCAATTACCTGGTTAGTTGTTAAAAAAGTTTCACCTATTGAATTTTCTTGTCCAACCGCACCAAATGCTGGCATAGTATTAACAACATGTGCGACAAAAGCCATCGTGCCAGTTACGTTAACATATGCATTATCATCTCCACCAAATAATTTTGTTCCAATGTAGAGAACAAATAAAAATGCGAAGCTTAAAACAAAGTTTAAGATTGACAAGGCCGGTCCCCATGTCTCACTATATCCAACTTGGTCTGCTGGAATTAAAAAAGCCTGTATGCCGAACGATAATATTATCGTTACAACAAAGACTTTTGACATTGTTGAACCTAGTCTTGATTCACTTTCTGTAATCATATTTTTCCTTTCGTTTATTCCCTATCTCTCCATGCGAGTAATGGTCCTACACCCAAACCAAGAATGAATGCTAGCCAAATAACTAATCCAAGTGGCATTAAGGCTTCTGGCAGTTCGTAACCAAAAAAAGCACCTGCACCTGAAACTGCCATTCCAATAGCACCTCCGACCAAGAGGCTGTATCGATAAATATTACCAATTACACCCTCTGATACTGCAAACAAAGCGATCATGTTTAGGCATATAAAGAAGAAAAATGGAGCAAATTCATTTCCATCACTTCCTAGTAGTAAAGTATTAGCAGTAAATATTGCCGTAGCAAAAAAAGTTGTTCCTTCTCTCCAGTTCTCTGGTACATTATCACCCAATAGAGGCTTGATTGATAAAATCACACCTGCAAGGCTTAGCCCCCATAAGAAATTTACAAGTAATTCTCCTGGAGGAGATTCCATTCCCATTAATCCCGTGGTTACAAATCCTAAAATATTAACTATTAAGAATAGATAACCTGCTTGTTGTGCATTTTCTTTATCTGTTGATGCAAAAAATGACTTCATAATTTAACTTCCTTTCTTTTGTTCTGAATTCTCTAGAGTTAGTTATTAAATTCTCTACTCCATCTCATTGCTTGATGTTGTCTTGTCACCCCAGGCAAAATAATTTCCTAAACTTGTTCCAACTACCAACAGCAACCATCCAACAAGTCCAAGTATTTGGAAATCTTCTGGTAATTCATAACCAAAAAATATATCTGCTGAACTACCAATAGTTATGATAAAAGCACCTAAGACAGTTATGTTTTCATATAGTGGACGAAAAATGCCAGTTCCTCTTAAAGTTAAAGTGTAAATTAATGAGTTAAAAGCCCAAAAAAAGTACATTGGAAAAAAACCGTCTTCTTCAATCAGAGTAATTTCAAGAAACGTACCCAAAATAATAACTGAAGCTAATACTGTTGTAGCTGCTTTCCAATATTCTGGAACATGCGCCTCTGCAAGATAATAGCCTGCAATAATAATAGAAACTAATGTGAACCCCCAGAAAAAGTTCAACAAATCATCAACTGCATCTAAAGCTGTTGATCCCGAGAACTCTACTCCAATAAATACCACATTAATGACTAAAAAAGTCAGTGCGTTTTGTCTTGCTAAATCACCGATTGGCTGGGTGAAAAATTTTTTCATTAGTTAACCTACCTTCCATAAGCTTCTTCTTATTAAATTGTTGATGTAACTTAACTATCTTAAATTACATGTTAATTTTACAAAAATTATGCACTGCCCGCTTAAGTTATTGTTAAATTTATGTAAACAAACTATTAACCATCATATTTATCCCAAGCTAGATAATTTCCAATAGGAAAACCAACTGTAAAAATTGCCTGATAGATGTGTCATTTTTTTTATAGATTGTTTAAAACTAAAGGCTTAACTTTTTCACCAATTAATGAATACGTCTCAAGTAAGTCTTCATGAGTTAAACCAGCATTGTCTATTTGAAAAGTAAAGCGTGAAATTCCTCCTAAAGCTTCGCTATGTCTTATCAATTTTTCAGCAACTTCCTCTGGTCCTCCTATTACATAAGCTCCCAACTCTCCAATTTGTTGCTCAAATCTCTCCATAGTAACTGGTGACCAGCCTCGCTCTTTCCCAATTTGATTAAACCAAACTCTGTACCCCGGATAATATCTCGCAATAGCTTCCTCTTTTGAGTTTGCTACAAATCCCAGTGAATGAAGACCAACTTTTAGAGAGGTTTTGTCATGACCTGCTTTTTCTGCAGCTTCATAATATAAATCAATTAAAGGTCTGAATCTGTGTGTTTCTCCACCTATAACAGCAACCATTAAGGGTAGTCCGAGAGATCCTGCTCTTACAAAAGAAGCTGGTGTTCCACCAACTCCAACCCATACTGGTAGTTTCTCTTGCAACGGTCTTGGATAAACCGTTTGGTTTTCTAAAGGTGGTCTAAATTTTCCAGACCATGTAACTTTATTTTCATCTCTAATTCTTAGTAAAAGGTCAAGCTTTTCTGCATAAAGGTCGTCATAATCACTAAAATCTAAACCAAAAAGAGGAAATGCTTCTGTGAAAGAACCTCTTCCTGCAACTATCTCTGCTCTACCGTTTGAAATTAGATCTAATGTTGCATAATTTTGAAATAGCCTAACTGGATCCATTGCACTTATTACAGCAACTGCACTAGTTAGCCTTATCTTTTTTGTCTTTGCTGCTGCAGCTGCAAGAATATTATGTGCTGCGGAATCTAAAAACTCTTCTCTATGGTGCTCCCCAAGACCAAAAACATCTAAACCTACTTTGTCTGCATGGACTATTCTCTCAATTAGCTCAGACATAGCACGGGCATCGTCCTGAACAGTACCTCCTTCATTAGTTTGAGTTTTTTTTGCGAATGAATCTATTCCTATTTCCATATAGATTAGGAAATATTTTTTAAAGTTTGCACAAGACTTTCTATGAGCATCTCAATATGGTCAATTTGGACACTTTCATTTGGAGCATGTGCGTTTCCTAGCTCTTCATCAGCAGCGCCTACAAGAACGAGTTCAGCATTAGGAAACTCTCTAACAAAATCATTTGCAAAAGGAATAGAGCCACCAACGCCAATGTAAGCAGTCTCATTTTCCCAGATTGAATTAAAACTGTTAACTAATTCTGTTGTAAATGGTTTATTGGGATCTGCAACTACACCAGAACCTTTTGAGTTTGGAATAAATTTAACTGAAGCCTTCCATGGAATGTTTCTCATTACATGCTCTTCAAGCATTTTCATTGCATGCTCTGGGTCTTCTGTTGGTGGAAGTCTCAAACTAATTTTTGCACTTGCTTTAGGAATAACTAAATTCACAGCATCTTTAACTGGCGGAGCATCAATAGCTAATACATCTAATGCTGGTTCTAACCAGAGTCTTTTTGAAATACTTTCTGTATCAAATAAATTAATTTCATCTGATCCAAGCATTTTTTTTAGAAAAGATTCTTCAAGTTCAGTAACTTGCATATCTGTTGGGGTTAAACCCTTAATCATGAGTTCTCCCTTTTCGTTGTGAAAAGAGGCAATAATTCTACTTAAAACCATAAAAGCATCTGGAACAACTCCACCTCCAACACCAGAGTGTATTGGCCTCATGGGTTGATCTACTTCAATAATTCCATCAACTAATCCTCTAAGTGTTGTGGTAACTGTTGGTACGCCAATTTTTACATTTCCCGAATCTGCAATAACAATGACGTCGGCTTCAAGTGATTCCCGATTTTGCTCAATAAATGAAGTCATTGTTGGAGAGCCTATTTCCTCTTCTCCTTCTATAAATACTTTGATATTAACTGGTAGGTTCCCGAGAAGCTCTTTAACTACATTGTAATGAACAACAACCCCAGATTTATTATCTCCAGATCCCCTTCCATAAAGTCTTCCATCTTTTACAACTGGTTCAAATGGTTCTGTGTTCCAAAGATCAATATCACCAACTGGCTGAACGTCGTGGTGGGCATATAAAAGCACCGTCTTTTTTGATGGATTTATTTCAGTATGAGCAACAACTGCAGGCATTCCACCAGCAACTTTAATTACTTTGGTGTTAAGTCCAATTTCTGAAAATAAATTTTCTACAAACTTAGCAGATTCATCTACATCATCTCTATGTTTTATATCAGAACTAATTGATTGAATTTTTACCATTTCTGATAAAAGATTCACTATTTCTTCATGAGCCATAAATATATTGTACGTCTAAAAAATATTTACTCGTAGGAGATGGCCTCTAGGATGTTTTGCCTTGATGCTCTAATTGCTGGAATTATAGCGGCAACCACGCCAGCAATAATAGATATCCCTATCCATAGAAGTGTTTGGGAAGTTGAAACAGCAAATACTGTAAACCCTTCGTCAGCTAATGTTTGTATTAAGCTCCATGCAAAGAAAATTCCAAGAGTGGTACCAAGCACTGCTCCAAATATAGCAATAATAGAAGATTCAATAAAAATCATTCTTCTTATTTGCTTTCTGTAAGTTCCGATTGCCCTCATTAATCCTATTTCTCTTGTTCTTTCATATACAGACAGCGAGAGTGTATTCGTAATTCCAAATAGAGCTACAAAAATAGATATGGAGAGAAATCCATAAATTACATTCAAAAGTAATTGAATTTGATTGTTTGCTTCTTCAACAAGTCCGTCTTCATCTCTTACTTCAACGCCAGGGTATTCATCAACAATCGCATTTATTCTCTCTTCTAGTTCCGGAGTTTTTTTATTTACATTGAAATACAATTCTGTATCAAGTGATTCGTCAGCAAAAAAAGGATTATTTTCAAGAAGTACAAAAAATTCAGCCGGTGGTTGAGTGGTCCAGTCAAAAATATAGGTGACAGTAAAAGTTTTTTCTCCTTCTTCAGGAATTGTTAATAGAACCTCATCTCCTACAAAAAGCTCTTCTCTTTCAGCAGTTTGTTTAAGTATTCCTATTGCATCTTTTTTAAGGAAGTCTTTTCTATTTCCAGATATATCATCTGTTTTTACAAGATCAAAGACAGTTTCATCAACAGCACCAAGAATAAGAGGTCTCTGGTTATACCCAACTACAGTTGCTCTTGTTCTAGAAAGTTTTGTTACTTCATCTAGCTTTAGAAGCTCTTCCGATAAACCTGTCGGAATTCCTGGTGAAACAAATACATTAGAAGCGCTAACTTGATAGTCAGCAAGTATTACCTCACTTATTAGAGACTCTGCCTGTGCCTTAAATGAAGTGGTTATAACATTTGCCAGAGAAATCAAGGTTAATCCAATCATTAGTGCTGATGCTGTTGAAGCAGTTCTTCTTGGTGTTCTTTTTGAATTCTCTGTAGCCAATTTACCAAGAATTCCAAAAACTAAATTGTAAGATTTATCAAAAAGAAACACAAAAGGTTTTGTAATTGATGGAGTTATTACGGAAATTCCAATAAATATCACACCTGCACCGAACCCTACTTGCTGCAAAGAAGATAAGGTCGGAAGATCAAGGAAATCGTATAAAACACCAAATAACATGCCAAACCCAACAACAGAAATAAGTGAGCCAAATACTAAACGAATAAATAGGGATTTTCTCCTAGGGGTTGAGATACTATCTCTAATTGCTTCCATTGGGCTTACTTGGGAAGCTTTTCTAGCTGGAAGTAAGGAGGATAAGATGGTGACAGTTATTCCAATGATTAATCCTGTTATTGCAGCTTCTGTTGTTAAAACTAATGGTCCATCCGGTAGCCCGAACTCAAAATATTGCAATCCTTCTTTAACTGCGACAGCTAACCCGATTCCCAAAGCAATGCCTAAGCCAGATCCAATTACAGACATAAATAAAGATTCAGAAATTACTAATCTATAAATTTGTCTTTTTGATGTTCCAAGTGCTCTGAGTAGCGAAAGCTCTTTAGTTCTTTGAAGCAAAAGAATTCTAAATGTATTTTGAATGATAAAAGCACCAACAAAAATTGCAATTCCTGCAAATACATTGAGTATTGTGTTGAAGAAATCTAGGCCTTGCTTTATAGAGTCAGCTTGTTCTGCAGCAGCTTCTTGGGCATTTATTACATTTAAATTTTCTGAATCTAAGTTGGTTATTTCAGCTTTAACACCATTAATATCAAAACTATTTTCAATAACTACATTTATTAAATCTACTTCGCCTCTTGAATCTAGTAATTTTTGAGCAGTCCTAAATTCAAATAATGCAAAGGTTGCCCCACCTGGCGCACCCACATTAGCAAACTCTGCAATTCCTACAATTGTAAATGATGCAGGGGTTGCACCAGCCAAAACTGTTACCCTATCTCCAACAGAAAAATCATGATTTTCTGCGGTCACAACATCCATGACCACCTCTTTTGTATTAGTTGGTGGCTCACCTTCAACTAGTGACCATTGTGCTGCATACGGATTGCTATCCCAAGCAGCTCCAAACGTAGGGGCGAATCCATTAGAAATTAATACTGTTTCACCATCTACAATTTTTATGAACTGTGCAAAACCCAATACTTCACCCCAAGCAGCTTTTACACTTGGTAAATTTGAAATCTCCTCAATTCTTTTATCAGGTATTTTTTTTACTTCAAAAGAGATTGGGCCCTGACCACCATCTCCGCTAAATCCTTGAGCGAAATCCTCCTGTATGGGTTGAACCACTAAATCAACACCTTCATAAATGCCAGAGAATAAATTATCGAATGCTGATTTATTACTTTCTGAAAATATGTTTGAAGCAATGATTACAGCTACCCCAAGAATTATCGATGAAGTTGTAAGGAAAATCCTTACTGGATAAGTTTTTAAATTTTTCCAAGCTATTAGAAAAAGGGGGCGTTTCGTAAATCCAAACATTAGAGGCTGGTTAATGCTGTTACCTCTGCAACAATTTCTTCTTGTGTAGGTTTATCTAAATCGCTAGCAATTCTTCCATCTTTCAACATAATTACACGATCTGCATATGAAGCTGCAAATGGATCGTGTGTGACCATAATTATTGTCTGATTTAAGCCATCAACAACAGATTTCATAAATGTTAGAAGTTCTTTGCTTGATTTTGAATCAAGATTTCCAGATGGTTCATCAGCAAATATCACTTCAGGTTTTGTAGCCATTGCTCTTGCAGCTGCAACTCTTTGTTGTTGTCCACCTGAGAGCTCATTGGGTCTGTGAGTTAACCTATCGCTTATGTCTACGGCTTCTACAACTTGCTTCACCCAGTTTAAATCGGGTTTCCTGCCAGCTATTGATGCTGGAAGTGTTATATTTTCTTCTGCAGTTAATGTTGGGATTAAATTAAAAGCTTGGAAAATAAAACCAAAGCTATCTCTTCTAATTTTTGTAAGTTGTTTGTCATTTAATTTTGAAATATCTTCACCTTTTAGATAGATGTTCCCGGAAGTTGGTTTATCAAGACCAGCTAAACAGTGCAAAAGTGTTGACTTGCCAGAACCAGATGGTCCCATGATTGCAGTAAATTCGTTTTCTTTAAACTCAATACTGACGCTGTCTAAAGCTGTAACGCTTGTTTCCTTTTCTCCATATATTTTTGTTAAATTAGTTGAATTAATAATTTCATTCATGAAGTCAATACTAGATACAAGCTCGGTTTATTGATATTTTGTAAATGGTTAGTTAATAAAATGTTCACATTTTTATATTTGTTTTTTTCGTTTAAACTATCTAAATTTAAAACAATGTATAAATTAAACAATTGGATGTGGTGGTCTCTACATAGATAGGTGCCCTTTCTTATTGTTTTGTTTAACCGGGCACCGCCCGGTTTTTTATATTTTGTCACTGAAATTAATCCCGGGCCAAACCCTAAAACTTTTTGTATACATTGGTACTAATGCAATGGAAGAGTGTTTATCTCTTGACTCTTCTTTGGCACACCTATCAATGAGATCTAGTAGGTCCTGGTTGTGAGTTGAATTTTGCAGCCATATTGAATATGTTGTTTTTTCCACAAACAAATATTATGGCGAAACAACCAATCTAGCAAACTCAAAGCCTCCGTCATGATCTTCTATTTCAAATTCCCCAGAAATAGTTACATTAATTTTTAATATATTTTCATTGTCGGGATAAACCATAAAATGTATGTCATATCCATGTATGTGAACTTCAGTTTCAGTAGCTGAATTGAAGTGGAGTTCAATTTCTTCTCCAACTTCGAAGTTTAAAACCTGTATTTTTTCTGGTGCTGAACTTGGGATATCTACCTCATCATGGTCATCATGTCCCTCTTCATCATGGTCATCATGTCCCTCTTCATCATGGTCATCATGTCCCTCTTCATCATGGTCATCATGATGACCGTGGTTATGGCCAACATCAATATAATCATGTGCCAGAGCAGAAACAGTGCCTCCAAATACTAACCCGAACAATAAGAATCCCGTTTGCAATCCATATCTGGCTTTTTCAGAAGAATGTATGATTGGAACAATATCACTTAAAGCTATATAAATAAAAAATCCTGCTATTCCACCATATAAATATCCCATCGGCAAATCAAGATCTCCTCCGATTTGATAGGTTAAGATTGCTCCTATAACAGTTGTTGAACCAGAAACAATATTTCTGACTATTGTTTGTCTTTTCGTAAAACCAACCCTAAGTTGGTTACCAAACTCACCGACCTCTAATGGAATGTCGTGAGAAATTAAAGCAATTGTTGCAATTAAACCTGTATCTCTTCCAAGTAAGAACGCACCCCCTAATGAAAGACCATCAATAAGATTATGAAAAACATCTCCTACAACAAATAACCAACCTTGAGTTTTATTGTCTTTTGGTTTGTCTTCTTCGTGGTGATGGTGAAATGAGTTAAAACCTTTTTCAATTAAGAAAAATATAACAATTGCACCTAATGTAGCATTTAGTACCTGAACGCCCTCTTCAGCAATTCCTTCTGGAAGTAAGTCTCTAAAACCAATCATAAGCAACACACCGGCTGCAAAAGGAGTTCCATACTTAACTAATTTTGATGATAGTTTTTCACTACTTAATAGAATTAGAGCAACTGATAAAGATAGGAGGCCAGCTGCAATGCTGGCGAACAATACAACTACAAAATCTGACATGTGATCCTTTTTTCTAATAACATATATTGAGAATAATTCTCATTTTTATTGAGATTAGTTCTCATTTTATTTTATGCAAGCTGTTATTATTATTTTATGGAAAAAAACTCACGAGAAATTCTTTCAGAAAACAATATTTCTATCACTAACCCTCGTTTATTAGTACTTGAAGAACTCC
>Ga0222715_10004399_pt1 | contig 12236 bp, 12 predicted proteins | sample C33_9DmetaG_FD_165056 | JGI IMG/M metagenome (GOLD analysis project Ga0222715, IMG submission 165056) | Estuarine water microbial communities from San Francisco Bay, California, United States - C33_9D | ecosystem: Environmental > Aquatic > Marine > Unclassified | place: USA: California...
AGGGGGATGTGAATACAGCAAAAGAAACTGTGGAAACAGTGAAAATATAAGTAAAAAAAGTCAGGTTGGGATAGCGAAACCTGAATCAATCAGATCATCATTCAGGCAGTGACGCAAGTCGCGATGAGAGAACACCATCCCTGTCACGTTGCGGCTCATATCTTCCCCGTCGTTGAATGTACGAACAAAAATGGTGTCGTACTTCAACAACCAATCCAACAGGTAATCCTTCGCGGACATCCCATGATTCTTGATCGTTGGGGAAGGCTCAGGAGCGACAGCAACCCCGTGAAGCGTCACCCGGATCCGATGCCAAACGTTGAAACCTAAATCAACCATCAAATCGACGGTCGACCCATCAACAACCCGGATGACCTTCGCTTCGTACAGGTGGCGCATCATTCAACGTTAACAACACCATCGGGGATGACGGCAAACCTGCACTTACCTTTCGGTTCGATCTTGTCAGGCAGATTCACGATTCGACACTTGTTGCCGCCCTGATACATCACACAGTTCTGGCACATCACCCCGATGTTCTGAACTTCGTTAGACACTGCCGGATCGTATGCGGCCCAAATACCGCAACCCGACTCGTCAAACGTCCCATACTCGTCAACAACCGAAATGAGCGCTTCTTTCAACGCCTGCTCGGCAGGATTTAGACGTGGACCCTTTTCTTCGGGTTGAGAGGCAACGACAACAACACGAACGCCATCAGCCATCGCCTTCAGAACGTCCTCTAGATGCATGTCAGCCGCCGAACATTGATTCCCACGTCTTGGGGCCAACAATGCCGTCATCTAGACGACCGTTGGCCTTCTGCCACAACTTGACAGCATACGTGGTTTTGGGTCCCCAGTTTCCGTCCGGAGTAGCACCGACCTTCTTCTGGATCAGTGTCACCAGATCCCCAGTCGCGCCCTCCTTGAGCGAACTGCCCGGATAAACCGGAGGATAATCGCCACCGGCCTTGTCCGGATCGGCGCTGTCCATCGGCGCAGCATTCTCATGAGTGCAGGACTCCTCGGAATGCTTCTGAGAACCGGGCCCCCAGATTCCATCGACATGCTGATCATGCTTGGCCTGCCACTCTTTGACCTTGGCCTCCGTTTTGGGGCCGAAGCCCCCGTCTTGTGGTTCCGCGCCAACAATGGCCTGCATCGCCTTAACTTCATCACCCTTCATTCCCCTGACAAGCCACGGCTTCTTTCCGGGAGGGGCCTTCGGGGGAGCCGCAGGCGGCGCTGAAGCCGCAGCGGGAGCCACCGCAACAGGCGGATCACCCAACAAAGCCTTCATCGTGTCAATGTAAAACTGTCCATCGTCCGCTTTGGCGTTAGAGATCTCAATATGCACCCAATCTCCTCCGGGTGCACCAGAGAAAGCAGGCTTGCTGTACACCTGAAATGCGTCGCGGTCACATTTGTAGCCGCGACCATAAGGGCCGGGGTAGTAGTCGAACACGGCTTCGATGTGGAGAGCGTCGGCGTTGGCGACGAGGAAGTCCATCATGCGGACAGCGGCGTCGTAGTTGCCGGGTCCACGATAGGGTGCTCCACGCCAACTGAGGTCGGCGCCCCTGCCCGTCGCATGAACGCTATATGAGGATTTCCCTCTTTTCTTTCTTACACCAAACGATCCGTTATTCCATAGGCCGAAATGGGCTTCTAGAAGTTTGATCAACGTTTCCATTCCGGCGCGCTTACCGCCAGCAATTTGATCAAATCCGGTGTAAGGGCGCTTTGACATGTCAGTCGTCTTTCTTCATTCCTTTGGCGCCAAAGTAGCCGCCAATGATACCAATCACGCCACCGAGAGCCGTTTGAACGAGCGTCATCACGTCAGATGAAACCTCAACCGCTTCCCCGGTTGTCTGAGTTTCAATTCCGGCAACAACATAGTCGCCGACAATAGCGACGAGGATCGCCAGCATGACACCGACCGCCAGAACGTACATGGTTCTTTCTTTCATGTCGTTCATGTCAGTTTCCGTTCTTCGTTGGAGCAGAATTGAACACCTGATTCACTTCATCTTCGGTGAGTACACCGTCACCCACATAGGCTCGTGCTAGCCCCTCAAGGACGGTAGCACAACCAGATACGCCAGCCATCACGGCTGCTTGCCACATCTGAATACCCACGAGAGTCCCAGTACCGATCATACCGAGCGCGGTCATAATGAAGTAGGCGACTACACGTTTTGCGACGCTTCCCCACATGGCTGCTTGCATTCCTACCCACCCAATCACTCGTCCCTTGACGACAGAATCACTGCCAAGTGGATCGCCAGTGCTGTTACTGACATCCATACCCCATATTTTAGCGTATCTCCGCTTAGGGTGATAAGAACTAGCCCGGTTCCTGCGAGCGTCCATGAAAGATCGCCCATTTCAAACCAGACTTTCTTGATTTTTCCCCAAATTGTAGGAAAATATTTGAGTGGCGTGAACTCCCACCTATCTGCCATAACTCACCTCTTTTTAGAAGTTGCCCAAAAAACCATGCCCATTCCCCCACCGAGGGTGAGTAGGGCCCACAAAAGAACTGACAGCCCGCCGCCAGTCACCGGCAAGGACGGCTGAGGAGCAGGAGCCACCTCAACCGGTTCTTCAGCGACGACAGGCTCTGGAACCACGACAGTTTGCTGTTCTGGTTCAGGTGCCACCTCAGGCTCCGGCTGCACCTCAACGAGCATCACCGAAACCTGCGAGAACTGCTCGGGTCCCCAGCCCTCACTGTTCTGTGCGGAAACGGCAAACGTGTACTCAACACCCGGCTCTAAACCGGTAAGAACACACGACAACTCGGTTGTCACACACGACGCTCCCTCTGGAACACTGCGAACGCGGTAGCCGGTGATCGGACCTTTTCCGTCCTGCCACGGCACATCCCACTCCAGCAGCACCGAATCGGTTCCAGCAGTCGCCCAAGGCCACGGCGGAACAGGACCCGGGATCCGAGGAGCAGCAGGCTCCGCAGGCGCAGGGCTAGGCGACGGGGATGTACTCGGCGATGGGGACGGATCAGCGTCCGGCGCAGGAGTCGCCTCAGCAATCGCACCCATCGACACCGGCACCTGACGGGCCGTACCATTCAACGAAATCGTCAACGTCTCATCAGCCTGATTCTCGCCAGTCACAGAAATCGTGCAAGAACCACCAGCCGGGATCGTCGCCCCACAATTTTCAGAAATCGTGAAATCCGTGCCAGTAATCGAAATTTCGTCCACCGAGATATCAGAACCACTCGTGTTATCAATCACGATGTCATTCGTTTCACCAGCCGCATCAAACTCAATTGCCGTCAGCGAGAACGAAGCCACATAACAGTTCGACCCGCCAGTGAGCAGCCCGTCATACGTGGAGAGGTAAATGTCGCCGCTCTTCTCGTACAAGAACATTACGTCGCCGTTTGTCTCGTTGATTGAGGCGTTCGCCCGATCACCGGCAGATACGACGAGTTCCTGACTGCTAAACGTGGCACCAGAATCTGTGGAGTACTGGAAGTACAGGTCGGCGCCATCTTTGTGGCCTGACACCACATTGCCGCAGTTGTCTGCCGCCAACGACCGCCCCTGCGAGTCAGTTGATGCCGTCACAGTCTGGGTTAGCGCTGCCCCACCACCGAGATCAATGCGCTCAAGGTTGGCTCCGTTGCCAGCCATGTAGAAGTACAGGTTGGTGCCGTCCGAAGTCATGGCACCAACCGAGTAGAACACCGACTTGCCGGTTGAGTTTGCGGAACTCAGTGTCACACCACGATCAGTGCTCTTGAACCAATACACGGACGGGTTGTCCACAAGGACGTACACGTCGTGAGTCAGACGATCCACGCGGACATCAGCGAACACGTAACTTGAACCAGTGGAGGTTGTCGCCCATGTCGCTCCAGCATCATGCGAATACATGAGGACAGAGCCAGCACGGTCCACGGCGTAGATGTATTCGCCGTCGACAGCCATGTGTGCCGGACCCATGTTCCCAGCCGCACCGGTATCCGATGGGATACCCCATGTTGCGCCACCATCAGTGCTTTTTGACACGACAAAGTTGCCGTCTTTCCAGATGACGTACAGAGTGCCGTTCGCCGCAGCACCGATTTCTGGCTCCGAGTTCGTGGACGACACCTGAACGGCCGACGCAAACGATGCGCCACGGTCGGTGCTCTTCGTCACCCAGATGCCGGTTGACCCGTAGAACACGGCATAAACGGTTCCGTCGGCGGTCACTGCAAGTTTCCGTGTCGTGTTGGCGCTTGCCAACGTCATGGAACCACAGTCGGTGCCGCCACAGTCGGCATCAACCTGAATGTCTTGATACAGGGCTGTGGCAGCCTTCACCGGATTCTGTGTCATCGGCAAGATTGACAACGGGATCGTCAGGGCGGCGATGGCGGACAGGATCTTTTTCATTGTTTGCTCCGTGATGATGATGGGGCGGGGAGAATGAATGCTGCGGTCGTTGCCACAACGAGAACACGCCGGGTTTTAACCGGAACGGTCGAATCGGCAGGTACGTATTCGTCAAACCCGCCTTCAAACACGTTGACCTCTTCCTCAAAAGTCTCTTTCACTTCGTTTGGCTCGTCAGACAGAGCCACGGCGATCGCCTCTTTTGCCTCAGCGGGAAGTTCATCAAAGTTCTCGTTAGAGACGAGTTCTTGAACGTCTTCAACCGTCACTTCCTCGGCGGCAACCACGGTGAACACTTCACCGGCTAGTTCATCGTCAGCAATGAACTGAATAGCCTCAGAGGCTTTTACTTTTGACTCCGGTGAGGCAGATTTGACTTCAGGTGCCCGAGTTTCGTTTTCCGGAATCGGAACCCGAACTACTTCAAGTTCCCCGTCAGGGGTCGCGACGGTAGTAGTCGTCAGGGGGCGGGTAGTGGAAGTCGCCCTCAATGTCGTAGTGGTTGGCGGCAGAGTGCTCGTTGATGGGCTTGTCGAAGTAGTTGACCCAACGGTTGTAGTAGTCGTCGTGCTCGGCACGGAAGTGGTTGAGGTAGTCGGCGGGATCGTGCTGGTCGTCGGCGGACTCGTCGTCGTTGTGGGCGCGAGCGTAGTCGTCGTCGTTGTGGGCGGGAGCGTCGTAGTAGTTGTGGTGGTCGTAGTGGTAGTGGTTGTTGGGGGTGGGGGCGGCAACGTTGTCGTCGTTGTCGTCGTTGTCGTTGTCGTAACCGGAGGTGTGGGCGACGAAGGCTGGGCCACCAGTGGGACGGTCGTGGTCGTCGGTGGTGATGTGGTGGTTGTCGTGGTAGTGCTTGAGTCCCATGTTGCCTCATCAAAAACGTTTACTTCTATTGTACTACCAGCATTACAGTCACCTTCTGACCCACAAGACAGCACGCTAAACCACCACGTGCCATCAGATATGTCAGAGTACGGAATGGCGTAGCCGGTCTCCGTGATGTTTGCGGTTTCATTTACGACTTCACCGTTCTGGTCATAACGGATTTTGTAGTAAACGGAATCAACGAAACCGTCTGTTGATGGCGTCCAACTTAAAGACAGGCCAGAACCGTACACCTGAGAAATCGTGGTGCTGTCTACGGAATCCGGCATGTTCCGGATCGTCACTGATGACACAGGAGTCCACGACGAATACACCGCATTCGTGTCATCGTCGGAACGGATCATCACGTTAAACAAGCCGTGCGCTTCACTAAAAATCGCCTGCAAATAAGAAGCGTTGAACGTGTACTCGGTATTGAGAGCGTTTGCATCGCCAACATTCCCCGTGGCGATCCCGTAAGGACCAGCGTTACCTTCGTCATTGAGACCAAAGCCGATGGCGTACCGTTCTGGGCTGAGAGTTCCGTCAGTTGGCGCATCCCAGTCAACGGTCACAGTTCCGTTGGCGTAATCGACGCTAAGGCTGAGATTTGTTGGTGCGCCGACAGTCTGCGGAATCGTCGTCGTGGTCGTGCTGGATGTTGTTGTCGTGGTTGTGACAACTGTTGTTGTCGTTGTTGCCCCAGTGGTGAGTTCGTAGTTCTGGATGATCAGTTCGTAGTCGTAGCCACTCGGATTGGTTCCCAGTGTTCGCTGACTACAGCAGTATCCGGCCCGAATCGTGTACGTATCTGGTTGAAGGGACTGCACAATTTTTGAGGAAACACACTGCCCTGCACCATGATTTCCGTCATCATTCTGAGCAACGAGCGCCCCCGACGAGTTGTACAGCCATAAATACGGGTCAGCGCCCGGCTGGTTGCATTCACGGTTGGAGTTGCCGTAGATGTAAACGGTTTCCGTGGCACTCACGGTGAACTCCCACTCGGACTCGTTGGACACGGTGTACGACGCCGCGTTTGCTGTGCCACCGGCGCTTACAACCGCAAGAATGGCGACAGGTGCGAAAATGTTCCAGCCTTTGCGGCGAAACCTTTTTAGGAACACAACCCACCTCCACGCTATTACATATTACCAAATAACAAAAGGACAGATAGGTGGAAGTAAGCCCGTAAAAGGCAAAGCCCCCCAACCCGAAGGCTGGGGGGCTGAACCCTAAGCCCGAAGGCCGAGGGGATGCCTAACTCGTATGTCTGATCAGTTAGATCAGGACGGAGCCGCGTCGAAGTCCACCGAGACGAAAGCCTCGGGGCGCTTGACGGCGAGCGCGAGGCGCTGCTCCGCCAGAACGACGATCGCGTTCCGGACGAAGAAGTCGCTGTGCTGCTCGGACACGCGGATGCTGGCCTGCTCGCGGTCATAGAGTTGAGCGCCGGTACCGAACGCACCGACGAGAGCGGTGCCCTCGGCGATGGCGGGGGTCTCAACAACCGGGATGCGCCAGATGCGCGGCTCGCCACCCATGGCGACGGAGACGGCAACGAGGTACTGACCATTTGTATCCTTGGTCAGTTCGATGTCTTCCCAATCGTTCGGGTGGAGGACGACGCCGGTCGGCTCGTAGTACGAGAGGAACGCCAAGGTGGCGGCGCGACGGATCGCGTCAGCCTTGGTGTCCGGAACCGGAGAGGTCGCACCGTCAGACCAAGTGTAGGTCTGGATGCCCGAGGTCTGAAGGACGCCGGTCAGGTTCTCACCCGAGCCGTCACCGTTGAGGATCTGCTCATCCTCTTGGAGACGAAGGCCGTACATCAGTTCGTTGTCGATGATCGAACGCAGTTGCGGCTCGTCAGCGAGAACGTTCCTGTGGGCAGCCTCCCAGTGGGCGATGGTACGAACCGGAGCCTGCTCACCAACGAAGGTGAACGACGACTGGGGCTTGGCACCGAACGCCGAACCGCTGCGCTCAGCAACGGTCGAAGCGGCATTGGTGAAGCCAGTCATCCGGAAGTACTCAATCACGGCAGCCGTGGTGGTACGGGTCGGGAAGAGGTCACGAACGCGACGGGTCCGCATCGGGGGAACCACGATGGGATCACGCTGGATCGAACCGAAGGCACCGGGGGTGCCGGTCGGAAGAGCCGAGTACACGTCCTTGACGTTATAACCGGTGAAATCAGCGGCCTTGAGCGACCACGGTGAAGGCATGTTGGCGCCGTTGCGACCGCCATCAAGGGCCTTGAACTCAGCGGACTCGGTGAAGAGTTCGCCGAGGCTCTTGCCCCGGAGCGCTTCGCGGATTTCGGCGGCGTGCTGGGCAGCATCAGCCTTGGCAGCGACCGACTCGGTGGCCGGACGCTCGCCCCACTGCTCTACCTCGCGCATACCCTCAAGACCCTCAATGAGGCTCTTGATTTCCTTGATGTCGGCCATGTTGCGATCGAACGCGGCCTTCTGATCAGCGGAGACCTGCATGACGCCATCTTCCAACTTGAAAGAATCGGCGATCTCCTTGTTGTCAGCCATCTTCTTGCGCAGAGCGCCCTGAAGTTCGCTGAGACGGGATTCGTCTACTGACATTTTCCTACTCCTCGTAGAAATTGATGTGGATGGATGTTTGCTTTTGACATTTAGGCTCAGGTAAGCACCCAGCCACCGCTGTCTATGAATAGATTACACCGTGTTGACCTTCCGTAGTGTAAAGGTCAACAAAAGAGGTGCTAGTTAGAAAATCCTCGGTGTAACAGGAGTAGGCAAAGACTTAGAACCAGACTTACGAGGATGGTCCTTAGGTAGCAAATCGTTGTCAGTTACATAGCGAGGATTACTTGGCTTGCCAGTAGCAAGAATCCTCAAAAAGGCATTAACCCGCGCGAACGCCCACTGTGAACGAGTCTTGCCCGGACGGTGAGAAACGGAGAAAGCACCAGCGCCACGACGCCACACAGACTTCAAAGCACCCAAAGAAGCCATCGTGTGAGCAGGCTTATTCTGTTCACGCATCTTTTCGTTGTGCTCTTTAACCTTCTTCTTTAAACTTTCAACAGTCTCGGCACTCAATTCAATTCCACGACCAGAGGAACGTGACGCGGCAGAACCCTTTGGATTACGGCTAGATCCGCTGATCCGTTCCTCTGGTAGAGCCGGGGTAGCAGACTCCCTGTTCGGATTCGCTTTAGGCAACTTCGCAGCCTTGGTTTCCTCGCGACGATACCGGGAACGACGCATCCGTCTTTCCAAACGTCTCGCCAAACGCTGCTCCATCTCACGTTCACGGCGAGCACGATCACGAGCAGCCTGCGGCCCTACACCCGTGCGACGACGGTAATCCGAAACATTCGTGCAAGGCGTCCAAACGACATCACCGTCCGGTGTTTGTCGGCGGGCAATACCGATGCACCCCAAAGTGCGTGCCCGCAAACGTGCCGCATCAGGAGTTGTGAAAACGTCAGGGTCACCGAGGCGAGGCTTCGCACGCCCATACAAGAAAGATTTACCGGAAACTAGACCGCCGCCCGGAAGCGTCTCAATACTTAGAACACCACGCTCCCCGAGTGGTTCCCAACGGCGAGGCTTCTTGCCAACCCGACGACGCTTCTTCGGTTTCTCCATCTCAACGATGTGCATCTTCTTCTTCGGTTCAGCACGATCAGAGATTCGATTCAACTCTTCCGCTGACGAACATGGCATCAGTTGACCGTTCGGACCTTCATGGGTGCCGGTGCAACCCAAGTAGCGAGCCATCCTGCGGATCATCCGCTTACGATCCTCGGGCTTATCGGCCACGACGACGAGGCTTTTCTTCAGGAAGACCTAGATTAGAACGGAGAATGTTGACTTCCGAGGGATTTCCAGCAATGCCGAATGTCTCAAAGTCTTCGTCCGCTTGGGGCCAATTCTCTTCCAGTGCGTAGTGATAGAGAGCGGCGTAAAAAGCATCTTCGTCTGCCAAGTCATCGCTTAAGTAATTTGCAAGGCCAACAATTTGCGTTCTGCGCTGTGATGAATAAACACGCTTAAAGAATAGATCTACTATTTCTTTGCGGCTGTCATCAGACAGACTTCTGTCATCTGGTTTGTTGTCAGCCATCGGTGTTCACCAAAATTTCTTTCACAGTCGATCCACTCATTTCTGACAACGCTTGATTGAATAACAGTTCTGCGTCTTCAGAATTGTAAACCTTTTTTCGAATGTCTTGCGTATTTTCAAAAGTGTTTGAGAAAGGGTTATCGCCATTCGCTAAAAGTTCACGCTTTCCTTGGGGGTGAGAAAAGAACTCATGCCAGTAATCGAAGTCACCACCGCTGCCAGCAATAACAAGAACTCGCTTATCAAACTTAATCGCCCATATTGGAGAACCAGATTCACCCCAAGTCTTATCATCACGAAAGATTACAACAACTGGCCAACTCATTATCACGGTCTCCTTGACGCAGAATCAACAAGATTGAAGAATTCTTCAATATCGTTATCTGCCCTTTCAGCGCGGATTTGAAGAACGTCGAATATTGCACCAACTTTTTCTTGGAAGTAACGATCTCGGTCTGCTCCAGTCAAAACTGCTCTTTCCGGGCCAACGATTTGGGCGTTTCCAGCATCGGCAATATGGCGGGCAATGAATGCCTCGCGACCCATTCCAACGATGCGTCGCATTGCCTCTGCCCGTTGAACGATCTCACTACGAATTTCATCCCGTCTAGTCTTGTCTAGTTCAGCAACATCCTTAATGAGATCCTTATCAGCATACCCCATCCAGTGCGATTCTTTAAAGTAATGAGCGACGCCCCTATTTCCGTAAACATGAGATCTATTGGCAATACGGCCAAAATCGGAAGCAACAGCAAAAGCATTACCATTCGAATCTTTAACCGCAACAACATTCTGGCCATGCCTGTCATCTACGGCAAGGAAAAAGTTGTGGAAGAAGGCGTTTACACGAGAAGCAGCAGCCTTCTCGGGAACGTTCCTGAAAGCAACTTGAACGTTATCAGAATCAACAGTACCGATCCCCTCGCCGAAATTGCCCCAATAAGGAACAACAACACCAACTTGGTTGTGGCCAACTACGGGTCCGTCAAAACCAGCGCCATCCGGGATGAAGCCGAGTGCAACACCGAGGTTCCATCCAGCAACCTCTCCTACTGGGTCATCATAGACGCCACCACCATATTGGTTGGGATTTGCCGGGTTAGTGTTACCCGCTTTGACAACCCACCCTTGCCCTGTCGGCCGTCCATCCTCTCCGCGAAGACGATAAATCCACACTCTAGACATTGCGCCAGTTCTCGCCCTTGTGACATGGAAGAGTTTGCTGCTTCCTTCCAAATTTTCATCGGCGTTAAGTCTGAGAGCATCACCCCAAAACTCTGGTGGAACATCGCGAAGAGATCCACCGTTTCGGACGAACTGTGCTGCCGCACGACCGGATTTGATATTTGAGTTCGCGGGTCGCATAGCAGATGGAAGTTCACCGATGCTATGGCGTTCAAGAAGTCCACCAAGAAGTGGATTCAGAGGAGCAACTTGATGACCGTAGCCTCCAACCTTGGGAACATCGACACCTTTCGGTGAGATATCCCAATCATCAAGGTGTATAACTCCGCTAGCAAGCGTAGCGTTGCTCATCATCCACGCTTTAACTTGCTGACGACGCTCGCTGATTGACTCGTTGCCTTTTGATGACTCAAGCGCAAGAATTATTTCCATGTGAGCAGGTGAGTGTCGCGGATTGAACGATGCCTCCCTCGCCTGTTGCGAAAGATATTCAATCATGTTGCGCTGTGAATCATTCAAAATAATGTCACTAGAACCAGCGTCATACCGAATTAATTCTCGGTTCATTTTCCGCCAAAGATATTCGGTTTGCTCAGCACTGTCCAGTCGGTATCCAACCCTACCCCAAATGTAGGGCCCATCTGCCGCGCTACTAACTCCAACTTTTTCAAAACCGTTGGCTTTCATCCAGTTCCACGAATGATTATTGAAATTTGTTGCTGCGCCTTGGCCCTTGGCCGAAATAACGTTGTCGGGAACGGGGTCACCATTTACGTAAGTTCTTTTACCAGTTTGTCTATCAATATTAAACTCTTGTCCAGTCGCAAGATCGATATCTTTATCTCGTTCAAAAGGACCGACATTAAATCGACTGCTTTTGATAATTCCGTTGTTGAAATATAATCCGCGCGAAAAATCGCCCACTTCCCTGCGCTCCCCGCCGGGAGCCGTCATGAAAACCTTACCCTCAACACTCCAAGATTGAAGAAGTTTGGACGGCCTTTTAGCCTTAAACTCAATCAGCACGCCATTTTCGTTAGTCCAAGAAACAGAATATGCTTTCGACAACAAATCTTTAATCTGTTCCTCGGAAAAATCTTGTCGACCTGCGCCATCTGGTATTCCATTTTCAGCCCGCCAAACATCCCAAGGACGCGCCTCAGGCGAACCATAAACTTCCTCCATCACACGACCAAGTTGCTCACGCCTCTTAGCACGAACCCCAGCAACAATCGCATCAATTTTTGCGCGATCTTCAGAACCGCTAACTCGGTCTACGATATTTTGCTGTGCTTCACGCCTCAACCGCTGATCGCGAGATTGTGCGGCATCACGTTCGATAAGATTCCGGAACGCAGCCGGTTTACGAATACCACGACGATCCAACTCGTCACGGATTGCGTCAACACGATTAGCCATCTGACGGTTACCGTCACGGGAGTTGAGAATTTGATTACGGGCGGCAAGACGGATAACGATCGGGTCATCTGCGTCGCGGCCCAAAGCCCGCGAGATCTTCCCACGGACCTGCACCTCATCATGCGCCCAACCGATCTGCCGGGCAAGGTTTCCAAGACTTGTATCGCTTAGCGTTCGAAGATCACCAGCAAAATAACGTTCGTTTTCCGCTTGAATATCACCGAGACCCAAACGGATATCTTGCAGC
>Ga0222715_10004406_pt1 | contig 12220 bp, 12 predicted proteins | sample C33_9DmetaG_FD_165056 | JGI IMG/M metagenome (GOLD analysis project Ga0222715, IMG submission 165056) | Estuarine water microbial communities from San Francisco Bay, California, United States - C33_9D | ecosystem: Environmental > Aquatic > Marine > Unclassified | place: USA: California...
GCGCCACTCAAGACCGTCGTACCGTCAGTACCATACCACACCAACGTATTGCCCGTACTCGCCGTCGCACTCAACGCACTAGCAACCGCATCCTTACAGTAGGCAATATTGCTAGTGATTGGTAAACTTGGAAGAGCAACTACTTGTATAGAAATGGCAATTTTACTGCTTTCACAACCAGTGGTAGAATTGACTTGGGATACATAATACGTGGTGGAGCCAACTGAAGACGTGCTAGGAGTAGGAGCTACAGATAAAACTGTTGTCCCGTTACTCGCATACCACTTTAAAGTATGGCCACTGGTCGCCGTCGCCGTAAGTTGGGTACTCGATGCAAATTGACAGTAAGTATAGGAGGTTGCAGCAGTAGGAGCCGACGGTAATGGGTTCACAGTAACCGTAACAGTATCAGTACCCACTAATGCGCTTGAAGCATCGTAACCATTGACAATGTAGAATCCTGTAGAGGTTGGGGTAAAAGGAACTCCGTCCTGAACAGAAATACTTAGGGAGCTCGTCCAGGTGTAAGAATTGGCACCAGAGCCGCTAAGGGTTACAGAGGAACCAGCACATATGTCTTGATCAAGACCTGCGCTAACCGTTTGGGCGGAAGCGAAAGTGCTTAAGAAAAACGAAATAAATAATATGTACAGTCTTGACTTCAAGCGAATCTTGTTAGGTTGGTTTGGGTTGGCCTAGTAATGGATTACTATCTCTACACGTCGGTTCGCCGCACGCGCTCCTGGTACCAAAGAACCGGTTGAATCTCGCGGTTCGATGAGAGGGCGTATATCAGCAAAGCCAATAGCTCGGCTTTGATCTTGCGGTATCCCTGAATCTATCATTTGTCGAAGTACGTTAGCGGCGCGTGAGGCACTCAATTCCCAATTCGAAGGAAATTTGTAACTCCGCATGGGTATATCATCAGTATGGCCTTCAATATCACAAGTCAAGTGATATTGCCCGACGACATCTAAAAGAGATATTGTTATATCGTCAACCGTTTTTTGGCCAGAGCGCGATAATTGCGCATCGCCACTTCGGAATAAATCATTTGAAGCTAACCGAATATTGATACCTCGTTTCAAAAGGTCAATTTCCACATCAGGGTCATCATCTTCCGGATTGTCATATATGGAATCCAATTTTTCTGAAAGCATTGCAATCGGAGATTTAGTCTCTTTATTCAACACATCGCTTTTGAACCCATTCTTCAAATCTTCAAAGAGGGCGATATTGACTTCTGAAACCGAGAAGAAAATCACAAAGAAACACATCAAAAGAGTGATGGTATCACCATAAGTGGTCAACCACGCATCCGTATTGATATCGTTCTCGTCGTTTTGATTAAATCGCTTTGCCATATGTCCTTGATTTATTCTCCTGTTCCCTTACCAAGTAATGAGAACAATTGGTCCTTAATCATTAACTCTGACTTACCTTCTTTGATGAGAATCACTCCTTCAATGGTTACTTTCTCGCGAGTTTCAACAATGGACATGTTGTGTCTAATCTTTTTTGCAAGCGGTGCGAAAATCAAATTCGCAAAGGCTACACCATAAAGTGTGGTAAGTAGTGCTACCGCCAAACCTGGACCCACCTTAGATGGATCGTCCAAATTTCCAAGCATTACAACAAGACCTAGGATAGTACCAAACATCCCAAACGCTGGAGATGTTGCACTCATCATAGTAAGTACATCCGCTTTCTGAATCTCCATAGTAAGCCTTTTGTCCAGGTACATATCTGCCATGTCTCTCATCTCTCGCGTAGAATAATTTGTACTTACCAAATCAAACATGTATCGAGTTGTCGGGTCGGATGTCTTTCCTTTCACACGCTGGAAAAAGCCATTTTTATCCGCTGCATAATCTGCACGGTATTGCAGAATGGTCTCAATTTGCTTTTCAACCAAATCAGACTTTGAATTGTAGTGACTAAACACATGTCTTAACGTCCCAACTGCAGTCAACACAGTTCCCGTAGGGTACATAACAAATAACCCTGTTAGCACCCCTCCTAAGACTACGAATAGAGATGGTATGCTAAGAAATTCTATTTGCATAAAATCTGGCAAGAGCTTGGTTAGATTGAAAGTTCCAACGGTTTCCAGAGATCCAACCATCAACACAGATAGCGAGATTACATAAGCCATTAGGGTGGTTACAGAAAACTTCATTTATTCAAGGTTTAAATAGTTCCAATAATAATTTGCTTTGACAGTGTCCCCGGACAAATAATAAATTGATCCTTTTAAGTCAAAGAAAGGTTTAAGCTCCATTACTTCAAGAGCTTTGTTGATGTATTTATTAGCCAATTCTAAATCATCGTCAATGATTGCTTTTTGAGCAGTGATGTAGAAATTGAAACAATCATTCACCTCATCAACAGAGTAATATCCTTCAGGAGCTGTAGACGGACGTGGAGTTGATGTCATATTGATATCGACATACGGATCATCTAACTCATATAAAATCTTTCCTCGTGCAGTTCCGTTTTGGTACTCTACAATAATCGGAGAAACCATGGACTGATGATAGAAACTACGCGTAGCGTCATTCTGTCTGGAATAATCTTGTTGCATGCCATTGGGCTCAACGTAGTCCAATGGTACACAAGAGATAAGCAACAGAGTACTTATTAAATATGTATAGATATGCCTGCGCATAATTGAGGTGTTTCAAAATTTATAGTTTGCTTAAACGGCGTTTGAATGGCCAATTCTGTCGACCATTGACCCATACCGAACACACTAAACCAATCGGATAGTCTTACTCTCCCTAGAGCACTCAAGGTATATGCTGTGTTAAAAACGGAGGTCTTTGATACCCCGCCTTTACCCTGCAATGAAAGGATGTCTATACCTCTTTTGTTTTGAAGCATGTTTAGTTGGATAAACGCTCCCATTGAATAGCTTCTAATCTGGAATTCGTTAATTCCATAAACATTGTCAATGAACGTTTTTAAATAGGTGTTTTCTGCCCCGATTTCCAGTCCTCCCACCAAAATGTTTGAAGATCTGAACATGGATTGTCCAACTGCCACATTTATCCCATCAATAAAAATCGTTTCTATTTCTGGGCCCAATGTCAATGCTTGAGAGTTCCCATAGGAACGCAATACATAAGCATCAGGTGAAATACCATGTCTAGCAGAAATAGTTAAGCCAGTGTAATCCCTTATTTGTCTAATGACGTTTTCTGTATACACTCTAAACGTCTGTTTCAACTCCAAGGTGCGTGCATCTATAAACCAAACATCGAGTATCAAGCCTTCATTGACAGATCGATATAAATGGCTTGCAACCAAAATATCAATACTATATTCCTTCATTGTATCAACAAGAGACCTCATGTTTCCGTAATCAGTTTTGTATGATGACTGATTAGCAACCCTAAAAGTGGAGTCAGTACTTTCCACCTTTTTTATGGTTTCTTCTTTCAAGAAGGGCTGGAATACTATATCGAATTTGGTGTCCGCAAATGCGGCAACTACTATGCCCTCTACCCTTGCTCTGTAAATTGACGGCACGTTATCGTCCCGTTCCGGAGTCATAACAAATACTCGAGTTCCCGAAGTAACATCTTTACTAAAATAATAGTGCAGTGACTCTTGAAGCTCAAGTAATGCGCTTTCAGGGGGCAAAACAACATTGTTCTGGGCGGTCAAACCGACCATCCAGAACAACCCTAAAATTGATATGTAATACTTCCTAAACAAACTTTCTTACTCTCGCTAATATTGATTTCCGAGCCTTTGCCCTCGAAATATTTGAAACAGTTTTTCCAGACTCCAATTCACTTCGGATCATCTCACCTTCCCTCGGAGGACGCGTGGATAATATTGCCTCTACAGTGGCGTTATCTGCACCAAAAAGTGCGTTTAACAATTCCTCCGTTTCAAAATCCATCAAGGCGTTTTGAAGAATTTCTTGATCCATTTTGTGGAGGTTAAAGAACCCTATGAATTTCTGCTCAACAATTTGACCTTTATCTAAATCATTTTGAAGCATCGTTTCAAGAATCTCTTTCTGCTTATTTTCTTCAAGCTCATCGAGGGTATTTATTATTGCACCGATACCATCGATATCGATATTGTAAAGCCCTGCCATTTCTTTGGCTTTCTTGGCGTAGCGCTGACCAATGTCTCTAATAACAGATAGCGGCAACCTAGACATATCTGTTAACTTTAGAAGCATTTCACCTCTTTCCACTGCATCTAACAACTCCATTATTTTAAGTTTGCGGTCATCTGGAAGCTGGGCGAATAAGACGCTAGTTAATTCAGGCTTATCACCTTCAATCAACTTAAATATTTGAATATCATTGAGCTGTGTTAAGAATCCGAACACTTTGTGATCCGGGGTTTTGTCAACACTATTTTTCTCGTTAGATAATGCTTTTACCGTATTGTTGAATGTCAACAAAAACTTATCCTGAGTATCTGGATCAATTTTTTCCTCGATATCCTCATCTACTTTATTTAAAAGCATTAAATACGAGCTGTAACTCATGTGAGGCTTCATCTGTCCAACTAAATCAGGGTAAGGCTTTGCCAACATTGCAAAAACAGTCAGAGCTTCTTCTTGTCCAGTTTCAATAATATTCTCCATAAATAGAGAAACGCTTTCTGGAGATTCCACCAAAAGCTTTTTAAATTCACTTTTCTTCAAGGAAACAGGAGCCTTGTCTAACGCATTTAGCGACATTTTCTTGAATGAAGAGTTATCTATGGATAGGTCATCATCTTCTACGTTGATTTTACCTTTTCTAAATCTAATAATTAGGAATATGATAAGGCCCAAAAGAACCGCCAATGCAACCCAAAACCACCATTTAGTAAAAATGGATGGACCGGATTCCTCAATATCATCGACAACCAAGACTTCCGTGGTTTGAGAATTATTTTCACTTACTGGTTTTACTTTTTTGGCTTTTCGAGCCGCAGAATATGGAAACTCCCAGATTTTAACCGAAACCTCGTCTTTGGCTAAATCCAAATCCAACGTATTGTAAACTAGGCGCTCAAAGAAGCCAATGTCTCCAGCAATTCCCGCTGTGTCTAACTCTAAACGTACTATAGTTTTCTCTTTTATCAACTCAACACTACCGTCACCCGTGCGAACACGTTCGCCTAAAACACCAGGTAATTCAATGTTTTGGGTAGTGTAATCGGAAATCTCATAAGTTAATTCTCTGAAGGCCGAAACATTAAATTGGTCTTCAGGTGCAAATTGCGTAATCGCCCTCATCAATATTGATTTCTCTTGGGGGGCTTTTTCAGTAACTGTTTTTCGGCGAACATTCCTTTTTTGTTCAGCGCCTTTAGGTATAACCTTGCTTTCTTGAGGGTCGGAATTACGGTTGTTTACAATTGGGCGGTTTGAGAGTATGTCCAACACCGCTGGAGATTGTAAATTATCTGTAATCGTGTCAAGTGATTGACCCGTAGCCATCAGGGCCCAAACAAAAGAGAATACTATGAAAACGTTTTTATTTTTCATCGTGACAATGATGCTTTGTGCGTTACCTCCATCAAATCAGTTTCGGAATCAGCAGTGAGATATAATGAGTCTTGAAAAAAATAGATATAGCCTTTAAAGTCGCTTATGTCAATTGCTATTTTTTCTTGGGTTAACAATCCGTCTCTTACCCAGTAACCATTGGCATTTGATACATCATAAAGTCCTTCTCCTAAATAATCCACATCTAGGTATATGGGATTGACCAAGGTATCTTGAATTTGAAGAGCAAATTGATTTCTGAATACTGAATCAATACCATAGTATCGGCCTGAGTGCGAGTTTGGAATTACATATTGTGGCTCACACGCGCTTAGAAAAGCTAATCCTATGAGTCCAAATATCAATCGCATAGTTTGAGCTTTAATGTAGCATCATCAAATCGAAGCTGTCCATTCCATTCAAAGCCGGTGATGGCGATAGATCTTTCAATGTTGAATCCAAACTCATCAATTTCTTGAGTTTTAATTCGGTAGATAATAATCCATTTCCCCTCACCCGCTAGTCGAACGCGGTAGTCCAAAAGATTTGAATCATCCCCACACAAGAAGTGAAAATAATCCATCGCTTCACGCTGCACGTCCTCAACAAGAAGCGGTGCAAATACAGATTCTTCTTCTGGCTCTGATGCAACTGGTTGTTGGTTGAGTGAATTCACATGCTCTTCCAACAAGTGAATGTACTTGTCTTTGTAGTCGTTTCTACAACTCAATGTAATTGCCCCAAGACCAATAATCAAACCCAATAAAACAAATAGCTTTTTCATCTCAAGGTGTACATGGTTTATTCAATGTCGCAAAATAGAAATTTTGTTACACTTATTAACAATTGAAGAAAATTTATTTTTTCCCGAAAATACTGAACTTGAGGGCGACTTCTGCTTTGCCGATCCCGTAATATTGTTAATAACCTTCGGTCACCAATTGTGGTTCGTAATAGTATTGTAGTAACACGCTTAAAAACAAAAACTTAAGCTTGAACAAGAAGTTTCTTTTGAGTAGACTTAAATTGTATGCATGTATAAAGATTTTGCGGTTTTAGCAATTACACTGCTTACCATAGCGCTGATTTTGGCGGGAATTCGCGTCAGAAAATACAATCTCCCATATCTTTATTTTCTATCTGCAGTTGTTACAAGCGCACTGATTTTCACGGATCCATCCTTGATCGGAGACAAATTAGTGAGCTATATGCATCCACTGTTTGTTCCTGTTCTTTTTTTAATCGGACCTGGGATTTATGGCTCTGTACTCAACATTGAGGACCGGCGCAAACCTTGGCATATCATTCATTATTTGCCATTTATAATTGGATATATAATCCTGTTATTGCATTGGTTCTTAGACTACGAGCACTATAGATATTCTATAGAAGCCGCTCGTCAGTTGAATTTCTTAGAAAGCATGACTTTTTTCCCGTTTTCTGATGGATTCATTCTGCTATCTTATCCAATATACACCGCAGGATACTTGGCCTTCACATTAATCAAGCTAAAATCCTTAAGAGCCGAAGCCAAACAATATGTTTTGCCCTTTGCCTTACTAATTCATTGTCCTGTAATTTTCGATATCGTTCACGGATTTGTGAAGGGCTATAGTTTGATTATAGCGGATTTTAAAATGCAGCGCTACTTTATGATCGGCATAGTGTTGGTGGTTTTCTGGGATGTTGTAATTGTAAAGCCCCTAAATCCAAAAAAACTTCTTGAAGAAAAATCCAAACGAGAGACACGGTCTTTCACCTACCCTACAAGGCATATCGGTTACTCCAGCCCAATACTAATCGCGATAGAAGATTGGATCATTGACTCAAAAATAGATCTAAGTACCTTACTTAAAAACAAAGATTTCTTTATCCATAATTCGTCTTTTTCTAAGACAGAGTGGGATATGTTTTTCAGGGATACAAATACAAACTGGAACTATTTAAAGCGCTTTATTCGAATTGGGCGAGTGTTGTTGTTAATAAAGCAAGGATACTTAGACGATAAAAGCATTGACCTGCTTAGTAAGGAAGTAGGCTATAAATCAAGGGCTTCATTATATCTTGCATTTGAAACTATTTGTGGTTACAGTCTAACCGAACACCATTAATTTCCATCAATATTAAGTTTTACCAGCCAACAAGGCGCGTGAGTTGATCTGTAACGCTCTAGCTCTTCGTCAGGATAATAACTATAGGTTGGGCCGACTCTGTAGAATCCGCGATGAGCTCTTATGCCCGCGTCAAATCCTTCAGATTGTAGCTTCTTCAAATATTCCTTAGCAGCCGATACATCCGAATAACTGCCAAAGACAATTTGAAATTCTACACCCTCATAATATTCCTTAACCCTAGGGGCAACATCGGGATTTGAATCGTTAAGTTTTTGGGTATCAGTAGCTGATGCATTCACATTGTTTACATGGAGGCCTGATGAGTCCTTAGTTTTTGCAATACTGTCACTTTCAAACAATATCGTGGAAGAATTTTCAACTCTTAATTCCACTCCCGCAGGTTCAACCGTTTCTAATTCATTAACGACATATAAACTCTCCTTATATGTTGATTCGTGAGATGTAATTGCATGAATACTATCACTATTATCTAGCACATGACTAGCAAAATCAACTTTCTTGTCTTGAACATTTATGGAATCTATAACCCTGTTCTCATAAGATGCAGAATCAACCTCAACGAATACTTTAGCAGAGTCCGCCCGAGGTAAACTTATAATTGGATGCATCTCCCTAAGAATGAATTCGTCAGCCCTCCCACTATCAAGAATTAAAAATTGACCTTGTCTATTCTCGATTGCGACTTTGTGTTGTCTTCGTACATCTCCGAACGTAATCTGTTTGGCACTCAACGACAACTTCAATATTTCATTCAATCTGTCTAATTGGGTATGTACCGCAGAACTATCGCCAAAAAGCACAAATGATAGATTATACGAACTATCTGATTGAAGCATTGCGTTAGAACCAAAGCCTTCTCTATTCGCTAGGTCCCGGAATTCTAACACTTCATCCCAATTTTTAAAATCCCCAGCACAAGCCACATGATGTGCGGCGGTGAAAACACTGACGGAATCAATTGAACAAGTATCCTGGCCTATTGCCAAGCTTATTGCGAAAGCAACTTCGAGCAACATCTTTATTTCCCTAAAAACCCTCTAACAGAAACTTCCGTAGTCTCTTCTTTTGGTTTCGAATCTGCCGCCCAAAGCGACATATATTCATCTGCTGTTTTGGGATCTTTACAAACGTTTTTAGCCCTACGTAGGAGCATGCTATATCTTTCAATGTCCTCCTTGTTTGGACTTGTAAAGAACGTTCTAAGCTTCTTGTTACTGGAATCTAAAATTAAATAGAAGGTGTCCGCTTTCTGATAGGTCAGATTGTAGTCGTCAGAACTTTTGTAAAATTCCATTGGCACAGGCTGTTGGGTGTCCTTGTGAATTCTTGCGTTCCTTTTCAGGTTGTAGGCAAGTACAATACAGTTGTCTTGAATATTCTGATGAATTTCATACGGATCCTGCTTAAGAACTGATTTGACTTCTTGATAGGTCATGCCCGGTCTTAAATGATAGGCATCAGACAACAAAATATAATAATCGTCTACCATATATGAGGTTGGAGCAGTGTCAACTACAACTACTGTTTCAGTGGTTGTACATGATATCGCAACCAAAGCAAGAAGACTTAAATAGCTATATTTTTTCATGAGTTTTCTTTTTTAAGTTTCACATCGATAGAGTGAAGATCTATTTCCATACCTGATTTCTCAAGCATTGTACACCAATCGCACTCCTCTTCAATCGGAGTAACTTCTTTTGGTTTACATTCTTCTAAAAACCCTTTAGGAACATTATTAAACAACGGAGGATATTTTTCAATCCAAGATTGAATTAAATCACAACGATCCATGGCAATCCAATACTGCCATAACTCTTTACTTGGCAGACAGGGAGGACAAGTAAGTTGCTCGACTTCAGAATCATACTCTGCTTTAACATAACCACAACTGCAATATTCACAGGAACCATCATCCTCATCTGCTTCTGGATTGAAATTTAGACTCAGCGGGTCGGTACATCCAAGAATAGGCGGCACAGGAGGTGGAGGAGGCATTACAGGCGCGGCCGGATTACATTGTTCTGCTAGAAGTGCGTCGTAATTTAACAACTCATATGTAGTTTTCTCTAATGACTCTACAACGAATGCCTCGAGAGCGCCATTTCTATAGTAAACCGCAACTTCATCCATTTCGTCGTAAAATGGCTCACCGTCATCAATTTGTTGTGAAGTTCCAGGATTATTGTTTCTAGAAGGATGTCTTCGTTTCGTTTTAGCGTATTTGAAAATATGTATTTCACATTCATTTTCTTGGTTATATAGAATATCAAATGGATAAACACCTAAGCTATTCAACACCTCTTCTTTTGTCATCCCAGACTTCAATTCCACGAGACGGTCAACTGTTGTAAACTCAGGCTCAATACGCTCATATGTCCTTATGGTTTGGGCAGGCAGCTGTATGCCAATAAGAACAAGACAAACCAAAAGTAGCTTATAATAATGATTCATATTTTTTATGGTTTTATTCTATCGTAAAATAGAGATAATTTCTAAACAATCACTGTGTCATATGAGACCTTGGCTTTGTTTTTTAAGCGATGCTTTTAATTGAATTGAATATTCAAGACCCATTAAGCCTTAACTTCGGAGAAAATCCAAAACTATTCATCCTTATGCGCCGCATTTTATTCCTATTGGCTTTCATGTTTAGCACTTTGCTATCCGCTAGTCACCTCATCACTGGTGATTTCACCTTTGAACACCAAAGTACAGGAGCTAATACAAGTACTTACAAAGTAACTCTACACCTTTATCGTGACCTTAACGGAATCACCCTTCCTTCTAGCCCTACGGTATATTACAAGAAACTCAGCCAATCTTCAGCAACCTCTTTGGCCCTCACCCAAAACAGCAGCAACTCCTACAATTTGGCCAGTAACTGTGGGTCAAACTATGGCGTCGGCGTCGTGACCTACGAGGGCACCGTAACCCTTGACAACAACAGCGGCTACGACTTCTACTACACGACCTGTTGTCGTCCTTCCGGCATCACGAACTTGGCCAACCCCTCTTCGCAGTCCGTCTACATTTCATCTGTGCTCGTCACCGGGAAACCGGCCATCCGCTCGTACAACAATAGCCCTGCAATCCAGCCTGGTATCGCAACTGCTTATGTGAACACGAACTTCCCCTTTGAAATTTGCCAGGCCGACCAAGACGGAGATAGCCTTTCGTTCCAAATCGTTCCTGCCAAAAGCGCAGCGACCACCAACATCGCCTACGCCACCGGTTACAGCAACTCGGCACCCCTAGGAAACAGCAGCATGGTCAGTATCGACTCCACCAACCGCATGTTGATCGTCAACTCATCCATGCAGCAAAACTCCATCGTAAACGTAAAAATCGTAGAGTGGTCGAAGGATACCACTGGCACCTTCAAAATCATGGGAATCACAGAGCGTGAGATCCTTGTAAACATCGTCGCAGCTCCAGCTACTACACCCTCTAACGTTAGCGCAACCAGCGCTGTGGCAAGCTACGGCACGAAAGACGTGTTGGTGACTACTGCCGATGCGGTCTTCCCGACCAGCGCAAACTTCGACGGGGTCCAAGTACAACTCTTCGACGGCAACGGCAATGCAAACACGGTCACCGGAAGCACGGTAATGAGCAGCAGCTACCAAGCCTTCGCCTTCCACACGGCCGACACCTTGCAGCCTGGCCCGTACACTATGATTTTCGCGGAGAACGTGACGGATTCGATGGCCATCAGCGGCTACTGTGGCATGCGCCTCATCGACACCGTTTCCTTCTTCGTAGCACCACCTCCTCCGGTATTGATCGGTCCTACAGATTCGATCTACGGTGCGAATGCGACCTACAATGTTTTGAACTACCAATGGCTCGACAGCGCTTCGTTCTCAATTACGAACGGGACAGTGGTTACTTGGCTACCGGATTATTCTCAGTTCGATATCGCCTGGGGTCCTGCCAACGCCACCGGAACCTTTACCCTCATCGGATACGCAAACGGCGGCTCTGATACCGCCACCGTGACCGTAGAAGTGAACGGCATCGGCATCATCGAATGCTTCGGCGACCTCGTTCTGTACCCAAATCCGGCACGCGATCTCATCCACATCACCGGCGCCCTAGAAGGCACTAGCTATACCCTCTCCGATCATAGCGGTCGCGTGATGGACCAAGGCCTGCTCGACGGCGGACGACTCCCTGTGGCGCACCTGCCGAACGGAACCTACGTCTTGGTGCTCGACGGCTCCACGCCTTGGATTCAGCGCATTCAAATCCTGCATTAAGGCCGTTTGTAAAACGTGATAAATGTTCGGGTTCACGCGCGCCTCACATCGTAACTTTACGGTGTGAAAGCAACGCTTTTATCCTAAATCAGATCGTATGAAAGTTTTAGTTCCCACCGATTTTAGTGCCACCGCCGCCAGCGGATTACACTACGCTATTAGTTTTGTGACCAATTACGGCAACGGACACATCCACGTGCTCCACACCGTCGAAAAAGAGGCCGACCTCGCCGCTGCACAAACCCAGCTCGACACCTTCTGCACCATCGACGCCCCCGCCGGCATCACCATCACCCACAACATCACCGTGGGGGATTACAACG
>Ga0222715_10004410_pt1 | contig 12203 bp, 17 predicted proteins | sample C33_9DmetaG_FD_165056 | JGI IMG/M metagenome (GOLD analysis project Ga0222715, IMG submission 165056) | Estuarine water microbial communities from San Francisco Bay, California, United States - C33_9D | ecosystem: Environmental > Aquatic > Marine > Unclassified | place: USA: California...
CATCTCAATTGGTATGGGTTTCCAGTAAACCAAGAATCTGCGCTAGCACTTCGTGAACACATTCTCGTTGCATTGTCTATAGCAAAAGGATACATAGATTGGAATGAAATTATTGATTCTTCTGTGTATGGATCCATGCAGAGGAAAACCAAGGGAAGTGGTCTTCGTATGCCGTGGTCTCATAAAATGGCAAAACATATGGCGTGTGGTGGCCAGGGATGTGAGGTGTGTGGTAATGGAAAAATTGTACAAGTCGCATACCTTCCCGTATTTATATATAAATGCGGTCCATTGAGTACACTTTTAAAAATTAGTCACAACCCAGACCCAGAAATACTTAAAATGTCTTCTGTGAGAACCAATTCTACTGAGTACATTACAGTTGAACCACCGTCATCTGTAATTAAGGAAGGTTCATTTACATCTGCACAGACAAAAGATGAACTTCATGACGATGAACTTAAGAGTCTTGTCGAAGATTTTATTCAGAAGAATATGCAAGGTCAGGGAACTGCAATTGTAAAAAGTCTTTTTAAACACAAAGAAACTTATTTAGTTGCTACAAATTCCAAATATTGTGAAAATATTAAAAGGTCGCACAATTCAAATCATATTTGGTTCCATATAAGTGGTTCTGTAATCGCTCAAAAATGTTTTTGTAGATGTGAAACTATTAGGGGTAGAAGAGATGGTTTCTGTAAAGATTTTTACGGTCGTAAACATCAACTTACACATAAAATAGTTGAAAGATTGTACCCCAAAAAGGAAGATATTAAAAAGTGTCCAGAAATTAAAAAATTTGAAGAAAAACCACAAATCAAACAAAATGATGTAAAACCACACCTAGAATCATTCATGCGTAGGTGCATGAAATGTCCCGAAGATACACGCATTGTGAGTATTAAACATCAAAAAAATACATTTAATGTATTAACAACTGTATCACATTGTGAAACTATAAAAGGTAGTCATGACGGATATACAATGTCATATATTATTAGTGGAACTAAAATAACCCAAAAGTGTCCAATTTGTAAAGTAAACAACTCAAGAACATATCAGCTTAGTGGCAGTGTCAAAGAACTACTTCGACCTTCTAAATAGTAAAGTTGTAATAAAAGATACTTAAAAAGTAAATATCTTTATATAAATAATGGTGCAAACAAGAACTCGTTCTGGTAGAACAATAAAGAAACCTGAATTATATCAACCTGAAGAAACCGTTCTAGAGGACGATTATGCATCAGACGAATATGATTCAGATTACGATTCCCAATTAGACACAGATGATGAAATAGTTTCAGACGAAGAGAGTGATGATGACGATGATGATGATGATGATGACACTGGAAGCCTTGATGATTTTATAGTAGATGATGACGGAGAAAGTGAGGAAGAAGATACTTAAAAAAAACGCTGACTATATAAAAAATGGAGACTGATATAGGAAATCCAATAGAATACGATCCCGCATCTGACCCTTTATTTAAAGGTAATGGAAAGAATGAAGATAGCACACCGATTGATCAAGGTGAGTTACCTAGAGATCAACAGTACTATTTTCATCCTTCAGAAATGATGTATCCAACACAACAAGACTTTCAGAATTATCCACAGAAAAATGACATATTTTCAAGTATAGAGAAAACAACGTGGATTGTTGCATTTGCTGTCTTTTTACTTGGTTTTTTCATGGGGAAAACCATGCAACCAGTCATACTCCGCTACGCCTGAGTAAGGTACAAATGTCCCAATATCTCCATAAATGGGGATTTCTTCCCCCGTAATATCACGATCCATAACCTGACTTGGATACATTGGAATAATAAAAGCATCCCTTGTATCTTCGACAAATCCTGTTGCAGTTGAAGGTGGCTCTATAGCATTTGTTTTGTTTTTCAAAACCGTGCGAAGTTTTGGTTCAAAAAACAAAATAAAGAATGCGCTAGTCAAGATGACGGTAATAATTATACTCAACATTCTGTTTTAAAATTAAAAAATATTATATTTTTGATCTAAGCAGAAGAAACTTCTGGTTCCCCTTCTTCCTCGGTTTCCTTAATATTGGCTTCGGTAGAAGCCTTGTCTTCTTCAGCTTCCTCTTCTTCACGCTTCTTGCGGCGCTCTTCAACTTCGGCGGCAACAATGGCATCAGCTTCCTTGACAAGTTCCTCCATTGGAGCATCTGGCTTTTCCTTCTTGAGACGCTCAATGACATCAGCTGGGTGACTGAGTGGTGGTTCATCTGGTTTGGTGTAGAACTTAGAGTTTTCATCACCTGGCTTGAGATAACTCTTGGCTTCCATCATATCACGTTTGCGTTCGTTGAACATACGAGTAGCTTCAGCTTGGTTTTCCTTATAACCAGACATGATTTCTTCAAGCTTTTCATTTTGGTAATGAACATCTTCAATCTTCAATGGATCTGGTGGGATCAAAAGCCACTTGTACATGTCGACAACATAGATGTCAAAAGTGCTATCTTCCTTCTGAAGACGCTTGGCGTGAGAAGCGGCTTCGTCGCGAGTAGCAAAAGCACCGCGGATCTTGATACCAAACTTATCATTCTTTTGTGGGGCTTCTGGACCAACGACAGAGAGGCACGCGTAAAGCTGACCTGGAACAGTGGTGTAATCTTGTTCAAGAGACATGTTTATATCTTACGCGGTACTTAAAACTTTAAGCCATTTGTATTATAAATGGGTACATTTTGGGATAAACAATCGTGGGCAACTGGATTCAGTACGAAACGTGTAAAAAAAGATGAACAACAAAAATTACCCGAAGATTTTGAATGGTCGTCACATTCACTTGAAACAATCCACGAATTCTTAAAAGAAAATTATATCTCCGATGAAAATTTTAGTTTGAGATACACAATGGAAAGTTTAAAGTGGGCGATAGAAGTACCTGGACATCAAAATATATGTATAAATGACAAGCATACACAAAAATTAATAGGTCTTATATCTTTGACACCATTGACCATGAAATTAAATGACAAAGAAGCGAAAGCAGTACAGGTAAACTTTTTATGTGTTCACAAAGACTATAGAAATAAAAAACTTGTTGGGTATCTCGTCACAGAAGCGAAGCGTATTACAGAAAGCAAAAAAAGAAATCAATCAATTGCCACAATACATAATTCAATACCAGGTTCTATATTAAAAGCAACATATTGGCATCGACTTATTAATGTAGCTAAATTATCTAAATGTGGATTTTATCAAACAAACCAACCTAAAACAAAAATGTTTGAAATCCGTGGTAGATCATATTTTAGAAAAATGACACCAAAAGATGTTCCAAAAGTAACTGAAATACTAAAAGAATATTTCAAAAAATTCAAAATTGCCCCCATTGTAAACGAGAGTTGGGTTAAACATTGGCTTTTACCAAGGGACAATGTCATATACTCATACGTAAATGATGAAACAGATGATTTTGTTTCATTTTATAGTATTCCATATGACAAGGTTGACAAATCTGATACTATTAATCAGGCGTATTTATTTTATATGACGGGTGATAATTTTAATGATGCATTTTTGATAGCAAAAAATGAAGGTTTTGATGTTTTCAACACCTTAGACGTTACACACGATGAAGATACATTGAAAAAACATAAATTCTTGCAAGGATCTGGGTACGTAAATTACCATATATTTGATTGGGAACAAAATTGTGAAATCAATAAAACGGATATAAACATAAAGATTCCATAAAGAGTATGGAAGAGATCCGTCGTAACCACAATGATGCCAAGAGGGAACTCATACATTGGGTTACCCGAGATGGTGATCAAATACTTGATGTTGGTTGTGGGTTTGGTGGCGATCTCCAGAAGTGGCACAAGTGTGGGGCTAACATAAGTATGTGTGACCCAGAACCAAGTGCTCTTGTGGAAGCTAGGTCCCGCGCAAAAAATATGCGTATGCGCGTAAACTTCTACGAAGGTGATATTCACAATTGTCCAAATAGAAAGTTTGATATTGTATGCTACAACTTTTCACTCCACTATATTTTTGAATCAAGAGACAAATTTTTTAGTTCAATCAGGGAGATCAAAAAGAGATTGAAACCAGGTGGAAAACTCATAGGTATCATACCAGATTCAGAAAAGATCATATTTAAGACACCCCTCAAGGATGAGATGGGTAACTTCTTCCTCATGAAGGAACACGGTAATGGTGGATTTGGTGAAAAGTTATTTGTCAATCTAGTGGATACACCATTTTACGCAGATGGTCCAAAGTCAGAACCCATAGCATACAAAGACCATCTTGTCACACATCTAGAAGAATTTGGATTTAAATTAGAACTTTGGGAGGGACTTGTGGGTAACCCCATCTCGGAGTTGTATAGTAAATTTATCTTTGTATATAAGAAATGATAGCATTCATTATATTACTATTTGTCAATTTGTGGATTCTTCGACAGACCAAAGAACCTCAGGAACTTTTGGAAGTCAAGGAAAAGTATCGAATTCTCAGAGATCACATCACAGATACAGATCATAAAAAGTTTCACATGTTGAAGAAGTGTGTTCCAATTACAGGTTTCAAACGAATGAACGATACAGTTGGATACAACACAAATAAAGGGCAAGAGATTGCTTTGTGTCTTGATGGGGCATCAAATGAAGTTTTCCATGTTCTTATTCATGAATTGGCACACTCTACAGTTGAGGAATACTCTCACTCTGAAGAATTTTGGAACAACTACATAGAACTTCGTGATATGTGTGTAAATTTAGGAATTTATGAAAAGATTCCCGAGCGAACAAAGTTCTGTGGTCAACACATCCAAGATAAATAATATTCTCAACTTACTTTAAATGAAAACACCAGTAAGTGTCTTGCTTATGGTTATTTTGTACTGGATTGCCATATATGGTATAAGTTTAGTTCCACATATGAGTGAAAACTACAATCTTAACCTGGTGTGGATGACTGTAATTGTACCAAACGTTCTTCGGTTAATTGTTGGAAGTATTCCACGCCTTGCTGTAGATCGACTGTTCTTTTTGTCAACAAGTATAATCGCATTGATAATTACATTTGCTGTTAATACATTTGGCGTGATAGTAAAGATGCGGTAGAAAAATACGGAAGTGACAGAAGCAAGACGCTTAAGTTGAGTGCCTTGCTCATGACAGCATTTGCCACAGGAGCTTTGATTACCTACTATACAGGTATTGATAATTCAATCTATTCAAATATGGGTTGGGAATCAAACAATCAGGGCTTCACAATGTAATCTTTAGCAATGTAGAAGACAACAGCAGCAACCAAACCAGTTGAAGCCAAACCAACCATGCTTCTGGAACCTTGTTCGTTAAGGAACTTTGGAATAGATGTGACTAGCTTGTCTTGAACTGGCTTAGATATAGCGAGAGCCGCAGCGGCACCGGCAACGAGAGCAATCATTTGGTCATCTGTAAGATTAAATGGGTTCTTGCTTTCTGGTTTTGTCGCTTGTTGTGGCATCGCATAAGCACCCTGAGGCTGTGGAGCGGTCATTTGTGGCATCATGCCTTGCATTCTGGGCTCATCCATCATCATTGGTGGTTCCATCATGAGATCATTAATTGGGGTGGAGTCCATCGTCTGTTTATTTTCACTCACATTTTTTTCGGGTTGTGAAAACGCTTCGTGTGTTGGTGGTGGTAGTAGTTTATCTCTTGATAAATTTGGAATAAAATTTGTTGTTGGTTTGTCGTTCAAAGGAACCATACCGTCACCATTGTCAGAAAGATTCAATGTACTTATATCAGTAGACATCTGTTATATTCATATGTTTTTGATAAATGTAAGTGACGCAGCCTGTATTAGAGAAATAATTTTATATAATTTTAAGAATGGTTGATTATGTTCAACAACAATTAATTACCTATATCGGAAATAAAAGAAAGCTTATTCCTTTTATAGAAGATGTTGTCAAAGAATTAGAACCCAAAAGTTGCGTTGACGCATTTTCTGGTTCTGGAGTTGTTTCAAGAATGCTACTTACATATTCTGAAAAATTGTATGTAAATGATTTAGAAGAGTACTGTGAAGTTCTTTCTCATTGTTTTTTAAACACACCTTCCTGGGCTGATCAAGATGATATAACTTATCACATAGAAGCTATGAATTGTTGTGCAGACAAAGTTGGATTTATATCGGAACTTTACGCTTCTGATGACCGTCGATTTTATACACCCGAAAATGGACAAAGAATTGATGGTATGTTGGACTATATCAAAAATTATGTTCCGGAGCATCTAAAACCATATTGTCTTGGTCCTCTCCTGGTAAAAGCAAGCATTCATACAAATACATCTGGAGTATTCAAAGGTTTTCATAAAGGTGGGTGGGGTGGAAAGGGTGGACATGCAATTGATAGAATAACAAAAAGGATAGAAGTTGAACCACCTATATGGATTGAACATAGTAAAGATGTAACCGTGTGTCGTCAAGATGTGTGCGACTTTTTGAAAGGTCTTCCAGAAGTTGATCTTATATATTTGGATCCACCATACAATCAACACCCGTATGGTTCAAACTATTTTATGTTAAACCTAATTTGTACTAACGAAAGACCTCATACAATTTCAAAAGTATCAGGTATCCCGGAAAACTGGAACAAAAGTCAGTATAATTATAAAAACAAGATCAAAGAGGCTATGGAACTTACCATAAAGTTGGCAACCGAAAAGGCTAAACATACATTGATATCTTACAATAATGAGGGTTTCATAACACCCGAAGAGTGGGAAGAAATCCTCAAACCATATAAATATAAAAAAATTGAAATCGACTATTCATCATACAAAGGTAGTCGTAATCGAAATAATCGTCCTAGTAAAGTTACAGAATACTTATTTGTTATTTCGTCTTTGTAATTTTAAGATTCGTCTTTTTGGTCGCCTTCTTGGCATCATCTTCTTTTTGTTGAAGATACTTAGGGTTGTACATCTGTTTATGAAGTCTCCATAGATCTGGGCTACCAACTCTAAAGTTCTTACGAATTGATGCCTTATACCAAAATACACAGTCCTGTATTTTATTTGATTTAACGGTATTATCTAAGACTAGACATTCATAGTTTTCCGTACAAGCATCCATCACTTTATTAAACATGTCAAATGATGGAAAGATACCGAAAAATGACTTATAGAGTTTCTCTCTATTTTGTATGATGTTTTCCCTGAGAACAAACACATAGTCTACATTCGCCCGCAACGCTGGTGGAAGATCCATCACATATTGCATCGTAAGCATGAAGAAGATCTTCCAGTGACGCCCATTCATAAAACATTGTCTAATACAGGTATCTTTGAGAAACTTGTTGTCATACATACAATCATCGAGGAGCATGAACGCACCACAATTTGTTTTACCTGAACCCACCAATTTACGCTGCCTGGACATTACTCGTTCTATCGCATCTCTGTCGTAGTCACCATAAACAAACAAGTCTGGAACAAATTCTGAATAAAAGTGATTTCCCTCTTCTGTACCAGACAACACAATTCCGGCTGGTAAGTGTTTCTTATAGTACATGATGTCTTTCACAAGGGTTGATTTCCCGGTGTTACGTTTACCTACAAAAACACACACCCGATCGTCAGACATCATCTCGGGTTTGAATTTCCTCAATTGAAGATTCATTCTACTCTAGTGTCCCGTTTTATTTAGTAAAATTTTACTCACATAATGTAGGAATGTCAGGTCGCTTGAGACTTGCCACCACTGGGATCCAAGATCAATGGCTCACAGGAGATCCGCAATTTTCATATTTCCTGATGAACTTCAAGAGACATACAAAGTTTGCAATAGACTACGTTGAAAGTCAATTTGATGGTAATATTTTAGACTTTGGTAAAACTCTTCATTATCGGATACCAAATGATAAAGGTGATGTTATTAGAAATATGACATTAAAAGTTACACTTGATGACCCTTCACCGGGTGGCGATGAATGGTGTCCTTCTATAATTTCACATATGGTAGAAAGCGCTGAACTTCTTATAGGTGGGCAGACCATTGAAAAAATTACGGGGGAATACATTTACATGCATCAGCAGCTTCATAATACAGATGATGATACCGATCAAACTCTATATTTTTTGAATGGACACGGCGAACTTTTAAGTTATTCGGGTAACTATACTTACTTTATGGATCTTCCATTTTACTTTTATCGTAATCCAAGTCTAGCTATACCAACGTGTGCACTAACGAAGCAATTAGTTGAAGTTAAAATAAAACTGAGACCACTCACAGAACTCATTGAAGGCGGTGCATCACCGGGTGTTTCAGCAAATTTGTTAAAATGTTCTATAGACACAGAATTTGTTTTTCTTACCGAAAGGGAGCGTAAATATCTAATGTCAAGACCAATAGATTATGTTATCACACAAGTTCAAATGTCAAAATTTGTTATGAAAGCTGGTGAAAACACCAAATCTGTAATGTTAAACTTTACACATCCAGTAAGAGAACTTTTCTTTGTTTCACAATCAGAAGTGGCGGTTCGTGATAATCATCCAAATAGATACAATAAAATTACAAACGTTAAATTGAAGTTTAATAATGAGACAGTTTTTGACAGGGATTATAAGTTCTTGGTGTATGAACAAGCTATCAAACATCATATTAGCCCACCTAAATATACTTCATCCACAAACTATAAACATTCGGAATTTGCGATGTACAGCTTCGCTCTTAATCCTGAAGTTTATTATCCAACTGGACAAGTTAATATGAGCAGAATATCTCATAAACTGTTAACTATTGAAATAACTCCAATAAACGATGTTGATCATAACAATACACGTGTATATGCAGTGAACTACAATATACTTAGGGTGAGTGATGGTTTAGCGGGTTTAAAATTTTAGAATGTTATAATAGTAATGGCTGGTCGTGTACAGCTTTTAGCATCTGGACCTCAAGACAGATTTTTTACTATTGATCCAGACTATACATACTTTTTGCAGAGTTTCAGAAAACATTCAAATTTTGCAAGAGAATATGTAAACATAGACCCAGAAAATGCAGCCGACTTTGGTGGAAAAGTAACATTTAAAGTTGCTCAAAATACAGGTGATTTGTTAAAAACTCTCAGCGTTAAGATGAAATTGCCTGCTATTTCTACTATAATATATGATGACCCTAGATACATAGATTCTATAGGTCATGCACTTATTGAATATGTGGATCTGATTATAGGTGGTAAGATTGTTCAGCGTTTACCAAGTGATTATCTTCAGATTTACAGTGAACACAATGTGACACAAACAAAACAAAGAGCTCTCAAAGAACTTATTGGGAAATACCCAGAACGTACAGTATCTACTAGGGTATCTGATAAGGATATTCTTGGTATAAATAGTACAGCTAGTAGCGATGAAGAGTTTTTCGTGGATTTACCCTTTTACTTTTACAATAATCCAGAATTGGCAATACCATTATGTGCGGTAAAAAAACAAGAAGTTGAAGTTGAAATTAAAATTCGTAATCACGATCATCTTATAATAAAAGGAACAACCGGGGAACTTCAACCAGTAACACCTGGAAGTATTCACCTGAAAGATTTTAGACTATGTGCAGAAGTTATATTTCTTGATCCATGTGAAAGAATAAAACTTGAGAATGAAAAGAAAGACTATATCATAACTCAAATACAGCAAAATGTTTTTGATATAGCTCAGGGTGCGCAGACAGGTGATTTTAAATTAGATTTTATAAACCCCGTAAAAGAACTTTACTTTGTCATTCAAAGACAAGGAGATACGGGTACTGGAGAAGGAGAATTTATAACACCATTTGATTATGATAATACACTCGCCGATACAGGTGGAAAGTACATTTTATTTGAAAATCTTGATTATCTTACACTTGATCTAGATGGACAACCGATTATTACAGAACAGACGGGTAGTGTTATATTTCTCAAAGCAGTTCAATCTGCAATCCATCACTCTAAAACTCAACTTATTAGACGTTTCTATTCTTATAGTTTTGCTTTAGAACCAGAAAAATGGTATCCAACTGGTCAGGTTAACTTCAGTCTTATAAAAGAACAAATTCTAAAACTAAGTTTAACACCTTGTGCAGACTATGCAAGACAATTGCGAGTATACGCACTAAGTCATAACATTCTACGTATAAGTGAGGGAACTGCTCGAACTCTTTTTGACGTTAAATATTAAGAAAGATGATGAAAACTGGTTTTGGTGAATCTTCAGGAGCTTACGAAGAAGCTCAACAAAATACTCTCATTGGTATCCTGATTCCTGTGCTTGAAAGAAGTATGATACTGGCAGCAGAATATTCAAAGGCATGTGGTCGTAATACAGTACTTGGTGAAGATATGGAATACGCCATCAAGTATTGTGCGATGTATACCGTTGGACAGAACATTGGTTCAATTTGTCCAGAAATATATGATGAAGAGTCTTCAGACGAAGAAGATATTGAAGAAGTTGATCCAAGCGAATGTCCCCCATTTGAGAGATACACAGGTGATGACTCAACATTCAAACAAATGAATGAAGCCTACGATCGTTGGAGCCAGTGGGTACCTCAAAGTCCGGTAGAAGAGATGTTAAAAAATGCTATTAATAGTAATGAGTACATCGGAGCCAGAGGGATGGACGATTTCTGAATATAAATCCTTCAAAGTTACAGGAGATGAAGAAGATTCAGAAAGCAGCACCGATGGAGATTCTGACAACGAAGAGCAAATCTTCGCAAAGTCTCAAGTAGTCAGAAGACCGAAGTATAAGAAGATTGTTCAGAAGGAGGAGTTACTACCTGAATAAAAAAAATTTCCCAATGTATAGTATAAAACTCTCAATCATGGCTGACATGACTGCTCAAGCTCTCAAGACTGTTAACCTTGTTACCCAAGAATTGGAAACTCAATCCCTCAATGCCATTGTTGCGGGCTTCTCTTTCGCGGCGGCGATGAGCTGGATGGACTTGGTCCGTTGGGTTATCCAACAACTTATTAAGGTGCCAAAGAACGGTGGTACCCAGTACACGCTCACCGCGATCCTCACCACCTTGTTGTCCATTGCGGTCTACATGGTGATCTCCAGCATCTCCACCCGGGTGTCCAAGCCAGCGCAACCAGTCTTCGCGATTACTCGCTAATTTTTGGGCGTCGCTTCATAAGCAGTAGGAGAACCATTCCAACTAAAACAATTAATGCAATAGAAATGTATTCCATTTTCCACTTATAAACATCTTCCACAATTTCTGGGATGTTTATTGGCGACGGCAACTCCTTACTTATAACTTCCGACGAGACTTTTGGTAGACCTTCAAGTTTATCTGTAGATCCCGTAATTTCAAGCTTTAATATGTGATCCTGATTTCTGAAATCATATGGAATTAATCGTCCATGACTCGTATAGAAAAATTCAATCTTAATGTCTCGTATGAACTTTTGAGGTCCTTTGTAAAACTCGTATGTTAATGGGTCATCTGCGTGATGGTAATTTATGAAATCTGTTCCATTTAACAAAATATGACCCGTATAAAATGGTGTAACTGAATAAATCGTTTTTGTGAGTTCATCTGATCCAGCTGTAAGACGAAGAATGAGTGAATTTGGACCCTGTAAATTAATCGCACCAGACACCACAGTATCAGCAGTGGTTGGATTTTGAGATGAAAATCCCAAAACCTGATGTGGCGTTGTAACAGATGTATTACTCAGATAACCATTAGTACCATCAAAAAATTCAAGTGAAAAGGTGTTACTCGACACCGTGTTTGAAAATGTGAGAGCATTTGTATCAGAATCAAATACAACAGAATCTATACATGTTAAAGGTGGTTGCATTTTAGAATCCAAATCACTAGCTAACGTTGAACCACTTGTATAATTTGTTTCGTCAAGTGTAACTTCAATCGTATCATAGGGGGCACCGGAATCATAAATACTAAAAGTCCTATTCGTAGAACAAATTGTTAGTTGTGGTGTGGGTATTCTCGCGGAGACTAAACTAACCTTTGTTACATCATAAATAGGTTCCTTGAGAGTCACAACATAGTTATTAGCGTGAGCATACACATTTGTATCTCTCTCACCTGAATCTATGTCAAGGGTATGAACCTTCATTAAAATATAGGCACAATATTTTAATGATTGTTTTTGTCTATAAACTGATTAAAAATTAGCAAATGCTGTGAGAAAGTGGGTTG
>Ga0222715_10004411_pt1 | contig 12198 bp, 12 predicted proteins | sample C33_9DmetaG_FD_165056 | JGI IMG/M metagenome (GOLD analysis project Ga0222715, IMG submission 165056) | Estuarine water microbial communities from San Francisco Bay, California, United States - C33_9D | ecosystem: Environmental > Aquatic > Marine > Unclassified | place: USA: California...
TCTGGCACTTATACAACTGGAGCAGCGGCTAGAGCATATCTAACCGGCGGGACTCCTTCTTGGACAATTACTGATGGAGGTGCAGCCTAATGTCGCACGATGTAATTGCTACGACTGAGATGTGGTGTATCTGTTGGGAAGGTGAGCTTGCTTATTTTTGTGAGCTAGCCGTTGGAGATGAGTTAACCACCGGCCTTGAAAACATAGAACAATATCTTGACCGACAAGAAGCCGTTGAGCGGATGCGTGATTTTGACCCTTTGTTTGAAGTGCCTCCGGTCAATGTGAACACAGATGAAATAGACCGTTTAACCTTGCTTGAGGGCATTGGAAACGTGCTGGCCCAAGATATTATAGACAATAGAATCTATTACACTATGAATGAACTTTGGGAGCGCGTTGACGGGGTTAGTGAAGCTATGGTTGACAGCTGGGGCGACCACGTACAATTACAGGAATTAGATTTATGAGCATAGTAATCCAAGACCCTAACGGCGATGACGTTTCGGTAAATCTGCAATGGTCAGGCGGCATGATTGACGCAGAAGTTAGGGCAACTGATGAGGCTGCTTTTGTGGCAGCAGCTTTGCAGCAAGGTATATACGTCAAAGAAATGCAAACAGTTGTGGACGACGATGGCGTTGAAACAGAGGAGCCTGTCTTAGATGAGGACGGCAACGAGATTATCCGACCAGCCGCTGGCGTTAATGTCAGCGTTATTGGCCCCGTGGTTGTTGTGCCAGCAACGTACGATGACGAAGGTAACGAACTCACACCGCCGGTCATGGATAATCGCTACCACGTAAACCTGCGCATGGCGGGCCCAGCGCTAACTGCAGTTGATGAGAACGGCTATCCTGACTGGCAGACCACAGCAATCTTGTGGACTGAAAGCGGCGTTGCAGATACAGAAATTAACGCGCACGAGTCGGCTTTGATCGTCGAGAACGTTGGCCTAATTGATCCGGAGTCGATTGACACGCCCAAGCGCGTATGGTTATAAGTGGTTTTGCTAAGTGGTAGAGTCAACAGTATTATGGAACGGGGTGCTTACCTTTGGGTTTAGTTTACTAGGGTGGGTGGTAAAAACTTATGTGGACGAGCTAAAGCGTGTGACAATTCTACTTAATAAAACTCGTGAGGAAATGGCAAAAGACTACGTTACTAAAGACGAAGTACACGCGGAAATAAACCGCGTTATGACTCGCTTAGAAGCCCTCGATGCTAAACTAGACAGATTATTAGAGAGTAGAGCTAACAATAGAGGTAAGTAAATGACCAATAGTGCGTATAAACTTGCTAAACAGGAGATAGGTACTTGGGAGTGGGAAGTAGGACATAACCCTGTAGTTCTAAAGTACTTTGATGACGTTGGGCATTCGTGGGTAAACGATGATGAGACTCCGTGGTGCGCTGCGTTTATTGGGTCAATGCTTTTCCGCGCAGGTATTCGTGCTACTAATAAACTTAACGCGCGCTCTTACTTAGACTGGGGTATGCCTTGTGCTGTAGAAGAAGCAGAAGAAGGTGACGTTGTTGTGTTCTCGCGTGGCGATCCAGAAGGCCCGCTTGGGCATGTAGGGTTTTTTGTGCGTAGAGCTGGTGTCCACATAGAAGTACTAGGCGGTAACCAAGGAGATAAAGTATCCGTAAAGCGGTATCAAGCTTCTAGGTTACTAGGGGTACGTAAAGTCCCTCTACCTACTGGGTTGCAAGTACCCGAAGCGCCTAAAAGCTTTATAAAAACATTACTTAACGCGATACTAAGGTTGTTTAGATGAAGTACGCGCCGATTGCTCGTATTGTTGTGCGGTATGTAGTCGGGGGTACTTTAGGTATAGAAGCTAGTGCTGCGATAGCAGGCGACCCAGATATTATTGCGTTTGTCGCCGTGGCAATCGGCGCAGGTGTAGAGGCCACATATGTATATGCTAAAAAGCGAGGCTGGACTACATGATTGATTTAGATTTCGGGGCGCTAGCTCCATTTATTGCAGCAATTTTTAGCGGCTTAGCCGCATTTTTCTATGGCTATCGTAAAGCTAATACTAATAGAGATGTTAAAGACGCTAAAGCCCACGCTGATGGGGTAATTAAGTCTAAAGAGGTACGAGATGATATTGATTCGCTGGATGATTCCGGTCTTGCTAAGCGCGCTTCTAAGTGGCTGCGTAGCAAAAAATGAATGCTCTTGGACTCAGCCTATAACATTTAGTAGTCAGCAAAGTATTGACTGGCTTATTGAGAATGATAGAGATCTTATAACGGGTGTAACAGCCCACAATGAACTTAGACAGGAACTTTGCAAATGATGGACTCAAAAAATAAAAAAGTTATGAGCTACAAGAAAGGCGGCATGGTGTTTAGAGCTTGCCAATCTTGCCGGTCAGTAGCTAAGTGTAGAGCAGCTGGGAAATGCCTCGCTAAAAAATCAAGCAAGAAGTAAATAATGCCGGGTATTAAACTACAAAACTTTCTGGGGAGAGGGCCGAAAGTATCTTCAGAATTGTTGCCTAACATGGCCGCGCAAGTAGCCACTAATGTTAAGCTGTACTCAGGAGACTTAATACCTGCGCCACAGTCTATATCTGGTACCGTAGATATTGCTCCAAGCCAAGGGGTAGAAACTATATACCCGCTTATTAACCCTGATGATGATAGTTTAGTATGGATGTCTTGGACTACAGATGTCGATATAGCTACGCCTTCTGCTGTGTCCGACCCAAATGAACAACGATTTTATTACACCGGAGACGGCGTGCCTAAAGCCAGTACGTACGAACTGGCAACTGGCAATAATTCCCCGCTTACTTATCCTATGCCTGTCTCTGCGGGATACTATGATTTAGGGCTTCCGTTGCCTACCGTTGTACCCACTACAACGGTGACTGCGTTTACTTCTAAAGATGTTTCTACTATAAAGCGAGATTCTAGCGGGCTTGTAACTCTAACTACTTCTACACCTCATGGGCTATCAGCTGGGTCTTTTGTGACTATTAGCGGGTTTACTTACAGGGAAGGAGACTACGTACAGGCTAACAATTCCAGCGTCATTGTTGTTGAAATAGACGGCAATACTGAAATAGAAGCATCGTCGCAAGTAGTGTTAAGACTAACATCTAATGACGGTGCTATTACTAACGGCGTGTTTGTTGTTGATCTTTTAATCCCAGCGAATCCACCGGGTAACCCTTATAACGGGTTTTCTGTTAACGCACCTACAACCAATACCACCGGGTCTAGCATACAAGGCAAAGTGCAGTGGGATATAAGTTCGTATAACGCTATTAGCGTCGAGCCTACTATTATAAACGATACAACTATCCAGTATATTAGTCCGGGGTTTACTTCTGATGTAGAAACTATAAATGCAAGTTTCTTGCCAGTAGGGGGTACTGCGCCTGTTCTAAATATATCCGGCGATGTGCAGGCTAGGACGTACTTATATACGTGGTGGACACCGTGGGAAGAAGAATCTATAGGGTCAGAGCCGTCAGATGCTGCGTTTATTCGGGAAGGCCAAGAAGTTACTGTCGGTAATCTACCTACCGTTAAGCCCGCAGGTAATAACAATGTTCGCGCTATACGACTTTATAGATCAGTAGCTACGCCTACTGTTTCAGATTATCTTAGGGTTGCTACGTTGTGGATGCCGCAAACTTCCAGTCAAGTTGTTATTGTCGCGTCAAACGCTAATGCTGGGTTTGTGGGCATATACTGCGACCAGCCACACGAATTGCAGGTAGGCGATTCTGTGCGCGTAAATGTTCCGGGCGTTACAGCTAATAACGCCGCTTCTGTACTTACTAATTTTGAAGCTGAAGTACTAAGCATACACCAAGATGTCAGCGAAGTTAGCGTTGCACAGAGTGTGTTTGTCTATGCCTATAATGGCGTAGCCAACGGCCCTACAGCTGACCTCCCTTTAACTAATGCGTCCGGAACGGTATACACCGGGACTAAGAACTATGCGGGAGATATATGCTACTACGGTTTTCCGCCGCCCAGCGGCAATTATACTTTTGACGATGACTTTCCCGTCGAAGCGCTGCTTAATACTTATAACTCCGGTAACTTTGCTGCGCCCCCTGTTCTAACTGATCAATACGGTGGGGGCCCTCAGTACTTAAAAGGGTTAGTGGCAGTAAACAACAACACACTTGCTGGGTTTATAAACAACCAGTTGTACTTTTCTGAACCCGGTCAGTACCATGCTTGGCCTTCTGAATATGAGAAAACTATAGACCGCGAGATAGTTGGTATTTCTGGATTTAACGGTGCAATAATTGTCCTTACTGATTCGTACCCGTACATAATCCAAGGTAATGAGCCATCTAATTATGTTGTTAGTAGAGTAGAAGCTAGGTTCCCTTGTGTAAGTAAGAAAAGCATAGTTAACATGGGGTACGGTGTTGTGTTTGCGTCAAACGATGGATTGGCGGTTTACTCAACAAGCACTGGGCCAAAACTATTAACCGATTCTTTGTATAACAGCGACACATGGAACGCTGACCTAAATCCGTCTACGCTAGTAGGTGTGGCGTATAGAAATGCTTACTTTGCCTCGCACTCAACTGGCTCTATTACTTTTGAGCAAGATGAAAGCGTCGGCGGATTTTTTGTAGATAATAGCGTTTCATTTAGTGATGCGCGCTTCGACAGTACTAGTAACCAGTTGTACTATATAAATAAAACTTCAGCACAAGTACTACAGTGGGATAACCTGTCGCAGCCAGCACTATCGTTTACGTGGAAGTCTAAAACGTATATAACGCCAGCCCCAATAAACTTAGGTGCGGCGCGTGTTGTTGCGGACTACGTTGAATGGGGCACGCAAGAGTGGAATAATGACTCTGATAAATGGAACTTAACTGTACAACATTGGAACTCTAACGAAGACTTAACGTTTAAACTTTGGGTGGACAAACAGCTTTTGTTTACGCGCACATTAGACTCCGATGAAGTGTTTAGGCTACCCGCTGGGTACTTATCAGACACATATGAAATAGGTTTAGAAGGCGACGTTCGTGTAAGAGCTGTATACTTAGCTGACACGCCGCAGGGGCTAAGGAGCTTATAGTGCCAACCAGTTTTACAGGTATACCAGATGTACCGCAGGAAGGACTAGATGAATGGCAGTTTCGTATTTTGTCTACTATAAAAGAAAATGTTGAACTTCTTACAGGGTCGCGCGGTGCTAGTAATGCCGATAGCAAAGCGCTTACAAGTTCTAGTTTTTCTGTGCAGCCTCCAGTGCCCCAAAAGATGGTAAAAATAACTGCAACTGGAGCCGGGGCTTCGCTGCTTAGCGGGTTTGTTTTAACGCCAGATGGGTCCGGTGGGTTTACGGTTGATGTTACAGGCCGTTCTGACGTACCACTGCTTTCTGATTATAACAACTTAGCGCGAAATGTGCAGGAACTTGCTAATGATGTAGCGCGGCTGCGAAATACCGTTGAAATACTTATCACACAAATTAGAGGGTAGCCATGAGTTTAACTACGCCACGAACTGGTAATTTAAATACAGATGTAAGCCAGATAAAAGATCGAGGTCTACGTGCTGTATACCGAGAGTATCTAAATTTAAAAGGTCAAGATCCTGAAGATTTAGACCTAGGCATTGGAAGTTCAACCGGCGGCCTTATGGAACCAAGTGCTGGCTCAAGTCTTAGAACTGCAGGAAGTCCGCTTGAAAACCCAGCAGTAATGCGTCAATATAATCCGACACCTAGGATTGAGCAACCGTTTAATACCGAGCTAAGGCAGATTCAGGCAAGTGAGCCAGCGTTTAATACCGAGCTAAGGCAGATTCAGGCAAGTGAGCCAGCGTTTAATAACGAGCTAAGGCAGATTCAAGCGAGTGCGCCAGCTTTCGGTTCTTTGCCCAGCTTGTCCGCAGGACAAAATCAAACAGTACAAAACTACGGCCAATTAGCCGACAGCGGATTAAGCGGCGCGCTTATTAATAGACCGACTTTTGTTGATCGTCCCGGCTATGAGGCGGGTGGCATGATAGGCCCCGGTGGTGAACCAATTAGAGCAGGTATTGCGCCTCAAGGTAGTACGCAGCAGGCTATGCAGCCACAAATGCTGGAGATGCAAATTGAAAATTTTTTAAATACCCGCCCGCAAGAAGTTCAGCAGATTCAACAAGCAGTTATGGAGGCGCTTCAAACAGGTGAGCTTACGCAACCGGAGCTTAATCAGCTTTCACAGTTAGCAACAACTGTTCTGCGCAACCCGGCTATATACCCACAGGTACGCCAATTTGTAATTAATCAAGGTTTAGCGTCCGCACAGGATATACCTGAGCAATTTGACGAAGGGCTTATATTTTCTATTATTGTAGCTGCGCGTGCAGCAAATACCGCGACAAACGGTCAGAACATGATGACGGGCGGGTCGCCCCAAGCTGCGGTTAACTTGCAACAACCCTTGCCTTCTATGGCGCAAGGTGGCGTAGTAAATGGCAGAGAAGACAAGCCCGTAGATATACGCGCCCATGAAGGTGAGTACGTTGTTCCAAAACGCGTTGTTGAAATGAAAGGCCGCGAGTTCTTTGACAAGCTTTTAGCGCAGTACAAGGATGATCCTGATAATGGCTGATATGGGCATAGAGATGCTTTCTGAGGAAAGGATTGATGAAGTGTGGGAACACATAGAACCTTTACTTGAAAAATCTTGTGCTAGCAACGAGATCGGTGCAGCTGAAATTAGTGCCACTGATATATACCTACTGGCTAAAACTGACATGTGTGTAATATTTATAGGCACCGAAGACGACATACCTAAATGTGTAATTGCTGTACAGTTTAACTTTACGAATGGTAGAAAAGGCGCTGATCTTATTGCCATGGCGGGTAGCCGACTTATTAAATTTCGTAACGCGTATTGGGAAGTTATTATAGCGTGGCTTAAAGCTAACGAGTGTAAGTTCTTAGACGCATATGCAACAGAGCGGTTAGCTAAGCACTACAAGACTAAATTTGGATTTGATCAATCTTGCGCTTACGTCCGAATGACTTTATAAGGAAACCTTTATGTCTAAATCAATAAAAAAAATTGTAGGCGTAGCAGCAGCAATTGCCGTACCGTTCGCCGCTCCGGCTTTAGCAAGTAGCCTTGGGGTTACAGCAGGATTAGGTAGCTTGGGCGTAACTGGTGCAGCAGCTTCTACAATTGGAGCGGGCTTAACCGGCGCAGCGTTAGGTGCAGTAAACGCTAAGTTAACAGGCGGAGATGTAGGCCAAGGGGCTTTATTCGGGGGGCTAGGTGGCGGCTTGTCCGGCTATGGGGGGTACGAGTCAGTTGCAGCTGGAGGACCAGCTGGCGGGACAACCGCGAGCGGTTTGCAACAACCTTTAGGGCCTCCACAAGCAACGCCACTACCCGGAGCAGAAGCAGCCACAGTTGCCAACGCGCCTTCCTTTGGGCAGAAAATAGCAAGGACTCTTACCGACCCACAATTTTACGCGCAAGCTACTTTGTTAGCAGCGTCTCAGGCACCGGATTTAACTGGCTTAACCGCCGAAGAAACCGAACTGGTTGCGCAGCGCAAAGCTGAACTGGATAGCTTAGCCGCCACCAATAGGGCGTTGTTTGATGAGCAATTAAGTAACGCACGCGCTTACATGACGCGGGCAGGCCAGCAAGGCCCCAACCCTCAAAGAGAATTTGCAGAAACTAAAATTGCTGCGCAAAGGCAACTCGACGAGTTTACCCGTGGCAAGACAGGCGCTGCGGCGGACGTAGCCGGTAGGCAGGCCGCAATCCAATCTACTATAGCGGGTAGCGCTGCAGCTGCAGCAGAACAAGAACGTGGACGACTAGCACAAGATGCGTTGTACGCACGAGGTTTAGCTGCGCTGCCTACGTCTGCGCCAGAAGGAGCTGCGGGCCTTAAGATGGGGCTTTACGATGACTTAGCTGATCGCCGCCGCCAAGCGCAAAGTGACTTTACTTACGGAGTAGGGGGCTTGTTAGCTCCAACTGGCTTATTAGGAGAATATTATGATCCTAATAAAGATAAAGATAAAGACGACGAAGACGAGACTGACCCCAGTGGTATATACGGGAATACATAAGGAGTTTTCGCAATGGCAACATACCAACTAGGTGGGCTAGGTAGAATTAAAGGTTCGAGCGCGGCTGAAGGGCTAACTCAAGCTGCAGTTGACAAACAAGAACAGCAAAAGCGCCTACAAAATATGCGGATCAATCAGCAAAGGATGCAGGCCGCTGCGTACGAAGCAAGTAGACAACGAATACAAGACGCGCGCGACGATGAGTTGCGCACAGAAGCAATTAGGCAAGCAACTAACATACCTCCCGTATCAAACTTCGGTGACGGCAACGCAAATTTTCCTACACCTGCACCTGCACCTGCACCTGCCCCTGCCCCTGCCCCTGCACTTGAGCCGCAGGTTCAGCAAGCAGGGCCTCCGCAGATGAGCCCGGTGTACGCAAGACCTTCTAATCTTAATCAGTTTGCGGCTAGCCCTACACCTGCGGCTAGCCCTACACCTGCGGCTAGCACTACATCTGCGGATGGATCTACCCGCTATAGTAGGAGGCAACTGCCACGCCCAAAGCCGCGTAAGGTTAGCGGTACCCGCAAAAGTAGGAGGCAACTCAAGCAAGACCAAAATAATTTAAAAGGCAGCGCAACCGCGCCTGTTGGTGAACCTGCGGCTCAGCAAGCAGGGCCTCCGCAGATGAACTTGGGGTTAGCAAGACCTTTTAATCTTGATCAGTTTGCGGCTAGTACTACACCTGCGGCTAGTACTACACCTGCGGCTAGCACTACACCTGCGGCTAGCACTACACCTGCGGCTAGTGCTACGCAGGGCAGTCCAGTACTAACGCCAGCAGAACCTTTTAATCTTGATCAAGTAGCCGGAATTACGGAAACAACAGCGGGTTCAGTTATACCCGTATCAGAGGTAGTTAGTGCTACGCAGGGCAGTCCAAGTCAGATGTACTTACAGCATCCTTACTTTGCCAGAAGGAGTCGAGAAGAAAATGTACAGCGCCAAAGAATTTTGCAAGACCAAATTAAACTTGATGCGCTAAGGGGAAACTATGACGAAATAGCAGAGCGTAGAATAGCCTATAATGCAGCGCAGACAGAAGGGCTTTATTTGGATGCTATGGTAGCTCTAACCTCAGTGCGTGAGGGCAGCTTTGGTCCAATAGAAAATTTGCTACAAAAAATGTACCCAAATGACAATGTAGTCCTTAAGCCTTACGACGACGGGACATTAGAAGTATTTTTAGACGGTGAACAACTTGAAGAAATAAAAACTAATGAAGACCTAGTAAACTTTATACGCCCGGATGTAGACAGACGGTTCTTAGCGGAACAAGAAAGTACTCGTCAAAGCCTAATGACGGCTCGAAGCGCTAGATTCAACAAGCTATTCGAGAACGGGTTAGAAGCCAACATAGAAATCCTTAAAAACGCAGGTGTCATAAACGTCGAAATACTTAGAGGTGAAATAGATAAAGCCATTGCAACTATTAGGTCCCAATCGGGGGGGTCTGACTTTGGGGCATGGCAAGTTGATCCCTCTACGGGAGAAGGACTTGCGTATACCGACGATGGCAGATATATGATACGTCTTGAGCAGTCTACTGACCCCGTGAATGACGAAATAACGGTTAGACCTCAAATGTATGAAATGGATACGAACGGTAGATATCGTCGACTCAGTGATTTTGGCAATTAACTTTTAGTAAGGACACAGCATGGCGGATCCATATTTTTCGCAAAAGATTAACCCTATGCAAGAGTCTCTTGAACTTAACGAAGACTTAGAGCTGGGCGCTGCGCAACTGCGAAAAAATCTAGCCGACATAGAAGTACAAGGGCAATCTGCGCTAAATAAAGTAGCTAAATATGGTGCCGGTCTTAATACGACTACCGCTCCTCAACTAGGTGCGTCGCGTCGCTTATCTTCTGGTATTTATTATAGTCCTAGCCTTAGTAGATTCTCCGTCGGGGGGCAAGAATTTGGGCGTGATGACTATGATGTTGCTTTAAAATCAATTGCTAATGTAGGAAAAGATGTTCCCCCGCAGACGGAGGCATCTGATTGGCAGGCTGTAGGGCCTAGCGAATATGAGCGATATATATCCAGCATTGGCGATACTCGCAGCATACCAGAAGAAATTGGTGTAGGCGCTCGTAACGTTGCAGAAGGCTTGGTAGGCGGTACTGGTAGGGGTCTGCAGCTTCTCGGTGCTGATAATCTTGGGCAAACACTTGTTGATGCGGGAGAATACTTAGGCCCGACTGCTGCGCAAGAAGCTAAGTCCGGTGCTATCGCACAGCAACAAAGTACATGGGAAAAAATTAAAACCGCTACTGCTGAAGGGGTGCCCTCTATAGGCTTAAGCGTAGCCGCTGGTCTAGGTGGTGCTAAAACAGGTGCTTTAATCGGCGCTGGTTTAGGCGGCCCACCCGGCGCTGCAATCGGCGCTGGTTTAGGCACCCTCCTTGGCGTTGCGGCTAGTGTTTTCCCTATGGAACTACAATCATCATGGCAAGCAGCAGAAAATGCTGACCTAGACACAGAAAATCCCGACACGCGTTTTGATATAGTTATGAGTTCGCTTGCTAAAACAGCTGCGCAGACTGCTGCACCAGCGGTAATTGCCAAAGGTTTTTCGCCTGCGCTACGTAGCATTGTTGCGGGAGAAACTGGCAGAACTCTTAAGTCTGTTACAGCGCGTGGTCTAGGAGCTGGCTCCTTAGAAGGTCTTGCTGAAGCTAGTGCGCAAGTTATTGACCGCGTGGTTTTTGATAAAGATCTTCGGCCTTTGCTGAATGACGCTGACATAAGCGCACTAGCGCCGCTTGTTCGTGAGCGGTACGGAGAAGAAGTATTTGTAGCTTTCGCATCTGGCTTCTTGTTAGGCGCACCATTGGGGGCATTGGGTAAAGGTACTCAGCCTGAGCCTGAGCCAAAAACTGTTATCTATAACTCCTACGGTAATCCTATTGATGTCCTCACCAGCGCTGAAGTTCCAGTTAGTGTAGACAACGATATAGACACAGAGCCTAGCGGAACTTTACCAACTTCTCTTGGAGACATTAGTAGTCCTGTAGATATCCTTAGTACTGAACCTGAGCCTGCGCCTGTTGTTGGGCCTGCGCCTGTTGTTGAGCCTGAACCTGCGCCTGCGCCTGTTGTTGAGCCTGTGCCTGTTGTTGAGCCTGAACCTGCGCCTGTTGTTGAACCTGTGCCTGTTGTTGAGCCTACTGTGGAGCCCGAACCTGCGCCTGTTACGCAAACACTGCCCGAATCAAATACACCTGAGTCTGTAGCAGAAGCTATTTCCAATAATTTAAATAACGTCACTAAAGCTTCTCAGGCCCTAGAGTACGTAATTAATGCTACTGCTGCACAATCTCCAACCGCTAATACAGCTACGAACGCAATAGCTAAAAAAGTTTTAGTCAAATTAAAATCGCTTGAGGCTGTAGGTTTAGATACTAATTTTTATATAGTCAATCGTACAGACAGTAAAGACACTGTAGCCAAGTTACCGCCTGCCGTAGTTCGTAATTTTACTAGAAGGGGTGCTGCAGGTGTTGCGTATCGTAAGTTTGGCCAAGACCCAAGCATTATTACGGAGCAAGCGATATATCTAAACAATATAAAACCCGTTGGAGATTATACTAATGGGCTTTCTTTTGAGGTTGTGTTACACGAAGCAATTCATGCTGCTATCGCAGCAGTCTTAAACTCAAAAAGTAAACGCTTATCCCCTAAAACCGTGCAGCTAAAAGCGGATTTGGAGGCGATTTATAGCTACTTAGCTAAAGAACGCAGAGCAAGGCTGAAAGCAGATCCTAGTAACTATTTGTCAGAAACCGAAAAAGAACTTGCAGGGAGTAATGCGTTTTTAAACTCTGATGAACTACTTGCATGGGGTTTATCAAACGAAGGAATGCAAAAGCACCTAGACAGCATTGCGTATAAAAACGGTGGTACGGCGTGGACTAAATTTGTTAAGTCCATCCGCAAGTTTTTGGGTTTGCCCGCGTCAGCAGATACTGCTTTGTCTGAAGTACTTAGAGTATCTGAAGGACTGCTAGACCCAGAATCTACTCCTAGTTTATTTACTCCAGATTCTGCACCTGAGCCTGCACCTGAGCCTGCACCTGAGCCTGCACCTGAGCCTGCACCTGA
>Ga0222715_10004412_pt1 | contig 12196 bp, 9 predicted proteins | sample C33_9DmetaG_FD_165056 | JGI IMG/M metagenome (GOLD analysis project Ga0222715, IMG submission 165056) | Estuarine water microbial communities from San Francisco Bay, California, United States - C33_9D | ecosystem: Environmental > Aquatic > Marine > Unclassified | place: USA: California...
AACCATTACTTGTATCTGCATTAATTGTAACTGCCATAAATTATCCTATAAAATTACCCATCTAACACCAGGATCAACAGTGACGGAATAACCGGCAGCCACTGTAAGAGGTCCAACTGATAACCCTCCAACTCCTGCTGATAATGTTACATTTCCTGTGACATTAGTATTTGCTTGAAATATAGCACTGTTTGAATTTGTTGCATATGAACCTGATGGTATAGAAATAGCTGTATTTGTTGCTGAAGTTAATCGACCTTGTTGGTCAACAATAATAACAGGAATAGCAGCTGAACCACCATAGGTTCCAGGTGAAACGGCTGTATCTGCTAATTTTACTGCGGTTACATTAGCATCAGCTATTTTAGCTGTTGTAATAGAGCCATCGGCTAAATCAGTTGCCTGAATTGTTGCATCTGTTATACTTCTTGCTGATATTCTACTTAATGCCATTTAATTTTCTCTTTTGTTTATTCTATTTATTCGTCCGCTGGTTCTGGTTCGTTACCTTCTGCTACCCATGCAAGGTATTCTTGGTAATCTGTGTTAGCTTCGTCTTTAGGAATAATAAGTCCATCTGACCTAGTTACTCCACAATTTTCATTCATTAGTTTATATGTGTATTCCATTTATAACTCCGCACTTAGTACCCAGTTAGTTTGATAACTCTCACCTGTTGCAAAACTTGTACCAAATTTATAACCAGTAAGAATTCCGTTTGTTGTAGCAAACAGTCCATTTGGGCTAGAAAATGAAGGCGTAGAAGCGTCAGCAAGCCTATAAAAATCTCCATCAACCCCGCCCCAAGAATAACTAACAGTCGGGACTGCTCGCATGGTGACAGGAAAATAAGTATTAAATAAGAAACTGATGGCGTCAGCTGCACTAAAACTTGTCATTTGTGCATGATAATACCTCTGACATCTTGCTAGCTCCATATCATAAGGTCTGTGTTCAAATGATGTAGCTGTGTCTCCTACTTCCAATTGAACTCCTGTGATGTTTATGTAGTTGGATGTGGAGTCTGCTAGGTTGACTTGACCAGTATATCTATCTACCTGATTAAGATTTTGCCATGATGTTGCCAATGTGCCAGAAGTATAATCAGTACCAGCTACTAACCCAAATAGAATATTTAATCTATTATTATTATCATTTGTTAAATTTTGAACTGTATCACCATTAAATGTTATTGTTTGCTTTTCCCATGTATTTGCTGAATCTATTGTGTAAGATTTAGAAAATGTTCTTGCTTGAGTTTCTTGCTGAAATAATTCAACAATATATGTTCCAGTTTTATTAGATTTTACCCAAAATGATAAGGTTACTGATTCTGCGTTTGAACTTCCCCATTTTAAATGCTGTAAAAATTGACCTTCGTTTAGATAATGAATTTGCATTAGTGAATTAGTGTCTAATGTTGCTTTAGCGGTTGTGCATTGATATTTTAAACTATAACTAAAACCTTGACCTGTTGGAACATCTGTATCTTGTGACATAGTCCATGTACCACTATTAGTATTAGGAATATTAGTTCTAACTCTGTCAACAGTATAGTATCCAGGGGATGTAATCCCAGCAGAACTCGTACCCCTCTGTGCTATCGCCATATTACCATTGATGATAAGGTTCTTTGTACCAAGTGGAACAGTAGTTGCTATTTTACCAATCGTAACATTGGCATCAGCAAGTTTTGCCGTTGTAACTGAACCGTCTGCTAAATCTGAAGCAAGAATGACACCATCACCAGGTATCGCTACACTTGAATCAGCTGCGATTAAATCTCCTATTATTTTTGCGTTTGAAGCCATTTATTTCCTCTATACTGGTAAATAACGAACTGCCACATTTGAGTTAGCAGTTGGTGTAAATGTCATGGTTAATGTTGTGCCCGACACATCATAATCTACAACAGGTATCATACAAATACCATTATAATGAACAAAAACTGAATTTGCTGTATGTCCACTTGTCACTGTAAATGTTTGTCCAGACCCATTTGCTACAAAAGCATCGGATGTGTATGTTAATGCCACTTTATCATTTGTAACGGCATTATCAGCAATCTTAGCGGTCGTAACGGCACCATTTTCTAATTCAACAGTACCAACATCACCCGCCATTAAAGAAAGTGTTGATGTTCCTGTTCTGAATCCCATGTGCCTTACAGCAATCACCGTGTTTGTAGATGGTGTTGATGTAAATGTAATTGTTGATCCAGATAATGTGTAATTTGTTGGAGGTGTTTGTATAACACCATCAAGTGTGACAATTAAAGTATTTGCATTATAAGGAGTATCTGACAATTCAACAGTTGACCCTGTGCCATTTGCAGTAAAGACATCAGCGTTCATTTGACGGATATTATTGGCTAACTTATTGTATGTAATTGATCCATCACCAACAGTGGCAAAATTTTGAATGCCATATGAATTGCGATAGATAACATAGATGTTGTCTGTAGCTGTTGGAGGAGCCTCTGTAAATGTAAGAGTAAATCCATCAACACTGTATGCAATTGTTGGTTCTTGTTGAACATTATCAACAAAAACTTCAACGTCTGTTGCAAATGCTACTCGTCTTGTAAGCGTAAATGCTAAGGTACTATTGTCACCACTAAACCTTTCAACATCTATCTGCGGAATAGGTGCGTTGGTTGGGTCGTAGTAAGGTACGGTTTGTCCTATATATGACACGAATTACTCCTATGCAATTTCTAATAATGAAGCGATAACATCAACTGAGCTGTTAGCACTTACTGTTACTTTTAATTCATCAGCTGCTTCTAAAACAACTTTCTGTTCACCGCCAATTGGTACCAATGTTGAACCAGTTAAGATTGGCACATTTGAAATGACTGAATAATCTGTTGAACTTCTGCGTAAATACACATTTGCAGTTACAGTTCCAGATGATTTGTTTGATAGTGTCAAACCAATCAATGTTGTTTGAGTTGCTGCCGGACAAGTATAAACAGTAGAACCACTTGTTACTATGTCAGCTGCTACATTTGATTTAAAGGTGTTAGCCATATTATTTTATTTCCTTAATTTACTTTCTATTTATACTATTTTAACCTAGTGCTATAGAAAAAGCTAAAGCATTTTCTTCTGCAAGAACTATTCTATTGTATATTGCTGTATTAGCCGTTCCAATAAGTGATGTTACATTTGCAATGTTTGCTGTAAGTGTGTTTGTGACTTCAGCATTAGCAAAAGTTGCATTTCCTGTTACACCTAATGTTCCACCAATTGTTGTATCTAATACAATGTCAGCATTACCAGAAACATCTAAATCGTTAAAACCAACGGCATCTAATACGACATTACCGCCAAATGTTGTGTCACCAGCAATATATAAATTGCCATAAACATTTGCGCTAGCTCCAATATTAATATCTTGTGTTAAGTTTACATCCGAGGTGATGTTAGCACTTAATGTTACAATATTAGCAGATGAAATTTCACCAGTTGTAATTGTTCCTGTTGTAATTGTAGCAACATTTAAAGTTGAAGTGTCTGTAACTTGTATATTACTAAATGTTGAATTGCCAGTAACACCTAATGTTCCTGTAATTTCTGTATTACCAGCAACAGATAAATCATCATAGCCAATTGAATCGAGTGTGATATTACCAGTAACAGTTAAATCACCACCAATGGTTACATTATTTGCAACAGATAAATTTGTGTTTGCATAAAATGTATATAACCCGCCACCATCTGTTAAATTATTAGCAGTTGTAATTAAGTCCTGTGTTGCTATCAACCATTGTTGAAAGGTATTGGCACTGTTAATATACTGTATTGCCATTATGATTTCCTCGCCATAGCAATTTGTTTAAGTAAATCTTTTATTTCAGACATATCTTGCTCTAGTTGTGCTATTTTTTTTTTGGTTTCGTATTGTTCTTGTTGTTGTTGCTTTGCTACAGCTCGTTTAGCATAATATTGTTCTAGTCCAGCTCTATCTGTATTTAGAATAGCTTTAGAATTTATATCTCTAATTAACTTATCGTTATCTTTAATTTTTACATATGCCATATTATGCCTCTGCCGGTAATGCAATTACTCGTAAATCTCTTAATTTGGGGACATCAACTGTGCTACTACCACTCATTACAACTTTAATTGCAAAAGTTTTAAATGAGTTGTATGATGTATCATCATTTGTATATGTAATAGCATTCGTTGCAGTTCTATCTTCACCAGGTGCAAAAGTTAATTCTCTATAATCATACTCATCAGCAGATATAAAGTTCTGATTTCCTAATTCAGTCATAAGTGTATAGTTTTTATCATCAAATGTATCTGGATCAGATGCAGATAATACTTTATAGTAAACAAGAATATTTGATCCACTTGGTTTATATCCTGTTGCATAAACTCTTAAGTCTCCGGAATCAAAACCTTCAGCAAGTGTTACTCGTCTTGTCATATATCTAACATCAGAGTTTCCTCCTGATTTCTTATCTTCACCGTTGTAAGTAACAACAGCGCCTGAACCACCACCAGAACCTGGTGTTAATGTGACTGTTGGTGAAGTTGAATATCCAGAACCACCATTTGTAATATCAATACTCACTACTGTATTTGAAACAACATTTGCTGTAGCAGTTGCACCAGAACCACCACCTCCACTGAATGTTACAGTAACATCTGCTGAATTAGCATATCCAGAACCACCTGTTTCAATCACAAAGTCTTCAGATTTCAGAGGTAAAGCATTAATTGTATTATCAACAAATATACCACCATATCGTGTAATATCTAAGAATGGTGATACATCAGGATTAACTGTTGACATACTTGCTTTGAGTAATAGTGTTGTGTTTCCTGTTGTTGAATTTAATACTCTACGGCCATCACCATCATTCATAGAATAATCTTCATTTGAAATAATCGATTTAAATGATGTTAGACCGCCTGTAACTTTCTCTGATAAGAAGGTATAGTTGATAGATGTATTTGCCATAGAAACTTCAGATGTAATGAAGTTTACTAAATCATAAGCAACATTTGAACTTGGAGCATTTACGGTAAACTGTGCTGTAGCTGATGTTGATGTATCAAACACTTTTCTAAACAATCTAAACGATATGTCCATATTTTGGTCTGCTGTCCATGTGGAACCGTTTTGCGACATAAAGAATGAACCGCCATAAGGTTGTTCGGATATCTGAACGCCCGATACAATATCCAGTTTTCCTACTTCAGCAACATATGCTTCATAACTATTACAGTTAGAAATCAGAACAAAAGAATGTTCACCAGGTAATAGATAAACTGGAGTATCAAATATAAAGTCGGTGTATTTTGTTGCATCATCAAAATCTGGTTCATCTGATACTTTTACTTTATCTGGTGTAAGTGTTACGGAACCATATGGATAAATTATTGTTGATGATGGATATCCATTAACCGTTGGTCTTATTTGAAGGGTAACTGGAACAGTTTCATCTTTTGTTTTAAAGCACACACGAACTTTCTCAAGGAATATACCTTGAGGATGTTGTGCAGGTGCAATTAAGAATGTTTGCGCTAATGGGTCAATCCAACCAGCAACAGGTTCTCTTGTTGTAGATGTTGTTGTTGTAACCCTTTCATCTCTTACAGAGGTTCTTTGAATTGATGGGGCTAATGTTGATACAAGAACTTCTTCCTGTTTCTGTAATATGCCTTGTGCAAAGAATGAAGCATCTCCGTTAGATGATGAACTTGGAACATCACCTGAAGCATTGTCTATTAATCTAAACAATTTTTCACCAGTTCTAAATGTTCCTGATGGTATATTGTAAACACCAGCAACATCACCACCTCGTGTTGTCGTTAAACGACCGATAGAGTAGACAGATGTTGTATCTGGAGTTGTTGTGAATGATCCTGATATTGTAATTGTTCTTGTACCAGCATCATATGAACTAATTGTTGCTTGTTGTCCTGCACCAGTTCCTGAAACAATTGAAACTATATTACTATTTGCTGTATTTCCATAAAAACCTTCATTATCAGCACCAGAAGCATCAATTGATAGTTGTATTGTGGAAGATGTTGCAGCCTGAACTTGTCCAGAATAGTGGTGATATTCTGAAATAGTATGTGTTGTTCCTGATACAGTACCAACTAAATTAGCACTTGCTATATCAAACGAAGTTGTTGGATCAACATTGACAACAAACACCGTATTATTTGAAGATTTCACAACAATAGCTGATCCATTTGATGTTGATGTTCCGTTATCAAAAATAGTAACCGGTTCAGTATTTGCAGTTGATATTCTATAATCTAAATTATTATCTGATAATACAAATTTATTTGCTCGAGCAACATATTGTTCAACAGAAGCATTATCAAAGAAAGGATATAAAACGGTATCAGGTTTAAAGTCCGTAGCAGTAAATAATACTGATAAACTTCTCATATATGGTATAACTGATACATCTACAATTCGATCACCTAATGATTCAGTGATTGTATCAACGGCGACGGCTGTTCTAATACCCGTTCTGGTTTGTCTTTCTGTCGTTGTGGTGGTTGTAGTTCTAGTACCAGCATTATTTGTTCTTATGTTTCCACGACCCGCTCTTCGAGGACCAACCCACGAATGACGGTTTAATTGAAGTGTTTCTGATGTTTTTGTTCCTGACCAAATAGTATTCCAGTTTTCCCATTCAACTTGAAAATTACCTTTAGTTCCTTCTAATAAAAAGTCCCAAGCATCTCTATCTCCACCCAAGTTGACAAGAACATCTGGTTTTGTTTCTGTGTCAACCCAAATATCTGTTGGTGGATTTAATTTAATTTTACCAATATAATTAACAACATTAAATGGGTTAATGTTCATGGTTTTTGATGCTAAGTCTTGTTCAACGAAAGAAGTTGTGGTTGCATCAACTGTAATAAACGGACCGCCTTGTAAATAGTTTGCTGAATTTGCTGAATCAAATGTCAACCCATAAGAAGATACATTAAATGATGGTCTTAACTCTTGCTCATTTGGATCAATAGCAGCCGCATATTCAGCACTTGTAACATGGGCAACAGAATGTCCTTTAAATGAATCTACAATAATACCATTTTTAAATCTTGGTAAATTGGTTGTATCTAATATTGTTAAGTCTTGTTTGTTGAAAGCATCTTGTTCTAATAGTGATAATGATGTATAGTATTCAAGATTACCAATACGAGTATCTAAATTACCTATATCTCGCATTGTATATCTACGATTATTTACATACTCAACTTCAACATCAGAAGTATTTGCTAAGTAAGCTGGTTCTCCTAATATATAAAGTGTCATAGATTCATCTTTATTTTTTGGTTGAACCGGTGTTGTTGAAGGAATTCCTTGAACGATTTCAAACTCTCTATTCTTGTTTAGAGCAACTTTATCAACTCTTGGTAAATAATACGAATAGTCCAATAATATGTCAGAACCATTTTCTGGAATTTTTGGTCCTGTTGTTGATGAATCAACATCAAACTGAACGGTTGTTCCAATTGCAGCTGTAGCGTCTTTACGAACAGGTCTAAAGTCTAAACAATCTCTTAATTCATAAACATTTCCTGTTGTAGGTGATACATATGATGGAATGGTTCCATATGTTGGATATGAATCAACAGTAAAGAATCCAGCGCCAGATGATGAATATTTGTTATATCTAACAACCAAAGGACCATTTGGTGCAGAATATCCTGGTTTCAATTTAATGTTTGCATGATTATAGAATGAATCTCTTTGTCCATTATCCAATGTATAATAACTGGTTACATCAGTATAGCCTGTATTTGCAACCGCTGAACCATTGAAATCATAAACAGAAACCAATTCAATCACATCTGAAACATACAATGATTGAGCGGTATCTGGTATTTTAACCACATTGTTCGCTTCAATTGTTGTTTGTCCTTGAGAAGCATAAACAATTACACCATTTGTGTTAATTGATTCGCCGCCTGTTGTTTGAATTGTTGAATTTGCTGAAACTAATGTTTTTGCTTTTGCCGGATCACCAGAAGCAAGTGTATAATCAATTGTGGCAATAATATTTGCAGTCATATTATTACCATCTGTTACAGTAATCTTTCTTGTTCCTGTATCAACATCCGTAATTTTATCAACAGAAATGATTTCGCCAGCTGCATATGGAGATGTTCCAGCTGATGTCACAATAATTTGATAATTTTGATTGATTGCAGAAGTTGTTGTAGCGCTTGCAATAGATTCACCCGAACCTACTGATAATGCTGGAGATTCAGATGCAACAAAAGTTTGACTTTCATATAATCGTTTATAAGAGAATGAAAAGTCTGTAATTGTTCCATCAGCAATAAATCTTTCACCTAAAAGAATAATAGGAGGTTGAAATTCTGAATCTGTTAAATAAGTGTCGTTATAAGTTGACGCTGAATCTTTTGAACGACTTTGTATATCAGAAGAATTAATTATTGTTGTTCCTGAGTGTGTTGCTAAACTTTCTGTTTCACTTATTTCAAAATCAATCGCAAAAATTGAGGTGTTACTTGGAGTTGTTACAAAATTTTCTGCAAGAGTTAGTGTTTGTGTTGTAGCATCAAAGTCTGTGATTGTTTTTGGAGATTCATTAGAACCATCACCAGAGGTAATTCTTAATGTAGCACCAATATAAGCATCATCAATATCAGAATAAATTTCACCACCACCTGTATTACCAATAGTGACTGTTGATGAAGTAGCTACATTTACATTACCTGTAGCTGTTTGATTAACATTAACATCAAATAAGAACGACTTATAAGTGTATGTTGATGAATCTGACGTGTTTGAGGCAGTATCATACAATACTGAAATTACTCTTGCTGTACCAATTTTTGTATTTGAAATGGTTGCAGTGGATGTTACATTAATTGACGCTGTATTTACACAATGCAAATCTACTGTTGATAAATCATTTATCGCATGAGAACCAACATGGTTTGTTGTATAAAGAAAGTTACCATAATCAGCAGTTACTCGTTTATTTTGAACATTTTCTGTATCTCTTGGTTTTGGAACAGTTAATATTGTGGGTGAAATAGTTTCATATTCATATCCAAAAACATAAGCTTTACCTGGAGATAATATAATATCTAAATTAGCAGTGTTTGAAGTGTTGGTCTGTAACGATAATTTAAAGGGTCTAACTGTATAGTTTCCTGATTCATCATATGTTCTTCTCGCTAGAGTATCCTCTAATACTGAATAAATTGGAGTTCTATAGTGTCTTGTTAAATTACCATTTTCAACACGAGCTAATTCAATAAACTGTGTTGTATCTATTGAGGTAAGAGAGCGTGTTGTAAGAGTTAATTCAATTTTAAATCTATCTGAACCTGGTGCTTGATAATTAGAAGCGTCTTGTGCAGGATCCAATAGAGATGTGTCTGAACTTGATGTGACGGTGGACTCGGTAATTATAAACCCAATTCTTGCATTAGCGGTTGTGTTACTGTATTTTGAAGTAGCAATGGTCTGAGCATCATTTTTAATAAAATAACCATCATAATAATAAACACCTTCATTAATAGAAAATATTTGACCTGTACCTACTCCACCAGCAGAAATGGTTGCACCTGACGGTGAAGATATATAAGTAAAAATATTATCACCAGCAACAAAAGCATCACCGTAAATTTGTTTAATTAAAAGAGTTTTTGGGTCACCTGTACCAGCATCAGCATCATAAACTTTAATTACTTCTGCTCGTTTTGTAGGAACAGAAACATTATCAACAATAGATGTTCCAATAAAGTTATTTACATTAACGCTAGAACCTGAGTAATCGGTATTTAATTTTAGATAAGTAACATCTTGTAAGAATGTTCCACCACCTGTAACAACAGAACCATTTTTAAATACATGATTACCAAATCTTTCAATTTGTTTCTGTAAAATTGTTTGCGCTTGAGTTAATTCACGAGCCTGAACAGCATAACCAGGCTTGAATAGCATGCGAAGAAACTTTTTATCCTCATTAAAATCATCATAATAAGGATTTACATTAAAATTGGTATCAATACTCATTTAGTTCCTCTAAAATTTTATAACTAATTTAATATTCTCAGCCTGACCTTGTGTTCGATCCGTTTTGACTGCATTTTCTGTATAAACAATATCACCACTATATGGTTGAAGTTCAGGATTGGTCAATGCAATCGCTGTTCTTGAAACACCCGAAGTCTGACCCACCAATGAAAGACCTGATGTAAATGTTCCTTTTACTTTTGTTAACCATACATTATTTGATTCTTGATAATTCAAATAACCATAAAATGTCGCATTATTTGCTGAAGTTCCTTGATACACATATTCATCTAAAGTATATGTTGAACCAGCAATCAGTGATAGAACGGATGCTTGTTTAACCACTGAATTAGCCGTACTGTGTGTAACAACCGATGTATTACCGTATTTATGCGGATTAACCAAAAGTCCATACTGCCTAAATGAAGTATTTGCTGAAATTAATCCACCTTCTGTTGTGTCAATTTCACCCAATCGAGTAGCACACATAACATTTGTAGCTAATAAATCTCTTGCTGGATTAAATGCGTGTCCAAATTTAGGTGAAAGAATAACACGGGTGGTCGCATTTGTTCCTGAGCCGTAAATAAATGCGTTTGCTCTAGAATAACCTGTACCAATTGTTGTAATTGTCACATTTGAAACTGCACCATTTAATAGACCAGCGGTTGCAACAGCCCCTGTTCCATCTCCTTCAATATAAACACGTGTTGAAATTGTAATATTATTGCCTGAACCACCACCATTTGCTGTAGTTGCTGTTGAAATTGTAATTTTATTGTTTGGCGTATCAACAGTTGAAATGTATGAACCTGTAAACACTCCTGTTCCCGTAACTGTCATATTTGCAGATATGTTGGTTGTGTTAGCTAACGTGAGAATAGTACAACCTGTAGTGAAGGCATCAACCGTCACAATACTGTTATAATAACCTGAGCCGCCAGTTGTAATAATGATTGTTTGTAATTCACCATCAATAACACCAGCGCTATTCATGCCATAATCTAATTGATTGGTTGATGTTGGCGCAGGAATCCAATCCGATGTGAGGAATTTATTTGATGGTTTAACATTATACAAATATTTCCACAAATACCCATCAGCTGTTGCAATATTACCATTTGAAGATGTATAATCACCAGTTGGTTGAATTGTTGAATTAGCTGATGTATTATTTGAAATACATTTATAAACATTTCGGTCAGTTGTAATAACATACATTGGTTGAACACCAGATGTTGTATTTGCTTGAACTGATGTGTTTGCATCAACAGTATCATCATACTGTTGGTATATGTTATTTGCTGTCCAATTTACTCTAGGAACAACAAGTTCTAAATCACCACCGGTAAGTTTTTTACCAGCAAACATGTTATCCCATGTTAATTTTTCATCAACAACAGTATCTACAATTGAATCTGGTGAAGCTTCGTTTGCATATGGAATATGATTACCAACAAAAATGTATATAACCGGATCCGTGCTAGTGGCCGATTGTTGAGAATCACGCCATATGCTAGCGTTTTGAAATCCTGTTTTTTTCTTTGTAATTGAACTCATAGTCTTTTATTTATGCAAGTATTATAACAGTTTGTGCATTTGATGTTGAAGTAAATGCACTTGTAACTGAAAGGTTAGTATTACTAATAATTGAATCAATTGTTCTAATAATACCATTTATGGCTATATTAGACCCCGTTGAAATTATTCCGTTTGTATTTGCCACATTAAAGTATGTATTTGTACCTGTTACATAGATTGAGGTGTTTTCTACATTAACTGTTCCAGATAGTGTTGATTCAGTAGCAGTATTATATGTAATTGTTGTTGGAACAATGGTTGATTTTTTATTTAAATCTGCATATTGAACATATCCAGATGGATGTAACAAGTCTCTCAATATATTTTTGTATTTGGTAAATTCTGTTAATGAAGATGTTATATATGAGTAATCTACATAGTAATTTTCGCCTTGTAGTCTTCTTTCTGGTGTTGAAAGAATAGAGTCTGAAGTTGTCCAACGACCTGAAAATGTAGAGTAAACAGCCTCAATTTCAGCATTGGCTGTTGCTGTGCCATCACCATAACCAGTTAAATCTACTTGTGGAATATATTGATATCCTGAACCACCATCAACAACTTTAATCGTAATAAT
>Ga0222715_10004413_pt1 | contig 12196 bp, 12 predicted proteins | sample C33_9DmetaG_FD_165056 | JGI IMG/M metagenome (GOLD analysis project Ga0222715, IMG submission 165056) | Estuarine water microbial communities from San Francisco Bay, California, United States - C33_9D | ecosystem: Environmental > Aquatic > Marine > Unclassified | place: USA: California...
ACACGAATCGCCAAGGTATCAAGCCCCGCCGTCACCAGCCGCGAGACGCCGGAACCCTGCCTCAGCGGCAGGACGAGGGTCAGCGCACCGGGCCAGAAGGCATCCGCAAGACGTTCGGCATCGGGGGTGAATTCACACAAGGAGCGGGCCGCTTCGAGATCGGGCAGATGCACGATCAGGGGGTTGAAGCTCGGCCGGCCCTTGGCCTCATAGATCTTTGCGACAGCCAGATCGTTGCAAGCATCGGCGCCAAGGCCATAGACCGTCTCGGTCGGAAACGCGACAAGACCCCCTTCCGCAAGCAGACAGGCCGCACGGGCAAGTCCGGCGGCGTCAGAACTTAGCACTTCGGTCTGCAATGCGGTCATGACGTTGCGTTTCTGTTGATGGCGGGCGGCAGAACGTTACCTTGCCGTCAACTCGCCGACATATAGACCGCAGCAGGTTTTTCCAAGCCGCGCCAGGAACTGAAAGCCATGCCTTATCGTTCGCCCCTAGCCGATATCACCTTCGTTCTCGACAAGATCGTCGATTTTGCGGGACTTTCCGGAACCGACCGCTTTGCCGAAACCTCGCCCGATGTGACCGAGGCGATCCTCACCGAAGCGGGCCGGATGTGTGACGAGGTGCTTGCGCCGCTCAACCGTGCGGGTGATCTTCACCCTGCCGTTCTTGAAAATGGTATCGTCCGCACATCGCCCGGCTTCGCTGAGGGCTATCGCGCGGTGGCCGAGGGCGGCTGGATCGGAATGGCCGCGAGCCCCGATCACGGCGGCATGGGCCTGCCACAGACACTGGCGACCGCCGTAAACGACATGATGTCGGGTGCCTGCCTTGCCCTGCAGCTCAACCCACTGATGAGCCAAGGCCAGATCGAAGCGCTCGAACACCACGCGAGCGACGCGCTCAAGGCGCTCTACATGCCCAAGCTCATAAGCGGCGAATGGCATGGCACAATGAACCTGACCGAACCGCAGGCCGGCTCGGACGTCGGCGCGCTTCGGACCAAGGCCGAGCCATTGGAGGATGGCACCTACGCCATCACCGGCCAGAAGATATTCATCAGCTGGGCCGACAATGATTTCATCGCCAATACCTGCCATCTCGTCCTCGCGCGCCTGGCCGATGGTGTGGCCGGCACCAAGGGCATCAGCCTTTTCATGGTTCCCAAGCTGATCCCCGATGCGAACGGCAACCCCGGCGAACGCAATGCCCTGCGGGTCGTCAGCCTCGAGCACAAGATGGGCCTGCATGGCTCGCCCACCGCGGTGATGGCGTTTGAAGGCGCCAAGGGCTGGCTTGTCGGCAAGCCGCATGGCGGAATGGCGGCCATGTTCACAATGATGAACAACGCCCGTCTTGGCGTGGGCGTTCAGGGGCTTGGCGTTGCCGAAGCTGCCTATCAAAAGGCGCTTGATTACGCGCAAGAGCGGCGTCAGGGCCGCGCGGGCGGCACTGGCACGATCTCGGAATATGCCGACGTGCGCCGGATGCTGATGACCATGCGAAGCGATATATTCGCGGCCCGTTCGATCGCGCTCGATTGTGCCGTGGCGATCGACATGGCGACGGCGACTGGCGATGCGCGCTGGTCTGCCCGCGCAGCACTTCTCACCCCGATCGCCAAGGCCTTTGGCACCGATACCGGCATCGACGTCAGCCAGATGGGGATGCAGATTCACGGCGGCATGGGTTTCATCGAGGAAACCGGCGCTGCCCAGTTCCAGCGCGATGTGCGGGTAACGGCGATCTATGAAGGCACCAATGGCATCCAGGCGATGGACCTTGTGGGGCGCAAGATGATGGATGGGGGCGAGGCCGCCTTCCGCGTGCTCGACGAGATTGAAGCCAATGCCGAAGCCGCCCGTGGCGCCTTTCCCGATCTGGCCGAAGCCGTCTGGAACGCCGCCGAATCGCTCCGCGAAGCGACCGAGTGGATGGCATCCCAATCCGACATGAACGACCGCTTCGCCGGAGCCGTTCCCTACTTGCGGGCCTTTGCCCGTGTGCTCGGCGGGCATTACCACCTGACCGCCGCCCAGACCGGCGATGCCGGCCGGTCCGCGCTTGCCGCCTTCTACATCCGCCGCCTTTTGCCCGAGCATCTGGCGCTTTTGGCCCATGCCCAATCGGGGGCAGCGGGCCTTGTCGATATCCCTCTTGCGGACCTCGGGCTTTGACCTCGCCCGAGGCCCTTATCCGCTATCCTTTTGACGAACCGCCAAGCCATGGCGAGGCGGTAGAAGTGGCGGATGGCGTTCTATGGCTGCGCTTGCCTTTGCCCATGGCGCTTGATCACGTCAATGTTTATGCCTTCGACGAAGGCGACAGCTGGACGATCCTCGACACCGGCTTTGACACCCGCAAATCCCGCGCCATCTGGGAGGCGACCCTTGCAGGCCCATTGCGTGGCAAGCCGGTCGAGCGGATCATCGTCACCCACTATCACCCCGATCACATTGGCCTCGCGGGTTGGTTCGTCGGGCGCGGTGCCGCGCTGGCGACAACGCGGACGAGCTGGATTCTGGCGCGGATGTTGACCCTCGACGTTCAGACGGTGCCGCCCGAGGAAACCCTCGCCTTCTATCGCCGCTCGGGCATGGATCCGGCGCTCTATGAACAGCGCCGGTCCGAGCGCCCCTTCAATTTCGCCGACTGCGTGCATTCCCTTCCTGTTGGCTACGACCGGATCGTCGAAGGGCAGGAAATCAGGATCGGCGGCCGCCGCTGGATCACACGGATCGGCCACGGCCACGCCCCCGAGCACGCGACCTTCTGGAGCCTTGAGGACAACCTTGTCATCGGCGGCGATCAGCTCTTGCCCTCGATCAGCCCCAACCTCGGCGTCTATGCCAACGAACCCGAGGCCGATCCGGTCGCCGAATGGCTCGCCTCTTGCGAGCGCTTGAAGGATTTTGCCACGGAAGAGCATTTGGTGTTCGGCGGTCACAAACTCCCCTTCTTGGGCCTGCCCACCCGCCTGCGGCAACTTGCAGACAACCATATCGGCGCGCTTGGCCGGCTTCTCGATCACCTCAAAGAGCCCAAACGCGGCGGCGAGTGCTTCGTTCCTCTGTTCAAGCGCGAGATCGGGGGCGGCGAATATGGCATGGCCCTTGGCGAGGCGATCGCCCACCTCAACCACCTGCACCAGACGGGCCGCGCGCGGCGCTGGATCGGCGAAGACGGTGCCTATCGCTGGCAGGCTGTCTAGAGCGGCAGAAGCTGCTAGGATCGATCTGACAAGGCAGGAAACATGATGAATCAGTCAAGCCGCAAGGACAGCCCGCAAAGCACGATCTCGACCTCTGTCGAGGCGGTCGAAAACGCGATCCTGCCGATGGTGCACGAGGTTCACAAGAATCCTGACGCCCCCTGCGCGATGGATAGCGAGCTGCCCGAGGATTTCGTGTATTCCGAGGACAAGAGCGAAGCTCGCTGGGCCTATGAGCGCCTGATCCTGTACATCCAGAATTTCGAGAAGCAGTTGAACAAGGACGAAGAGGTCGCCCTTGGCTTTACCGGCGGCGATGCCGGGGTTGTGCGGATCGAGGGCCTTGGCTATTTCGACCCTGATATCCTGACCTTCTACGGCACCACCGACGACGGCGCCCGCACCCAACTTGTCCAACACGTCAGCCAGCTGAATGTGATGCTGATCGCCCTGCCCGCCGAGGAGGAAATCGAAGAGCCCGACAGGATCGGTTTCCGGCTTGCCAGCGATCTCAAGACAAAACCCAACGCGACAAAACACACCACTTCAAAGGCGTGACAGGGGCGCCGATATCGTCTATTCAGCCCCGAAACCTCTTTCTGACAGGAGCTCCGCAATGGCCGAACACAAGCACGGCACCATGAACATCCACGCCCAGGAAAAGACCTTTGACGGGTTCATCAGCTTTGTGACCAAATCCGTCATCGTGATTTTGATCGCCGTTGTCTTTCTGGCGCTCGTCGGCGCCTAGGTCACACAATGGTCAACCGCCGTTTCGTCGTGCTTGGGCTGCCTGTCGCTTTGGCCGCCTGTGTGCCCGGCGAAGCGGTCTGGGCGCCGGATGAACTGGTCGAAGCCAGCGTCTACCGCCACGACGCGCCCCCTTCGCTGACGCTGATCACGATGAAATCGGTCGGCTCTGGCAGCGGGGCGCATACCGCCCTTCTGATCAATGCCAGCCAGCGCGTTCTGTGGGATCCGGCGGGGTCGTTCAAGCACCAGACAATTCCCGAGCGGAACGACCTGATCTATGGCATTACGCCCCGGATTCTCGATTACTATATCTCCTACCACTCCCGCGAAACCTACTACACGGTCATTCAAGAGCTTGAGGTTCCGGCCGAGGTTGCCGAAATGGCTCTGCGTGAGACGATGGCCTATGGCGCGGTCGGCGAAGCACGTTGCACCGTTTCAACCACAGAACTCCTCAAGCGCCTGCCGGGATTTGAAGGTATCAAGGTGACCTTCTTCCCGAACGAGCTTGAAAAGCAGTTTGCGAAATTCCCAGGTGTTGTTCGTTGGGAATACCACGAAGACGATGCCGACGACAAATCGATCGCGGCGGCCCAGATCGACGCCCAGATCAAAGCGGGCCAGTAGCCCAGATTCCCCCGACCAATACGACAGCGCCAGCCAGAATCGCCCAGACCACGTTGCGCGTCGCGACGCCCACCAAAAGCGAAGCTGCCGCCGCGGCAAGGCGTAGCGGGTCGGTTTCGCCTCCCGTAGCCGCGGGCCAAAGCACCAGCGGCGCGACCATGCCGGGGATCACCGCAACTGGCGTATAGCGCAAGAGCCGCAGCAGGAACGGCGGCAACGTGCGGTCGCCAAGAATGGCGAGGAACGAAAAGCGCAACGCAAAGGTTCCAACAGCAAGAAGCACAATGATCAGCCATATCTCGGCGGTGGAATAGCCTAGTGCGCCCATTTGCTGCTCCACTGTTCGACAAGCGCACCTGTCAGCATGGCCAATCCTGCCGCGATCAAAAGGCCCACTCCGCTCGGCATCCAGCCCAGCGCCAAGGCACCGGCCACCGAAACGACCGCCGCCGCTACATGGGGGAGCGACTTGAGCATCGGACCAATCAGGGCAATGAAGGTGATCGGCAGGGCGAAATCGAGGCCCATTGACGACGGGATCACAGACCCGACCAAGGCGCCGAATGCCGTGGCTCCACACCACAAGATCGAAATCGGGACCGCCACACCCATGAAAAAGCTCATCCGCGCCGGGATCGTCATCTCGGGCTCGTGTTCGAAACGTTCAAGGCTAACGGCATAGCTTTGGTCGAAAAGAACGTAGGCGGCGAGCGCCCTTTGCCAAAACGGCGCCTTTCCGAGATAGGGCACGAGCGAGGCGGAATACATCGCCATCCGCATATTCACGGCAAGCCCGGCCAGGAGAACCATCAGGATCGGTGCGTGATCCTGCATCATCTGGAGCGAGGCAAATTGCGCGGCCCCCGCAATCACCAGAGCCGTGAACCCCATCGTTTGGACAAGGTCGAACCCGGCTTCAGAGGCCACTACACCAAACAGCGTGCCAAAAGGCACAACGATCACGACAAAAGGCAAGCTGCGGCGCAGCCCTTGCCGGAAAGCTTTGGGTGGTGTGATCTGGGTCATGCTCGATCCTGCATTGCACGTCGATTAGCTATTGCAGCAACGATTGGCAATCCATGCGGTTTGCGGTCATTCTGCACGCAAGATCAGGACCGGCACTCATGAACATAACCCGCGGCGTTCAACACCACGACAGAGCCCATGCCGCGCAGCTTTACTGGTCGGCCTTTGGCGACAAACTGGGCCTGGTCATGGGCCCTGAACACAGAGCGACGGCCTATGTGGAGAGGGCGCTTGGGCTGGAACATGCCATTTGCGCCCACGATCCGGGCGGCCGTCTGATCGGGATTGCCGGTTTCAAGACCTTTGAGGGCGCACTGGTCAATGGCCGCCTGCGCGACATGGCGGCGGTCTATGGTCTGGTCGGCGCGCTTTGGCGGGCCGTTTTGATGGCTCTTCTCATTAGCGACACCGATAACGAGAGGTTCTTGATCGACGGTCTTGCCGTTGCGCCGTCGGCAAGAGGCCACGGTGTCGGAACGGCGCTTCTTCACGCAATTTTCGACGAGGCCCGGAGGCGGGGCTATGCCGAAGTGCGGCTGGAGGTCGCCGGCGACAATCATAGGGCGCGGGCGCTTTACGAGCGAATGGGCTTTGTCGCCGTGACACGGCTCGACATGGGTATTATGCGCCATGTCTTCGGCTTTGCGTGCACGACGACCATGATCCGGCGCGTCGCCTGATCCCTAGTCAAACGTTCCCGCCACACGGCCAAGGAGCATGAACGCCCGCGCGGTGCGGGTTTCGGCCAGATCGACCAGTTCGGCGTCCGAGGCCTTGGACTCCAACCCGACAAGCATCTGATCGAACTTGCGCAGAAAATGGTGCGTGGCATCTCGGAAGATTGTGTCCTCGCGCATCCGCCCGGCGGTCAGCGCAAGGCTCGATCTGTCACGGATGCCTCCTAGGCCGGCGATAACCCGCCCCCTTTCGCCCTTGGCAAAGCGGCGCCAGAATTCGGGGCGCACGCGATCGGGCGTCATGTCGTCCATATAGATCCCGTCCTGCGACAGAAGGGTCAGGATATCCTGACTGGCCTGAACCAACTGCCGCGCCTGCCGATCGCGCAACGCGCGCCGGAGCGCCGAAAAGCCAACCTCGTCACTTTCGGTGTCGGGGAAATTCAGCGCACGGATGAGATCACCGGTTTCGAGCGGCGGCTCGATTTCCTCGACCATGGTACCAAGGGCGAGGCTCGGCTGATCGTCCTCGGGGGCGGGTTCAGGCGAAACAGGCTTGCGGTTGCTGTCGCGATGACTGGTAAATGTGGTGAGCGCCACTTCCGTCTGCCGCGCGGTCTGGGCGATCTCGGCCAGCCTGCGCTCGACACTGGGTTGAAGCGTGCCGCTTGGCCGCCCCTTCTGATCCGCAATATAGCTCTTGCGAAGGGCCTCGACGGCGACCTGAAGGCGTTGGGATTCCTCGCGAACGATCCGCGCAGACCGTGCCGAAACCGCAGCGACCCAGATGATTGCCACCGGCAGGAAGACGACCATCAGCGTCAGGATGAACCGCAAGGAATCGAGGCCGGTTTGGTCGGCAGGCGCGAGCAGAAAGAAAAGGCCGATGCCTCCCAGCCAAACCAGACTAGCGATCAGCGCGACAGCTTCGGTCCCTGAGATCCGCACGTGTTCCTTGCCGGAAAACGGGCCGGGTCGAGAATCGGAATGGGTTTGGGTTTGGCGCTCTGCCATCAAATGTCCCTGAGCTCGGTCTGGTTTGTCTAAATATAGCTGACTTTGAGGATTTCGTAACCGCGATCACCGCCCGGCGTGCGGACCTCGATGCTGTCGCCCTCGTCCTTGCCGATCAGCGCACGGGCCAAGGGCGATTTGACGTTGAGGCGGCCATTTTCGATATCGGCTTCGTATTCCCCGACGATCTGATAGGTCTTTTCTTCGTCGGTGTCCTCATCAACGATCTTCACCGTCGCGCCAAACTTGACCGTTCCCGAAAGTTTGGTGGGGTCGATCACGTCGGCAAGCGAAATCACGCCCTCAAGCTCTTTGATGCGGCCTTCGATGAACGACTGCTTTTCCTTGGCGGAATGGTATTCGGCATTCTCCGACAAATCGCCATGTGCGCGCGCCTCGGCGATCGCCTGGATGATGGCGGGGCGCTCGACGCTCTTGAAATGGCGCAGCTCGGCCTCAAGCTTTTCAAACCCGGCGCGTGTCAGGGGGATCTTTTCCATTTGTCGTCCCTTGCGGCAGTCATTCTGTCAACCGGACGTTCATAACCTGAACCGCCGATGGCTCGTCAAGGGCAACTAGCGAAATCAATGAAAACAAAGGTCGCGCGCGGCGCAAAATCCGTCGTGTCACGATTGCCCTGATCGGGCAGTTCAGGTAACCCCGAGCGCAAGATTGTTACCCGGGCGCGCCCGTCTGCGAAGCAAGGAATTAGAGATGTCCGAAATCGAACGCGAAGCAATGGATTATGACGTCGTCATCGTTGGTGCGGGGCCTGCCGGCCTTTCCGCCGCGATTCGGCTCAAGCAGCTTGATGCCGATCTCAATGTGGTTGTCCTTGAAAAGGGATCCGAGGTTGGCGCGCATATCCTTTCGGGCGCGGTTCTTGATACCTCGGGCCTCGACCGGCTGATGCCCGACTGGAAGGCCAAGGGTGCCCCGATCAAGACCGAGGTGAAGGAAGACAATTTCTATATGCTCGGCGCCGAGGGCTCGATGCGCATCCCGAATTTCGCGATGCCGCCCTTGATGAACAACCACGGCAATTACATCGTTTCGATGGCCAACGTCACCCGCTGGATGGCCGAGCAGGCCGAGGCGATGGGTGTCGAGATCTTCCCCGGCATGGCCTGCTCAGAACTCGTCTACGGCGAAAACGGCGAAGTGGTTGGCGTGATTGCGGGCGAGTTTGGCAAGGAAGCCGATGGCAGCATGGGGCCGAATTATGAGCCGGGCATGGAACTGCGCGGCAAGTATGTCTTCCTCTCCGAAGGCGTGCGCGGCAGCCTCTCGAAAGAGGTGATGGCGAAATACAACCTCTCCAAGGGCCAATGTTCGCAGAAATTCGGCCTCGGCATGAAAGAGATCTGGGAGATCGACCCCGCCAAGCACCGCGAGGGCACCGTCACCCACACCATGGGCTGGCCCCTCGGTTCGAACGCCGGCGGCGGATCGTTCATCTATCACATTGAAAACAATCAGGTTTACGTCGGTTTCGTCGTCCACCTGAACTATGCCAACCCCTACCTGTTCCCCTATATGGAGTTTCAGCGGTTCAAGCATCACCCGATGGTGGCCGAGCTTCTCAAGGGCGGCAAGCGCGTGGCCTATGGCGCGCGCGCGATCAGCGAAGGCGGCTGGCAATCTGTCCCGCAAACGGCCTTCCCTGGCGGCTGCCTTCTTGGCTGTTCGGCCGGCCTCGTGAATGTCCCGCGCATCAAGGGCAACCATAACGCCATGCATTCCGGCATCGAGGCCGCCGAAGCCGCCCATGCGGCGATCAAGGCGGGCCGGGGCGGCGACACGCTGATGGAATACTACGCCGCGCTCAAGGCGGGCCCGGTCGGCAAAGACCTGCGGCGCGTGCGCAACGTCAAGCCGCTCTGGTCGAAATACGGCCTTCTGACCTCGTTGGGCGTGGGCGGCCTTGATATGTGGACCAACAATCTCTTTGGCCTGTCGCTTCTGGGCACGCTGCGCCACGGCAAATCCGACGCCGCGGCGACCGAAGAGGCCAGCAAGCACAAGCCGATCGATTACCCCAAGCCCGATGGCAAGCTGAGCTTTGACCGGCTGACCAATATCAGCTTCTCGATGACCAATCACGAGGAAAGCCAGCCCTGCCACCTGAGGCTCAAGGATCCCGCGATCCCGATTTCGGTCAACCTGCCGAAATACGCCGAACCCGCCCAGCGTTATTGTCCGGCCGGTGTTTATGAGGTGATCGAGGAAGAGGGCAAAGATCCGCGCTTTGTCATCAACTTCCAGAACTGCGTTCACTGCAAGACCTGCGACATCAAGGATCCATCCCAGAACATCAACTGGACGACCCCACAGGGTGGCGACGGACCCAATTATCCCAATATGTGAGATCGGGGGGCTTCGGCCCCCATTTTTTCCTCCAAGCACCAACTCGTGTCCTGCCTGCGATTGCGGCTGGGGGCGTGGTTCTCTAGGGTGATCATGCAATTTCCCGCCAACGAAAGTCTGGTCAGACGTGAAGAGTTTCCGCCGTTTAGTCTCTGCCTCTGCGATGGCCATCGCTGCCGCCGGTCCGGTTGTTGCCGATCCTGACGCGGGCGCCTATCTGGCGGCCCGAACGGCGATCATGGACTATGATTTCGCCCTCTCTGCGGCCTATCTGGATCGCGCGCTGATTGACGACCCGCAAAACCCGGTGCTTCTCGAAGAAGCGCTTCGCGCCCATTTCGCGCTTGCCGACATTGACCGTGCCTTCGCGCTTGCCGACAGGATGATCGCGATCGGTATCGACAGCCAGACCGCCAATTTCATTGCAATGGTCCACGCGGCCAAAAGCACCGACTGGCAGCGGATTTTTGCCTTGCTTGAGCAGGGCCAGGGCGTCGGCCCCTTGGTCGATGGTTTGGCGCAGGCCTGGTCCTTTGTCGGCCGCGGGCGGATGACCCGTGCGGTCCAAAGCTTTGACGAAGTCATCGATTCGCCCGGTCTGCGCGCCTTCGGGCTCTATCACAAGGCGCTTGCGCTAGCGTCGGTCGGGGATTTCGAAGGCGCCGACGCGATCCTTTCCCTGCCTCCCGAACAAGGGATGCAGCCTACGCGCCGAGCCGCGCTTGCGCGGGCAGAAATCCTGAGCCAACTCGGCAGAAAAGACGAGGCCATTGCCCTTCTTCAGAACTTTGCCGGTTGGACAAGCGATCCGGTCTTCCTCGACAAGATTGCCCGGCTGGACTCCGGCGAGGCCCTTCGTTTCGATTTCGTATCGAGCCCGGTGCAGGGGATGGCCGAGGTCTTTTTCTCGGTTGCCGCCGCAATAGAAGGCGATGCCGACAACGATTACACCCTGCTCTACTCCCGCGCCGCCGAAGCGCTTGATCCGGCCCATAGCGAAGCGATCATCCTCTCGGCCAGCCTTCTGGAGGCGTTGGGTCGTTATGACGAAGCCACCGAGACCTATGCCAAGATATCCAAGGACGATCCCGTCTATTTCAAGGCCGAACTCGGCCGAGCGGCGGCCCTTGACAGCGCCGGGCGCACCGACACGGCCATCGAAGTCTTGAACGCTCTCATCCGCAACAGCGGTGAATTGCCTGATGCGTTGGCGACCCTTGGGGATATGCTTCGGCGGGGCAATGATTGGGCCAATGCCAACGCGGCCTATACCCGCGCGCTGGCCGCCTATGGGCCGAACGATCCGATGCGCTGGATTATCCTCTATACGCGCGGGATCACGTCCGAGCGCATGGGCAACTGGGCCGATGCCGAGGCCGATTTTCGCGCGGCGCTGGTTTTGCAGCCGGATCATCCTTCGATCCTCAATTACCTTGGCTATTCGCTGGTTGAACGGCGTGAAAAGCTGGACGAAGCGCTCGGCATGATCGAACGCGCCGTCGCCGGTCAGCCCGACAGCGGCGCCATCGTCGATAGCCTCGCCTGGGTGCTTTACCGACTTGGCCGCTATGATGAAGCCATTGTCCACATGGTCCGCGCCGCCGAGCTGGAGCCCCTCGATCCAATCGTGAGCGACCATCTGGGCGATGTGCTCTGGGCAGTCGGTCGCGAAGCCGAAGCGCGGTTCCAGTGGCAGCGGGCGCTGTCATTTGGCCCCGAAGAAAAAGATGCCATCCGGATCCGCGCCAAGCTTGCCAAGGGGCTCGACAAGGTTCTCGAGGAAGAGGGCGCCCCGCCCCTCGCGGTGCCGCGTGATGACCGTTGAGGCCTTCGCGCCAGCCAAGGTCAACCTGACGCTTCACGTCACGGGCCGCCGGCCGGACGGCTTTCACCTTCTTGAAAGCCTCGTCGTGTTTCCTGATATCGGCGACCGCCTGAGCTTTGCTCCCGCAGAGGATCTTGGCCTTGAGGTCCGCGGCCCTATGGCCGAGGGTGTCCCGACCGACGAGCGCAACCTCTGCCTGAGGGCAGCGCGGCACCTCAGCCTGTCGAAAGGCGCGCGGATCACCCTTGAAAAGCATCTGCCGCATGGCGCCGGAATCGGCGGCGGCTCGGCTGATGCCGCGGCGACGCTTCGCGGCCTTTCGCAGCTTTGGGATCTGCCTCTGCCCGAAGCCATCAAGGCCGCCGAACTGGGGGCCGATGTTCCGGTTTGCCTCGCCGCACCCAAGGCGATGGTGATGCGCGGGATTGGCGAAAGTCTGTCGCCAGCTCCGGCATTGCCATCGTTCTCGATGCTCCTCGTCAATCCGCGGGTGGAAACTCCCACCGGCCCGATCTTTGCGGCGCTCGCCGCCAGCGGCAGCATCAACAACCCGCCGATGCCCGAAATACCCGCAGGCTTTGCCAGTCTGGTTGATCTCACCGGCTGGCTCCGGCTCACACGGAACGATCTTGAACAAGCGGCGGCAGATTTTGCGCCGATCCGAGCGCTAAATGCGGCTATCGAGGCGCAACA
>Ga0222715_10004416_pt1 | contig 12190 bp, 23 predicted proteins | sample C33_9DmetaG_FD_165056 | JGI IMG/M metagenome (GOLD analysis project Ga0222715, IMG submission 165056) | Estuarine water microbial communities from San Francisco Bay, California, United States - C33_9D | ecosystem: Environmental > Aquatic > Marine > Unclassified | place: USA: California...
TTCCTTTTGTTAGTTATTTGTATTAATAATATCATAAAACCATTGGATTGTCAAGCCTATAAAAATCGTTGATTTTACTAGTTTTTTTACTCCTGGAACTGACCAGGACACGCCAGGATTGGCGATTTGTAGCTTATGTGAGTAGTACATCATCTACTTTTTTCTACTTATGATTGAATCTAGTTTATCTTTAATATCAGCCATTAGCGAACCAAGTGTTAAACAAAGATACATATAAATTTCACCAGAAAAGGTAATTGCTGTGGCAAATATCAATATAATTAAAATCAATAATAACCATTCCATATTACTTACCCTCCGCTTCTAGCTCTAATGAAGTATGAATATCTGATTGTGCTTTAGCCCACTCATCAAAAGCGTCAACTTCTTTTTGTAATTTATTTCTATAAGTAGTTAAAACTTGCTTAGCGTCATTCACTCTTCCGTCTTCAATCTGATTTAACGCTAAATCAATTATATCTATTGTAGCTAATGTGTCTATCATAGTTCTCCTATATTCCCAAGGCAGTTATTGTTTGTTCTTCGGTGGTCGGTATTGGTTTGCCTTGTTGTAACCAATCAACCATCATTTCAAAATAAAAGGCCTCATCTTCTTTACCGCTGGCCTCTAAAACTTTTTGTCCCATTTTAAAGAATTTTAAAACGGTCATATCTTTCATACCTGGTTCTATTGCTCTAACTACTTTACCTGGTCTTTGATTGCTCATCTATCACCTCCCTTAAAATCATCTAAATGGTTTAAATTAGCATATCTACCGTCTTTGTTTATAGCATAAGCTAGTGTTTGTCTATGTGTCTTAACTGTTTTCTGATACAATTCTTTTGCCTCTATATAAGTCTTTACAATGGTCTTTGTACTTCTATCTAACGATCTCCACTCCATAATAGAATACTCTACAGCATTGTCTATTATAGATTGTTCCCACTCGTTAGGTTTATTATCCATTTGACATCTCACTAGGTTTAATTGTTTCAGAAACCCAATCGTTGATTTCTACTAAGCCATCTTCTTTAGCATATTCATCATCTTCAAAATCTACTTTACCCATATACTCTAGTTCACCACTATCTGTGTAATCAGCATCTACCATAAAAGTTTCTACGCCACCTTTTGTTTCGGTAATTTCGTGGTTAATTTGTGAGTGGTCAATACCACATTCACCTAGTAGTTTTTCAGCTTCATCTCTATCTTTTGCTAATACTTCTTGTTCAACAACAAGTCTGTAATAAGTTTTCTTTCTGTATAGGTTTTTACCCACATCATCTTTTGTAAACATTACATTTGTATCAATTGTCATAATATAGTCCTCCTTTTACTTTGTATTATCCTCACTACTCATTAACAATACAATATAATGTATTGCTTTTAATAAATCTTTTCGGTTTTTACCGTCTTTCTTACCATATCGGCAAAGATACTTAATGGCATTTGCTTGGCAAAAATCTTTATCAATTCCTAATTGGCGTAACATATCTTGTACCTGGAAACCGTCTTTAGTTGTACTATAGTGTTCACCATAAGTTGATTTAATATAGTCTGATATTTCTTTTACTATTTTGTCTTCATTATATTTCATTTATTTCCTCTTTCATTAAATAGTTTACTTCTTTTCTTAATTCTCTAATACCCATTTTACTAAAATTCATAAATCTTGGTCTGATACCGTTTACAGATTTAAATTCGTCCCATATGTAATCAATTAAATTTTGTCTTACTAAATCTCTTAATGTAAAAATACCATATTCAATCCAATGTTTTTCATCTTCTATCATTAAACTTGTCCAATTACCTTTAGCTCTATTTTCTTCGTTATACTTACGAGCCTTTTCATTGTGCTTTTTAATATAATTAATTAAGTTTTGTGATAGTTGTTTTGTCATATTACCCATTAATTGCTTCATAAATTACATCACCAACGTTGTTATCATCAATACCTAACATATTAACATTTTCAACATTCATAATATCTTTTTCAGCAGTTTCTTTTGTAATCAAGTTTTGTTTAACTTGTAATATAATCTTATCAACTGCTTCTGTTGCTGTATCTTCAGCCCATTGTTTTACTTTTGACATAGTGTTTTCTCCTTTGTTATAATTAATAATATCATATCCACAGTATTTGTCAAGCCATTATTTTTGACTTTGTTTTTAATGTGTATATCTTTGCTTTTCATACTACTATCCTATCATATGGAAACCATAAGTCAAGCGTTATTTTATGTTGATTTTACTTGTTTTTTAGAAGAACATTACCAGAACATTCGTAGGGAAGGGTGGTTTTTGTTTACTTCCAGTTCTTTTTGACCCATTCCTGGTCTGATTCGTGTGGTTTTGGATTACCGTGGAATATGGCCACTTTAGCCAATGGTGATTCTTCAAAGGTCCAACTCTTTTTGTGAAATCTGGTCTGACTACGGTCTAACCATTTGTATGATTGAGTCCAGGCGTCAGGATATATTTTCATTTTTTTAACGCCTGGTTTCTCATTAATATAATTTGTTATCACATTTTGATCGCCTTGTAAGGTCATATCTTTTGATTTGTTTTTTAAAAACTTATCCCAAATAAATTCAGTAGCATTTACATTATTAAATTTTAATATACTTGAATTATACCATTCTTGTGGTTGTCCAAAATCTCTTATTACACAAAAACTATCATCTGATTCATAGTTAGCAAAACAATCAATGTTATCTTTAATTACTACGTCTAAGTCCATATAAAGACAAGGACCATTTAAGTTAACCTGTGGACTAAACAATGATAGTTTATGCCAATATCCTTTATATTCTTCAAATGGTAATAATCTGACTTCAATATCACCCTTTAATACTTTGTGTAATTTAGGCCTGTCTGTAAATAATATAAACTTATGTGGTACAGTTAAATGTCTTTGTACCATATTATATAAGTTTTGTACATAGATAGGTTTAAACTTTAAACCCCAATTCACACAGACAAAATTAATCATAAACTTATCCAGTTAAATACAGCCCTCATACTTAAAATTAAATAAGAAAGTTCCATTAATGCTCTTGGCCAATCTTTATCTTTTAGTCCAAAATATACCCACATACAACACGAAACACAACTTAATGACCAACCAACCCATTGTGTTGCTATGTTAGCACTTGATAATATCCAAACACTCACCATCGCTAGTAGAAATCCCAACCAACGATAACCGTTAATATCTTTATAGTATCTTATTTTCATACTTGTTGCTCCTGTAAGGTCTTGTAGGCCGTACCATCAGCAATCTCTGGAATTGTAAACTGATTTTCGACTACAAATTTCAACCATTCATTAATGGTTTTATGACCAGGTTTTAAGGGTTTTTCTATCTTACTCAAATCTCTACCAGAAACAGGTGAGCATACATTAAAATTGTGTGTAATAATAGGTACTTTATTTAGGACAGCATCTATGGCCGATAAACTGACATTTGTAACTAAACAATGACAATCTTTTAAATCATCTTTTATATCTGTATTCCACCATTCATTATTAGGTCTTGGTTTATTTCTAACTCGTACTTCTCTCTTTGTGTGTCTTTTTAATTCTGTTACAACTTGGTCAATCCATTCTTGTTGACTAATACCATTGACATTGTAAGTAACTGTTTGTGATGAGGGAGCTACTAATATATGTTTAGTTTCACCTGTGTACCAACCTTTAAATTTTACATCAATACCTTTGTTTTCTAACTGTATTAATCTTTGGCCGTTACCTACTTTACCTCTTATTGTGTGAATACCACCTTTTACTATTCTAAAATATGTCTTATCTAAATCGTGTATCTGTGGTTCTGGATAACGAGTAATCTGTTGTGTTAAATATCCAACATCAACATACCACCATTCCTCTTTCTTTTCTGTGACTTCAGCAATATCTTTTACATTACTACCACCTAAACCCCAAAAAAAGTGTATTGGTTTATCTTCGTCTTTCCAACCCTTTTCTATGTGAGGCCAAATTTGATGAGATAAACATTTATCCCAAGCCATTTTATGAGTGATTATCATACTTATCAACTATCCTTTTTGCTGTACCGTTTTGTATCTCTTCCATAGTAAATTGATTTGCTAATAAACTATCTATCCATTTGTTTACCAAGTCATCATCTCTAATGTATTTTTTTTCTATGTCTTCAAAATTAATTGATACTGGTTTACACATTGATACATCATCACAAATTACAGGTACACCTTTTAACATAGCTGTAATACCTACTGTTGATTGATATGTAATTACACAATGAGCATTTTGTAAATCTGACTCTAAAGGTTTTGGATCGTCTTTTCTTCTTATTGTAATTCTTCTATCTGAATATTTTTTTACTTTAAATCTTACTTGATTTTCCCATTCATTTAAGTTATCTATCTTATAATATCTACAAACAGCCTCAGTAGGAGGAATAATTAGTATTTTTTGGCCTCTTTTTATATTTTTTAGTCTTAATGTATCTGTAAACTTTCTATATTTTATTATTCTATTTCTATCAACATTATCTAACTCAACTATTCTGGTTAAGTTTTCAGCATTCTTTGTAACTCTATAAGCAAGTATATTTGATATTTCATTTGCTTTGTGATTATGACCTTTAAAAAAATAAGCGTGGTCAAAATAATAATAGTTTATGCCTAGTTCTTTACAAGCCCACAATATTTCCTCTACACCTCTCAATATACCGAAAATAGCAACATCTGGTTTTTCTTGTTTGAAATTAGCCATATCAAAACCAGGCCATTTTGTTTTTTCAAATTGAGCTACGTGTGTGCCATTTGGTAGTACAGGTTCATAGAAAGTACCACCTTCTCTTTGAACAAAAGGTCTTATCGTTCTATCTAATAAGTATCTTGTACCAAAGCCGACTAACATTATCTTAATTCTATTTTAAAACATTGTGTATAATAATTAAACCAATTTTGAGCGTAATCACAGTTAGAATATTCTTCAAACCAAGGTCCGCCTTCGGTAAAATGTATGTTCTTTACGTTTTCTTTGTGTTCGTATTCACCTGCCAACCAGTTCCATTCTAATGGTATATCACCAATCAAATGATCTCCTTCTAACCATTTAAATTGATGAAGTTCTAAACCAGAGGCTCTATTAACATAATTAGGCGTTAGTTGTGTACACTTCTTACAATTCATTAACATAAAACTAGACCAATTCTTTTTAGGATATGCTGTTTGTACTTGATTTAAAAACTTTGTTTGCCTTTTAGGTGTATAATCGTGTTTACATACTTGAACGGCATACTTGTCATCTCTTAATCGCCATAGTTCGTTTATATCTGCTTCCATTAACTGGTCACAATCCATAAACAAAGCCCAACCTTGATAGTTCATAAGGTGTGGTATGATAAATCTACTCATAGAAAATTCAGTAGATGATAGATTGTTTCTTTCTCTTACAAAATCATCTTTTATATTTTCCAAGTAAATTGGTGTAATTGCTATAGGCTTAGTTGAGTTCTTTAATATACTATATGATAATACATTAAATGCCACCTTCTCTTTACTGTCATAGCCTATAAAAACATTAATCATTTACTGTATGACCTACACTTTCTCTTTTTATATCATTATGGTCAAACTCAGCCCAATATAATTCAAAAGCAACACCATCTTCCAATCCTATAAATTGATGAAAAACACCTGGCTTAACTCTCATAAAATCACCAGCGTTTAATATTGTTTCATCAACTAAGTCATAATCTTTTTGCCATACTTTGACCATCATCTTACCTGACTCTACAAAAAAACCATTCCATTTAAATTCGTGTTTGTGTTTAGAACACGCCACATTCTTTTTATATTCTATTCTATGAAATTCTAAAACTCCATTTGCGTGGATCAATTCTGTTTGACCCCATATCTTACCTGCTTTCATTTTGTTTCACCCATTCTGGACTATTTGGTTTATATTTTCTCTTACCCTTTTTGTGATCTATATAAGGGTTGATTTCTTTATCTCTAGCAATGACGTGTCCACCTCGTCCATCGCCTTTGTTTCTTTCTTTTACTTTCACTAACTTTCTTGTGTTGTCGAAAGCGTGACAATCTGTTTTATCTGGTAAATCCCAAATCGTATCTTCTATATAATGATTTATGTAAGTTTGAAAGAATTGTTTACTTACATCTAAGGTTGAATTGAAGCCAATAACACCACATTCTGTATAGTCGTTTCTACCATAAAAGGTTGTAAATGTGTCACCAGGTATAAAGGTGTCTATAAAGTTATCTGGTATTTGTTTAATGAATATGTTGTCTGCGTCTAGCCACATAAACTTTTTCTTTAGTTTACTGGCGTGATATTGAGCAAACACTTTATATGAAAATCTAACAGCGTTTTGTAAAAAATTGGTATCGTCATTCCAAGTTTTATCTTTATGTCTTACTACAAAATGCCTTGACTCTGGCTCTTCTTTAAATACATTAACAAAATGAAAGTTGGGATGATCTATAAATTTAGTATCATCTTCTACATAACAAATTACTTTAATAGATTGTTTTGTATCAATATATGTTTTAATAAATTGATGTGCGTAATCATCATACAATCTTTTATTAAAAGTGGTTATGAAAAATTTATCTTCATCTGTCCAAATTAGTTTTTCCATCTTTTCAAGTCTTCTTTAATCATATGTTTCACTAGTGATTCTAAAGTGTGTTTAGGTCTCCACATTAACTTGTGTCTTGCTTTGGTGTTATCACCTACTAATAAATCTACTTCAGCAGGTCTAAAAAATTTAGGATTTGTTTTGACTATGTGTGTGCCTGTGTGTTTATCTATTACTTCATTTCCTTGAAACTCATATGCTAGATTTAACTCATCTAAACATAATGTTAAAAAGTCTTTAATAGATACTGTACGACCTGTAGCTATTACATAATCTTCCGCCTCATCCTGTTGTAACATTAACCACATTGCTTCAACATAATCCTCAGCGTGACCCCAATCTCTTTGACTATCTAAATTTCCTAGTTCAATAGGTTTACCTGTCTTTGTATATTCAACAAGGCCTTTTGTAATTTTTCTTGTTACAAATTCCTCACCTCTCATTGGACTTTCGTGGTTAAATAAAATACCTGAACAAGCAAATAGACCATAACTCTCTCTATAATTAACGGTCATATGGTGAGAATAGACTTTGGCCACACCATAAGGACTTCTAGGATAAAATCTTGTTGTTTCTGTTTGTGGAGTTTCTTGTACTTTACCAAACATCTCACTAGTAGAGGCCTGATAGAATTTTGTTTTAGGATATTTGTTTCTTATAACTTCTAATATGTTTAATACACCTAATGAGTTTGTTATTGTGGTAACTTGTGGTTGTTCAAAAGATAGACCAACAAATGATTGAGCGGCCAGATTGTAAAATTCATCTGGCTGTACTTTATCTATTGTCTTCTCAATATTGTAAGGTTCTGATAAATCAAAGTCTAAAAATTCTATTTGATCTGTAATACCTAATTCATCTAAACGCCAATGTTTTATTCCCGTATTACGTCTTTGAGCACCATAGACTTTATAACCTTTTGATAGTAATAGTTTTGCTAGATAACTACCATCTTGTCCTGTAATACCTGTTATAATAGCTTTTTTCACCAATTCAACTCCTTTATTTGTCCATCAAAAAAACCTTCTTTATTTCTTTCTAATTGTTTAGGAAAATAATCATATAATGTTATCAAATCTCCGTGATTATAATTTAATTGTGGTAATTCAAATGATTTATTTTTTACTACTATACTTATATTATAATCATAAGTTTTTACCTTAGCATCTTCGCAATTAAAACCTGCTATAATTAAATTATATAGTAAAAGACCTGCGTTCCAAAATGATAAATGTCCGCTTACAATTTGATGTTTTAATGGTGGTACGGTAATAGCAAGCCATCCGCCTTCTTTTAAATTTGATTTTATTTTTTTTAAAAAACTTTGAACATTTAGTTGATGTTCTAAACAATGAGCACACCATATACCATCATATACTTTTTTAATTTCTAATGAGTTATAATCACCAGTATATGTGTTGTTATCATAAAAATCAACTGTTTCTACTGTGTGACCTGCTTGTCTAATTAGTTCTGCGTGTTTTTCTTTTTGACCTGAACCTACATCTAAAACTAATGAGTTTTTAGGTAAAACTTCATTTAACTTTTCAACAGCGTCTAAAGCGTGTGAATTTGTAATCATTATCGCCTTTCAAATATTAATCCTGTATCATTCCAAAATTCTCTTTTCATAGTAGATACTTTTTTTGATTGTATAGTTAAATCTTCTCTATAATCAAAACCGTATCTATTATATAGTTCTAACCAATAATCTAATGGTTCACAATTAACGTGATGATGACCTGGTTTACCTGGTTCTGAATATGTTACAAATATATATTTACCTTTTTGCATTAATGACATCCAGTTGTCTTCATATTGTTTTTCTACGTGTTCAACAAACTCACAACACCAAACCATATCAAAATCCATTTTAATGGTTTCTAATTTTCCTTTTGTAAAATCGTGTATCTCAAATAATTCTGGTTTCTCTCTTTGAGTTACAAAATCTCCATCAACACCTCTAGCGTTTATACCTAATTTCCTAGCTTCATATACCATACCACCTGGACCACAACCTATATCTAACATAGATTTACATTTTAAATGATTTATAGCAAACGATAATAAACCAACATCTATGTGTGTAACGTTTCCGTGTCCGCCTAAGTGTTTTGGTAAACCTTTTATATTACTCATTTAATAACTCCATAATTCTTGGTAAAATAAATTTTTCATCATTAAACTCACTTAATAAAAATTCAGTTGAAGCCATCTTCTCAAACCATTCCAATACTTCACTTTTACTTTTATATTCTAAATCTTCTACCTTTGTTAAGTCTGTATTACCTAGTAAACTACCAAAACTATGTTTGGTTGTAATCGTAGGTATACCTAATTCTGTTAATTCAAATATACTCGTACTACTATCAAGCACAGCACAATATATATCATTTTTAAAATCAACAATTCTACTTGAACCTGTCATAACTGTTACATTACTACTTATTAGATTTTTATAATTCAATTTACTATGAGGGTGTGCTTTAATAACAATTCTTCTATCTGTGTGTTTTCTAATTATTTCTACTGATTGTGTAACAAATTGTTCAACTGGAACGGAACTAGTAGGGTCATCTTCTAATCCTGGTAATATTAAAACATAACCATCTTTGTTATTTTTCCATTGGTGATTAAATATGTTTAAGAAATTAAAACTGTTTTCGTGTTCAATTAAACTTAAATTTCTTTTTAATCTTCCCTCAATAGGTTTACACCACTTTGTTTTACTATAGACCCAATGGTTTAAACCCATTCTATAAAATCTGGGAGCTATCTCTTTATAAAATTTGTTAATATAATTACATTTTACTCTACTAAGTGTGGCACTTTCTACGTGAATTATTTTTTTATTATAATGATGAGCAAACATATTCACTAAATCATTTCTATGATTCATTACAGCCATTTTATGGTTATCACTATTTGGCAACCATACTCTTTTTGGATGTTCACTACCAAATGTACCATTATTTAAAAAAAAGTCACAAGTTTTAATATCATAAAAATGTTTATAATTAAAACTATCCACATCTGATAAATCTATAATCTCGTGTTTATTTTTTAAAGCGTTTACTATTGAAGTAACAGCTTTTGATTTATCAAATTGTACTATTTTCATTACCAACCTTTTGTATATAATAACTATCAACAATATCAGATATAGGATTGCCAACTTTATCTGTATCAAATATCTTTTTTAAATCTATTTTAGTTTCTTTTAAAAAAGACTCATACATCATATCTTTATCAGCATTACCTTTTCCTGTAGCTTGTTTTTTAATTACACTAGGTACAACAGTTTCATAATCTACACCAAACTCTTGTAATCTATATTTAAGTATACCACAATTTTCAGCTATTTGAAATATACCTCTACCTTTTGAACCAAAGGAATATCCTTCTATATAAATTTTTTGTGATGAGTGGAAAGTTTCTTTAATTATATCAAATGCCCAATCTGATATTTGACTAAACCTATGAATAGGTGTTTTATATTCTTTATGTTCACAACCAATAATATTTTTTGACATCTCACCTACATATTTTTTTTTACTTGTTAAATAGTAAAAGTTAATCTTGCCATTGTGATTTACACATACAGCAGGACTTGTTAAACTATAATCAATTCCAATTATCGTCTTCGGATTCTGGTTTTTCGTTTGACCAAATTTCTTCATCTTCTAGTTCCTCAACTTCGTGTCCACAAAATGGGCAAGTCAAAGGTTCTAAATCTTGGACATTTATATCCCATTCTATAGTATATTTAGTTTCACAACTAGAGCAAGTTTTTTGTCTTTTTTCTATCATTATAGTTTAAACGATTTGAATTGATCTTTTTTTACGTCTTGTTTAATACCACCAATGACGTATGATTCTATTTCTGTTTCCTGTGGAGCATTTTGTGTTGATCTACTATTCAACCAATGGTCAATCCAAGGTAATGGATTTGCTTTTTGATCGTAAGCAGGTGTTAATTGTATGGCTTTCATTCTTCTATTTGCCATATATTCTACAAATTGATGTAATAATTTTTCTGATAAACCTATCATTGATCCTTTAGAAAATAGATAAGTTGCCCACCTTTTTTCCTCTTGTACGGCTTCATCATACATTTGATAAACTTCTTTTTCTGTTTCTTTTATTATCTTTAAAAAGTCTTTATCGTTTTCGTAATCTTTCCAATTATTAATAATTCTTTGTGACATTGCTAGATGTTGACTTTCATCTCTAGCAATAAAAGATATAATTTTTGCTGAGCCTTCTAGTTTCTTTAATTCGCCAAAGGCAAAACTACAAGCAAATGATACATAAAATCTTAAACCCTCTAGTATGTTTACCGATACCATTGCTAGGTATAGTTTCTTTTTCAATTCGTACATATCAACTTTATCTGGTGTTAATGTCCATTGATAACCTAATTTAATTAAGTCATCATAAGTTTTAGTAACACTAGCGGCTCTCTTTTCAATCTTTTCGTCTTTTATGATTGTATCAAATACTTCACTAGGATTAGGATATAAATTCTTAATAATGTATGTGTATGATCTGCTATGTATTGTTTCTATAAAGTCCCAAGTTACAATACAACCCTCTAATTCTGGTAATGATACAAATGGTAAAAAGGCCAAACACGGACCTCTACCTTGTACACTATCTAACATTGTTTGATACTTTAAATTAGATGTAAAGATAAACTTTTGTTCATCTCTTAAATCAAGGTAATCGTTTCTGTCTTTTTGTAAAGATACTTCTTCAGGTCTCCAAAAATAACCTAATTGTTGTTGGTTTAATTTATCAAATATAGGATACTTCATATTATCGTATCTTTGTATTTGTAAATCTGGACCAAAAAACATTGGTTGTTTTGTAGAGTCTAAATTCTTATCTTTGTTTAATACACTTTTAACCATTTTTACAATTTATCCCTATTTAATTTAATTGATTTTAAACCTGTAATTCTATTTAAAAATTTGTAATCACATTTGACAGCCGAAAAATCAGTTTTAATCTTTTCCGCAATCTTATATGGATCAAAATTAGCACAACTATAAACATCTAGTTGCATCAAAGCAGGATTGGGTTCATCCCAAACGTGAATTGCTATGTGACTAGTTTCTATCACAGCAACTCCAGTTATGCCTTTATTACCTACATTGTCACAGTAAGCGACATAAGGTCCTAACATAACTTTCATATTTATAAATTTTATGAAATCTGACATCCAACTTTTTAGATATTCAACATCTTTAGGAGGATTGTTAATTTCAGCCCTCACAATGAGGTGTTTATGTATTAATAAGGGATTTTCCATTTATATTGTACAAGAATCACAGTTTTCCTGGTCATCTTCTTCTATTGGTTTTTCTTCAGGCACATTATCGTGGAAACCAACTGGATGAGATGGTTCATCAACATCTTTCTTAGCGTCATATGTATTTTGATAATATGAAGTCTTCCAACCAAGTTTATATGTAGTTAATAAGTCTTGTGCCATAACAGACACAGGTACTTGATTGTCTTCATATTGTTCAGGATTG
>Ga0222715_10004418_pt1 | contig 12188 bp, 19 predicted proteins | sample C33_9DmetaG_FD_165056 | JGI IMG/M metagenome (GOLD analysis project Ga0222715, IMG submission 165056) | Estuarine water microbial communities from San Francisco Bay, California, United States - C33_9D | ecosystem: Environmental > Aquatic > Marine > Unclassified | place: USA: California...
TGAACTACCCATACTTCCGAGCCTTGTGTAATTGCCGAACTTAGTTGTGAAAAATTTTCATTAGGCTTACGCTGTCCTGTCTTGTCAGTAAAAGCATAAACCGCTATGGTAATTTTTGGACCATCTAGTGGTGGAACCGTATCCAGCGTGTTTTGAATGGGAGAACGTGCGACTTCAGGCGGTGTCCAATCCGCCTTGTTCATCGTGCCAGCACATCCTGAGAGTGCTATCGCCATTACTATCGCTAGTGCAGTCCTAAACACTTGCCCTCCTAAAATCCGAAACCTGTTAGTGGGACCACTAATTCAGTGAATGTTCCATCTGCTTCCGTAATCTGAACGGTAATTGTTCCTGCTGTTGTATCCTTGACCCAATAGATTGTGGCACCTTCGATGTTAGCAGTGCCGTTTAGGGCACCGTTTTCCTCGAACATACCGTCAACTAGATTCTTGGATATGTTGGCGTAGATTCTTGATTCTACGTTGTTGAGAAACTTGGCAAGGGTAGTATTGGCTGCTTCTCTTTCAGCCTCTCTCTGCTTGGCTTCTGCTTCTTCCTTTAGTTGTTCTTTTCTCTGATGCTGTAGTTGCTCTATTGCCAACACGTGATTGGAGTAACCCTGCCCAGAGAATGAGGGATTCTTGAACTCAAACGTCATAGTATCCGCAGATGCAGAGGCTGTAAACGCTAGTATTGCTACTATAGATATGTAAATTTTGTTCATCCGATTCGCTCCCGGAATTTTATTTTCCCACTAGTATTTACCGAATATGAGGATGATTATGAAATGGCCAGTTAATTAACTGTGCAGTTAAGTGTGTGTATTAATCTGGTTGTGCTTGAGCAGTTTTTGCAATTTTAACTTGCGGATAAGCATAACGTGCATCGGTAGCGATAGGATATATAGTTCCGGCGTGTAGTCTTAGTCCTGCTCCGTATAAATCAGCAGCACTTGAAAAAATTGCTAAACTGATTGGTTTTGTATTTAGATCAATCATCAATACAGCATCATCGTCTTTGATGCTTAGGTAATTATCTAAACTTAATCTAGCAAAGCGTTGTTTCGCCTCTCCTACATTACCGGCTAATGCTGCTTCAACAGCAGATCCAACGTCTTGTGTTGGAAAAATTGCTTTGAAGATATCATTAAGGTCTTTCTTATGTTGTTCTACTTTTTCGCTAGGCATAACTTCTGCTACTTTAGATATCATATCAATCTTCATACCAGTACCTGGAACTTTTAAGCCGGCTGCGTCAATTTCTTCTTTGTATGTGTTCAAATAGTTTTCACTTAGTGTAGGCCAATTTGTATTAGGACGGACTTCTTGATCGTAGAATCTTCCTGCGCCACCGTCTGAAGTTTTAAGTTCAATGTTCTTACCGTCAATAACAAGATCACCTTTCTGTTTTTTCATTACTCTTTTAGACATAACAGAAAGCATAAACTCTCCTTTGCCTTGTCCTAGTGCAGCAATTTCAACTAGATCATCTGTTAATTGTTGAATAGCAGGGTTTGAATCATAACCAATTACTACATCTGTAATCTTATGATAAACAGGACTCATCAGTGATTTGATATCTATAAGTTTATCTGCTTTCCAAGCAGCCATCATTGCTTTCTTTTCAGCAGGGTCAGCATCGATACTGAGAACATATTTTGCTAGAAGTTTTCTTGCTTTAGTAACATCTTCATCACCAATTTCTTCAAGTTGATTGTTAACCATACCCATACGTCCGCCAGCACCTACTGTATTAAGTAAATCTTCTATTTCTTTTAATGCTTTAAGTGTACTATCGTCTGCAGGTAATTGCTGGATCTTGTTAATCAGTGCTTTTTGCAAACTTGCAACTTGGGGTGATTCTATTAAAAATTCAAATGCTCTCATAACGCTAGTATTTATGCTAGTTTTGGAAATAACATATCAGTACAAAATCTATCTACATCTACTTCATTCAAGCCTAGACTTTTCATAACGTTAGGAGTATGTGGGTTTTGTTGCTGATTATGGCAGTAATAATTCTGTGATGCTGCTACAAGCGAAGTGTCTCCGAACCCATCAAACTCAGGTACTTCTTGGAACCAACTGTGTAAATTATTTTGTGCAAGGTCAATAATTGCAACTGCTTCTTCTTCATCTCTTACATTACCAGCAGCGATCATACTACTTGAAAATATGTTTTGTGCCCATTCAGGAAGTTCACGCTTTTTGCTTGGAATAAATTCTGCTACTGCATCTGCATATCCTTGCATCATAGGATGATCTAGTGTAGCACTTGCTGAAAAATCGTGGAAGGCACCTGTCATTTTGTTCTTTCCAGCAATAACATCAAAGCCGTATATAGGTGCATCGTTTGTTAGCACAGGAAAACAGCAAACGTGCATCATCCATAGTCCTTTTGACTCACGTGCATCTACAACATCAATATGCGCTCTACGTACACTACTGTTAGCCCAAACACGATTGATCCAACCGTTATCGGGTTGATTAAAATAATCAAGTCCATCTTCTTGTATTTCTGTTGCATAAGTGTTAAAAATAGTTAGTATTTCATCTTTGCATTCGATGAGTCTATCCCAAATGATACTACTGTTCGACATACTGCATCATCTCTTTGAATAATTCAGTAGCATAGTCAAAACAAATTTTTGCTTCTTCAGCCATATCGTCGTTACACTTTGCTCTTATTTTATCTTTGTATTCGTTTACATCACAATCAAATTTGTAATAACGTCCTTCTCCTGGAATACGTTTAGAAATCATTTGTCCACCACTTAGGTCTCCCATATGTCGAACATAGATGTGAGCCATAATTTTGTTTGGATCGTCCATTATACTTTTTAGATGTAATAGGTATTTTTCTGTGCTAGGACAAACTTTAGGTGGTTCATCATTACCCCAAAGATCTACAAAGTCGCTTAATATAGCATTACGTCTTTTAATATTAGGAATGTCATCTAATAGTTTATGTTGATCTGCGAAAATTTCTAATATTTCATATGCAGGGAATTGATTGTAAAGATATCTAGCATAAAGTTTAGGATCAATTTCGCCACCCATTAATTGTTTTACAAATGCTTGACGTTCAGCATTCATATGATTTTCTTTTGTTAATTCTTTTAAATTCATACTACACTTCCCATTTTGATTTTTCTTCTATTGCATATCTGCTACAGTGTATATAGTCTTTATCTTCGTCTGAAAGCACAGACCAGAATTTAGAAACAGAATCTATAACGTCACTTACATATTCTGGACGATCAAGATGCGTATTAGCCTCCATCAAAGTCTGAAGGTGATCCATTTTGTTAGTTATTCTAGTTCGTAGATCACTCATTCTTCAACTACTTGAATTTTCAATGGTGATCCATTTGCTCTAGCAATAGACGTTGCTTCTAATGAGAGTGTTTCTGCTACTTCGTAGGAGTAGATGCCAACAATTGCTTGACCTTTGTTATGTACTTCTAAAGTCAATTGTTCAGCAGTTTTAAGTTCGTGATGGAAAACAGTTACTAGTAAGTGTATAACCAAGTCCATTGGGGTAACTTGATCGTTTATAAAAATAACATTAAACATACTAGGTGGTTTAACATCTATTTTAACTTTTTCTTCAATAGCAATATCACTTTTAGACATTTCCGACCCTTAATAATACTGTGGGGGGAAACCCCCCACAGTTGTTAATATTACTTAACCTCGATAGTTCTTGGCTTCTTGCTTTCTGGAATAATTCTTTCCAGTGCAATTTTCAATAAACCATCTTTTAGTTCAGCACCTTGAACTTCAACATCATCTGCAATAGTAAATGATTTAGTGAAGTGTCTTTTGCTAATACCTCTATAAAGAACACCGTCATCAGTGTCTTCTGCTTTAGTTTGATGGATAGACTTGATAGTAATTACGCTGTCTTTAACTTCTACGTCGATATCCTTTTTATTAAAGCCTGCCAATGCAACTTCAATATCATAAGTGTATTCACCTGTCTTATTGATATTGTAAGGTGGGTAGTTGCCGCTTGATCCATTCATAAAGAATTCATCATTAAGCATTGCTTCGAAACGATCGAACATCGGATCGAACCCAATAGTTACTGGTCTTAGTTGATTTAAGATAGATAGATTTTTGCTTGTCATAGTATTTTCTCCTTTTTAAGCAAGTTAATTCGAACAAACCCGTTTGGCGTTTGCTCAAATATATTTATCACACTAGTTTCCGATAGTAGAATTTTCATATACCGAATTGTGTGTTTGTGTACAACGAACGAACGTTGTACATTTACTAAGATATTTAAGCCTAACAGCACCTGCATATGTACAACTACTGCGTAAGCCTCCTAGTATATCTTGGATAGTTACACCAACTGGTCCTCTATACGGCACCATTACTGTTCTACCCTCACTTGACCGATAATCTTTTAATCCGTCAAAGTGTTTGTCATTTGCACTTTTACTACTCATACCGTAGAACTGCACAAAATTCTTTTCGACGTGTACATAATCAGTACAGTTTGAATCTAATTCATCTGTTCGATAGGTCTTGGTAATTACTTCTCCCCCACCTTCATCGTGTCCGGCAAGCATACCACCTAGCATTACAAAGTCGGCGCCGCCAGCAAAAGCCTTAGCCACGTCACCAGGGCAGGTACAGCCGCCATCAGCAATAATATGTCCGCCCAAACCGTGAGCTGCATCTGCACATTCGATAACTGCCGAAAGTTGCGGATACCCCACACCAGTCTGAATGCGAGTAGTGCATACACTACCAGGGCCAATACCAACTTTAACAATATCTGCTCCAGCAAGAATAAGTTCCTCCGTCATTTCGCCAGTAACTACGTTACCTGCAATGATAACAATATTTGGGTACAACATTCTAAAGTCCATAACAAAGTCACGGAACCTATTACTGTAACCGTTAGCAACATCGATACAAACATATTTTAGATTATTATCTACCTGTTCATATACTTTGCGGAACTTGTCGTGATCTTTTTCAGTAATGCCAATACTCATTGCAACATATTCTTTATGCAGAAGTTCTTGGTCTGACTCGTCGTCAAAGAAACTTACAAGCTCATTTACTGAATATGTTTTAACAAGACAAGTCATAATCTTTTGACTTGCCAACTGCTTTGCCATTTCAAAAGTACCCACACCATCCATATTTGCAGCCATAATCGGTATGCCGCGCCAATGTCTTTCTTGCTCCTGCACAACAGGATATCCATCTGGTAGTACATCTGTTGCTACATAAGGTTTATAGTTGCGGAACGTATATCCTCGGTGCAAGTCTACTTCTTTACGACTACCGAGTGTTGAACGTTTAGGACGAATAAGAACATCCTTATAATCAAGTTTTGAATCTTCTTCAATACGCATTGTTACCTCTGGTTTGCATATGGGCGAATCATTTCGCCGTCTAGTCTTGTACTTGTTCTCAGCGTTCTCATAACGTTCTGAACGCCTACTGCCTGATTCCAAGCATCTTCAAGTGCGTGGTGTGCCAACACTGGAGGTCTTTCTGGATTGATACCTATATCAAATAATGTTCTTGTATCACGTACTTCCCAGAAACTCCAAGGAACTTTTTTGTTTAGTTTTGCAAAAACGTGTTCTAAAATAATAATATCAAATCCTGCGCCGTGTGACCAAACACGCTTTGCTCCCCAACAGAATTTGTAAAGTTTATTAATTGCTTCGTGTACAGGAATTCTACCTTCTGTACTAAATGCTTCGTTTTGTGCGGCTTCAGTTTGTTGCGACCACCAATTAATTGTATCAGCACTAGTTGTAAGACCTAGTCTATCACAACTATCAATGTCTACTTTTACATAGAATTTTTCACAACTTTTCTCTCTTACATCATCACCAAAAGGATCAAACTTTACTGCACCTATAGTTAGGATTGTTGCACTAGGTAACACATCTAGTGTTTCAAGATCTATCATTACATCTGTATTCATATAATTGTTTCTTTCTTAATTACTATACTGCTATTATAGCAAAAGTAATAGGAGTTGTCAAGTGGATTAACGGCTGTTTTCTGCTTCACGTTGTTTCTTTTTCCAACGTGCAATACCTGCTTTCTTGGCCTTGCGTCTTTTTTCGCTAGGTTTTTGATAAAATTGTCTTTCGCGGATTTCTTGAAGGATGTTCGCTCTTTCCATTTTCTTTTTTAATTTTCTAAGAGCTTTACTAATGTCCTCACCTTCACGTACAAAGACTTGTAGTCCTTGTGGTTGAGGTCTAGGTGTGCTGTCGTATTTCTTTTTTTGGAAATCATTATTTTGTTTCCAATTTGAGTTGCCTCTATTTCTATTGTAGTTTTTCATATATGTTAGTCTAATCCTCCTATTAGTTTTATGATAGATTCAATGCTGTTTAGTTCACGTATATTTACATCTTTAAGCGACATTAAGTTGCCTAGATAGTAAGAGTTAGGTTGAGCAGCAAAATACCCTACCATTGTTTGATTTTCACTTTCAGCATTAAATATTAGTATACTACATTTTTGTTTTTTGTCAAGTACCCATTTTGGATCATCGGTTGAATTGGCAATATAAACTATTACATCATTTTCAACTTCACGCAGTGCTTGAGAAACTGTGTTATTTTGTGCTGCGGTAAGATCGTATGCTAGAACACGAGTTCCATCTTGTAGTACATCATCTGGAGGTGTAACTATTGTTACTTTATTCATTAGTTTGCCTGTCTTTCTTTAATTCGTTTCCAAACCGAATTGTCTTTTTGTTCTTCGTTCTGTATATAGCCTATTCTTCTTTCTCTATTGATTTTTTTATTTGTGTTTTGCCTTCTTTTTCTATCCAATTTGTGACTGTTGTTCTTTTTTTTTGATCTTCGACAACTTCTGTATATTGCGGTTTGCCTTTTAACTCGTTTTCAAGTTCTGGCATAATCTGATATTTTTTATCTTCGTAGTCAGCAACAGGAAGTAAGTATTTTGTCCAAGGCCAATCTTCTATTTTGCCTAGTTTGTGTAATTTTCTAGTGTACTTAAGACTGTGTTTGTCGTCTTCTGCTTTCCACTTTGTAATTGCTTCACGTTCTTCGTCTGTAAGACCAGCAAGAAATTCTTCATCGTCATCTTCAGGCTGTTGTTCAGCAGCCTTATTTGCTGCCTCTACCCAATTGTTCCATTTGTCTAAGTCGTCGCCTGGAACTTCTACCTCTTTATCAAAGTCAAATTCCATTTGATTTTCGTGTGCTTCAAGTGACTTCTCATACTCGAACCCCTCTTGCAGCATTTCCGATACGCTTTTCTCTTGCTCTACGTCTGGATCTATATTTGGCCAGAGTAAATATTGGTTATCCTTTTTTTTTGAAAGTGTAGGAGGAACGTTTTCTGCTATCTTCTTTGCACGATCAAACTCATTATTCATTCGATGTGCTTCATCCCACTCTTGGTCAGTGTACGGAGGCTCGGGATCTGGGTTAGGATCTGGATCGGACTTTGGGGGCAGTCTGCCGCCCCTGTCATTTCTATAGTATTCGAAACTATATTGAGAAGCAATTAGTAGTAAAACTGCTAGTGGATCAAATACAAATATAATAATAATGATTACCCAACGCACAGCCGCTTCAAGTAGATTGTTGTCTGCATCTTCACCATATATAAATTCTGCAATATATTTGATTGGTCCTACTTCTGCTTCAAGTTTACGATATTCTTTTTCATAACCAAACTTTTCTTCATTAACATCGTCAATAATTGATTGTTCTTTTTCAATGAACCCTTCAAGTTCTACAATGCGTCCGTCAATATCTTCAGTCTTATCGTTTGCTTGATTACGTAGGTCATTAATACGTTTGTTAATATCTGCTATGTCTTTAGCATACTTAGAGTCAACTGCTTCTAGATCAGCATCTAGTTGTGTGTTTACTGCTAGAATTTCTTTTTGTGCTCTTGAAGCCACACTTAATTCGTTGTCTTTTGCTTTCTTAACTGCGTCCTCATATGCTTTGGTTCCGCCTAATGAACCTTCAAACTTTTTCTCAGCCGCGGCAATTTCTGCATCACGTCTGTCCTGTGCTTGTTTAATTCTTAATTGTTGCTGTTCTATTTCAAACTTAGCATCTGCTCTGAATGAATCTTTTTCTTCTTTAACACGAGCATAGATTTTATCTAAACTTGCCTGTTCGTTTTCAATAAGATTATCAACACGAACATCTTCACCTTTCATCAAGCGATCAAGTTCGCCTCGCCATCTATCAATCTTAGCCTGTGAACGTGTTTCTTTATCGTCGAGTGTTTCAATAAGAGCAACCTGCTCTTGCGATAGTGATGTTTGTTCAATATGTGCTTTAGATAAGAAACCAAAAATACCCATTGAGGTAATAAACATTAGAATTAAAACAGCAACGGCTAGATAACCTTTTAGCCACCATACAGCACGTTTCCAATTTCTGTGAAGCCATACTGCTGTTACTAGTTTACCTACTTCTAAAGATACACCCATTACAATAATGGGAATAACTGCGGCCGCAAAGATTGCAGCAAGTCCTGCGACACTATAATATATCGCAATAGCACTAATTGTTAGTGCGCAGATGAATGTTAATATACCTAATATCATTGTTAATTATTTATTGCCCGTACCAATGCCAATTACTGGCTATATTATTATAACAGCCTGTTACAGCCATCGTTTTACGTTTACCAAACGCTATTGCTTCAAGATGAAGGCGCCTACAGTAGCCGTCACCTTTAGGCCAAGTCATAACAGGTACTGCAAATCCACTTGCGTTTTGCTTATACCATTTAACCTTTTGACCGTTTTCTGCGTATTCTGCCGCGTGTATAATACTTTGATAGTATGCGGCCTTCTGTGTAGTATTTAGTTTCTTGTTCCAGCCAAATGTAAAGTCTACAATTCGACCAGTAAATGTGTTAGAGTTGTACTCGAAGAACTTAGGTTCCCATATATTTTCAGCAACAGCCGAAGTACTAATAAGAAATGCCAGTGTTAACGATTTCCCAAGTACCATCAGGCTTTTGACAACTGACACCTTTTCGTTGAACATCGTGACCTCCAATCTTCATCCAGTAATTAAATTCACCACAGTTAGGTGCCATTCCGCTTCTAGGATAAAAATGTTTCTTTATCATATCGTCGGTACACTCTACTCTAGTTTGACTAGAAACTGTGGCTCCATTTTCTACTACAATATCTTCAGTAGTATGACAGTACTGCGGAACTTCAGCAGATACAAACTCTTGTTTACTTGCACATCCGCCAAGCATCACTAAGCCTGCCATTAGTATGGCCAGCCTAGTCATTATTGCACCTGCTTAGATTCTTGAATTAACCTATCAAATACATCAAGTGGCATTTTAATACGTACATAGGTGTGTACACGACCTGTACTTGCCAACTCATATGAGTATTTTTTAACTTCAAGGTGTTCCCTGATTGTAGTATCTTTTACAAGATGTTCTACTTTAGTTCTATCAGTTCTCTTGTCGTTTTGAATATCAACTACAGTAGAACTGTTTACAGTACCATTGATTCTTTCTGCAAAGCCTTTTACAGCAAATGCATAAGCCTGTGATTCACTTGCTTGTTCATAGATACTTTCACCCATACCACAAGCATAAGCATAATCGTCTTTCCAAAATAGGAAGCCTTCAGAACCAATTTGTTCACAGTCGACATACCAGTTCGGATTTGCCTTAGTTTCACGTACTTCAATAGTTTTCATTGATGAGCAGGCTCCTAGCATACTTACTAGTCCTACAAACAATGCTGCCTTTGTTATTGCCTTTTTCATAGTTTTTAACTCTCTTTCAGTTAATAGTGTTTAACAATACTAATATACTATCAAGTATATCAGTTGTCAACTCTAAGATGTCCAAAATGGTTATCTTGAAACGTAGAATATATGTAATCCAATTCTACCAATAAGATGCATATTTCTGTTCCACTTAGGGTTAACATAGGTTGCGTGGTAATGTGTAGAACCCTCCGAAATGCCTCTTAGGTAATCCTGATGATACATTTTGTATGCAAGTTCTTGTGCTTGACGCCATTTATCCCCTGTGGGATTGTCGTCTGGCTTACCGTCACAATACCAACTAAATTGGCAACGATTCTTTATTGGAACCTCTTTGCCCTTTTCTTCCTTCCACCATTTTGAAATAGGACCTTGTTTAACTACTTCACATACAGTGTTAGGATATCGTGTGTCATATATTCTATTAAGAACTACATCGGCAACTGCTGCTTGACCTGCCAGATTGTCAATTCGTGATTCATAATAGATATTCTGTGCTAGACAAAACTCTTCAGGATGTGAGTCAGCGGTATAAAGTGTATTATCGGCTGACTCTGTATCGTTCATTGCTGTTTCGCTAAAACTATTACCGGCGATACTTGTGCCTAGTGTAACAATTAAAACAAATGTCATTACTGAAAAATATTTCATAATAGTGAACATCCTTTATTTAAAGTTAATATTAATAGGGATAACATAGCAGTTTAGTTGCGCCTCATAGTTGCAATTTCAGTTGCTTGTTTCTTTCCTGTCTTATCATCGTCATCTGCGAAGATAGGAACCATATTGCTCTTGTGCATAGTTGCAATACCCACAAGTTTACGTTCGCCTGTATACTGCATAGGTTCTTTCTTAGTGCAAGGTTCAAAGCCGCCTTTGGATACATAACTAAGAATTTTATCTGTTTCGGATTCTCTACGAAATGTGCTTTCGGTATGGTACCACGGAGTGCTAACAACAGATTCGGTTCTAGGTTTCAGTTGTCCGTGAATATACTTTACGTACTCATCAAACGTCATCATATGGTTTTTCATACCTAAACGTTTCATTTGCTTATTATGAAGTCGATGCTGTTCCTGCCATTGTGCAATCTTGGCTTTGGTTGGTTTCTTTTTCCTTACTCGAGTGTTAAGAGTTGTGAGTCCACGTTCAAGATGCATTGTCATATTAGGCTCCTAGTGCGTAATCAAAGTTATCGGAACATACTGCTTGCCAACGTTCTGCAATAGCTCTAGTGTGTTTGCACTTACCGTGCATTGTCATTCCCATACAATCGCAAGTAAAGCCTTTCTTAGTAAACTCGACTGTGTATGAATTACCACGACTACCTTCTATAGGATATTCAGTATCTACTGCCCAGTGTTTACTCATATCCATAAAATCTACTTTGAGATATCTTGGTCCGTATTTGTTCTTTGCCATTGTTGCCTCTCTATTGCCTAATTAATATGTATATTATACTACCTTTTATGGTAATTGTCTAGCATTAATTGTGTCCAAAATGATAGCACTATATAATTCGTTAGTACTCCAAGGAGCAATGTGTGGAACTAATAGTTCGTAGTTCCAGGTTTCGACCCATTCAGATTGTTTTTCTCTTTCTACTCGAAAGTCTGCATATGCAGGATGCCTATTTAGAATATCAATAGCATCTTGTACACTTTGACACTTTGTTGGATATGTTCGTACACCAAATCTAGCATTGGGTAGATCTAAGGGTTTGAGCTGTGGAACTTTTGGATCCCAAGTTCTAATACCAAATAGGTTATTACCTTCTTCAGCGAACCTACTTGTACCCCAACCGCTTTCAATACCAGCCATAGCAATAATCAAACCTTTAGGTATTCGTTCGTCGTGATGTACTGTAAAGTTAAGATAATCTACACAATCGCTGACTGCTTGTGTAAATGATTCTGGTGAGTTGTATTTGAAGTCTGGCTCGTGTAAGCCTAGTTTCTTAGCACGTTCTAGTAGAACGTTTTCAATTTTGTATACAAGTTTATCTAGTGTATACGTATTTGGATGAAATGTGCCTGTTGCAAATGCAGATGCTAGTGCTACAACTGCAATTACTACAATAATAAGTTTGCCTTTAATTGTGCCTATAAATTTACTTACTTTGGACATAATATGCCTTTCTGTTAGTTATACTTTACATATTAGTACCTTTTGCTCAAAATGTCAAGTATATTACACAGAATATTCATCCAAAAAAATAGGGCCAATAAAGGCCCTATTTTAACTTATAAATGTTAGAGAATTAGAACTTGTATCTAATGCTTGCCAACACCTGCTGTGTTTCAGCGTGTGCCGCACCAGTATATACGTTTGTTCCACTTTTATCGTGGAAGTATAGTCCCATTTCCAACCCATCCTGCTTGTCAGGACGCTTTGAAGG
>Ga0222715_10004422_pt1 | contig 12180 bp, 9 predicted proteins | sample C33_9DmetaG_FD_165056 | JGI IMG/M metagenome (GOLD analysis project Ga0222715, IMG submission 165056) | Estuarine water microbial communities from San Francisco Bay, California, United States - C33_9D | ecosystem: Environmental > Aquatic > Marine > Unclassified | place: USA: California...
TCAAGCATGATTGAGCAGAGTTTGGTGTAAATGCTACTGAACCTTTTGTAATAGAATAAGAACTAGAACCATCAAAGGTAATATTATCTAGTACCTCTATGTTTGATATTTTATCTAATCCTCTGCCAAGATAAGCCATTACTCTCCACCTCCATTATCTATTACTGTTCCACCATCTGCTATCCATGTCTGAATTGCTTGGTAATCTGCGTTTGCTTCGTCTAGTGGTACATAAAAAGTTTTATCATTTTCAACAACAATATAATTTTGAAATTCTGTTTTAAAATAATTTTTAGTGATTGATGTAAAATTTCTATTCATAATTATAATTCCGCATTAAAAGTTAATATAGCTGATGCACCAGCTGCATATATGTCATTGTTTGAACCACTTGACTGAGTATAAGCATTACAAACCATAGTTTTTGGAGATAAACCAAGTGTATTACTTGTTCCTGTAACTGCAGTTGAATCAGAAGAAGCTGTAGGTGTTGCTCTCATTAATGTGTTATAAAACACATTATGATATAACCATTGACTATTTGCTGTTGCAAAACCAAATCCCAAAAAATCATAATTAGTTTTTTGAAAATACCTTAAACATCTTTCAAAATTCACATCATAAGGCAAGAACTCAAAATCAGATGCAGTTGTTCCAGCTTCTAATTGTACGCCTGTAACATACCATTCGTTTGATGTGCTATCTGCAAGGTTGACTTGACCTACTTGTCTATTTGCTGATGTACTTGTTCCCCAAGAAGTTTGTAAAGTTCCAGAAGTAAAATTACTTCCAGCACCTAGCATGAAAGATAAACTTAAACTTGAGCCATTATCATTATTAAAAGCACCAGTAGTATCGCCATCATAAGTTATAGTTTTCTTTTCCCAAGCTGATGCAGATGAAATTGTATAAGACTTATTAATGTGTCTTGAATTATCATGGTCAAATAATTCAACAATATAAGTTCCTGTTTTATTAGATTTAACCCAAAATGAAACTGTTAAACTTTTAGCAGATGATGTGCCTTTTGATAAGTATTGTAAATTTTGACCTTCAATTTGTTGTCTAATATATAATTCATCTCCACTAGATGGAGAAGCGTCAGCAGTTGTGCAATCCATTTTTAAAGACTTAGCGAAACCTTGACCAGTTGGTACATCAGTTGATTGTGATTGTGTAAATGCACCTAAACTTCCTTGAACAGTTTGAAATCTATCTACTGTTCCATACTCAAATCCAATACTAGCTTTAGAAGTTCCTCTTTGTGCTATGTCCATTGAACCATTGATGATGAGGTTTCTGAACTTAACATTGTCTTGAAAACCAGCACTTGGTATTTTTGATATTGCCATTATTTATTCTCCAACTCTGTTATTCTTGCTTCTAATTCTTGAATTGTTTTAACCAGTAAAGGTACTAATTTAGATTGGTCAATACCTTGATAGTCTGGTGTACCATCTTCATTAACTGCATCTTTTTCTCCAGTAATTGCTTCTGGTACTACTGTTTGCACTTCATGTGCTAAGAAACCATCTACTGTTGTATCTGCGTCTGCAATAAAATTAAATCTTTTTGGTTTTAATTGTTTTAATCTTGATGTTGCATCTTCAATATCAACTAAATTTTCTTTTAATCTATGGTCTGAAGATGTGTTGTAAGATGTAGAACTTCCATTAGTTTGAATATAACCAACAGTTCCATTAGTATTATTAAATACTAAAACATTACTTGCTGATGAGGAATTTGTAATATTAAATTTAGCACCATTACTAGGAGATTGATAATTAACTGTTAATTTACCATCTGGACTTGTAGTTCCAATCATTACATTTCCACTACCTAAATCAACATTAACGCCATAAGTTCCATCTTCGCCAATTTTAAAACTTCCAGAAGAACCTATACCTTCAAGATAAAGTTCATCTCCATCTGAGTGAATTTTATAATTTCTACCAGAAGCACCAGTTGAATCAATTCGTATTTCTGGTGTATCTGCTTTAATCTCAAGTTCTGCATTAGGAGATGTTGTTCCAATACCAACTCTATTATTTGTATCGTCTAAATATAAAGTTCCATTATCATAATTAAATGGTTTTGAAAGTTTATCGCCTGTAACTGAATTATTTGGTGGTGTTACAGTTTGAACAGCTTTACCTAAATACACACAGTACATATCATCTCCAACTGATGTAGCTTCTGTTAGTGTTAATGTAGTACCACTTGCAGAATAAGAAGCTGTTGGCTCTTGTCTAACAAAGTTAATAAATAATGCTAACTCATTTGCATTAGCAACTGGATTATCCAATGTGTAAGATGTAGTCGCACTTGTACTAAAGTCTTGTTTAGCAAAACTTGTGTAACTTAATGCTGGTTGATTTCCTAAATACATCTATGCAACATCTGTTAATAGTGAAACAAAAGCATCAACATTACCTGATGAATTGTCTGATTTAATTTTTAATGAACCACCAGAAGGAATTACTACTTTTCCAGAAATCACTTCAAGTGAACTTCCTGTAGTTAAAGGTGCTTCTTTGATAAGAAATCTATCGTTGCTACCATCATTAATCATTACATCTACTAGAATAGATGTACTGCCTGTGTTAGCCACAAGACAACCAATAACGATTTGTTTGTTTGATGTAGTTGAAACTACTGTCGTTAAGCTATTATTAGCTATACGAGAGTTAGTTGAACTAAAGTTATTTGCCATTTTTTATTTTCTCCTTAATTATTTATCCAAGTGCTAAACTGAATGGGATTGCTGTTGGGTCTGTTTCTGTTTGTATTCCTGTATCTATATTAACCCACGCACTACCATTGTAGAAACGTAGAGTGTTAGATGTTGAATTGTAAAATAAATCACCTTCATCAAGTGAAGATGTTGGGTCTGACGAGCCAATTCTGTATCTATTTGCAAAAGTATTTACGTCAGCTACGTTTGTAGCAACTGTATTGATGTTAGTTGCATTACTAGCAACCGAATTAATATTAGAACTGTTTGAATTAACAGCATTTATGTTTGTTGAATTACTTGCTACTGCATTAATATTTGTAGAATTATTATTTACAGCAGTTACGTCACTAGAAATACCTGCTACAGTATTAATATTAGAATTTGCTCCTGCAACTGTATTAATGTTTGAATTATTACCTGCAACAGTATTTATATTTGTTGCATTAGAATTTACAGCATTGATGTTCGTAGCGTTAGAATTTACTGCACTAACTGCACTTGATATTCCTGCAACAGTAGTTACGTCAGATGATACTCCTGCAACAGTTGTTACATTACTTGCAACACCTGCCACTGTAGTTACATTAGTTTTAATATTCTCTACTGCCGCAACATCACTTGAAATTCCTGCTACTGCTGTAACGTCTCCTGATATTCCTGCTACTGTAGTAATGTTAGCATTGTTTCCCGCAACTGTTGTTACATTAGCATTGTTACCCGCTACTGTATTTACGTTAGTAATATTAGTTCCTACAGTATTAACATTAGCAATATTGTTCGATACTGTGTCTATTTCTGAAGTTGTTTCTTGTAAATCTAAAGCCGCAGTTTCTATTTCTGAAACTGTTTCGTTTAAATCATTTGCTACTACAATTACTTTAGCAATATCTGTAGCAACTGTATTTACTGAAGCAATGTTTGTAGCTACTAAACCAATATCGGTAGCATCACTAGCTACTGCTGTTACATTAGATGCAATACCTGCAACTGTAGTAACGTCAGAACTAATGCCTGATACTGTTGTAATATTTGGTAAGTTTGTAGATATAAATTGTTTGTTAACACCATCAGTATTGTTTACTGGGTCTGCTACATTTGTAAGTCTTTTATTTTGTGTGTCCCATTGAAAATTTGTATTAGATAATTTAATTACATCACCTGCATCATCAATAGCTTCTTGCGACATAAAGAACGCTTGGTCACTATCGGTATCTAAATCACTTTCTGTAAGGACTGACCCAGAAGCATAGTCTACTAATTTAGTAGTCTGTGACGTTCTTCTTCTAATCTCAATAGCCGCATCTTGGGCAGGTGCAGAGTTAAAAGTAAGGGTAGTTCCTGCACTATTTAAGCTAAAAGCTGTAGTAGCTACTCCTGATAGAGTAACTGTAAGGTCACTTGTGGCTCTATAGCTAAAAGGTATAGAATAAGATGTTGTACTGTTATCGCCTGTATAACGTACAAAACTATTTGCCATGTATGATTTTCCTTATGTTTTTGATTAGGTTTTACTAAAAGTGTAAGTTTAGTGTTTATTGAGTAAGTATCTCAATGTAGTTCTTTTTAGCTCTTTTTTTAGCGTTTTTTTTAATAAGTTTTCTATTTTTTCTCATATCTTTAATATTAGTAAATTCTTTTAATAATTGCTTTTTAGCTTTGGCTTCAGCTTTATGAACAAACTCTAAAATAAATTTCTGTCTTTCATCAACACCTGCGATAGTCCCATCAGCTTTTTTATATAGTTTGCTTTTAGGGTCTTGTATTACAGTCTCAATTAATTTTTTAAGAGTTAATCTTTGCCCTTTATAAGGTAAAGTAACTTGTCCTGTAAGCTCTCTCCATCTGTCATAAGCTGTTTGGTCTTTTGCATTTTTAATAGTTCTTAAATCAACACCAGATTTTCTATCTATTTTAGAAGGAGGTCTGTAATCAAAATCTCTATTTTCATAAAATTTTTGTATCATAGGGTTTTCAGTTTTAGTCATAGCAAAAGGTGAAGACCATAACCCACTTTTTCTACCTAATCCAAATAACCAACCTCTGTCTCTATCAATTACTTCACCATACATATTACGTTTTGGCATAATACTATCTGTACCTTTCCAAGGTTGTATAGCTAATAATCTATCATTTAGAGTAAATAATTCTTTTTGATAATCTTCATCAATTCTTGAAGCGTACCTTAATCCTCCTGATAAAGGTGTAATTTTGTATAATGCTCTTGCTAATACAGAAGCACCTATTCTATCAGGCGACCTTGTAGAAACAAAGTCATCACTAAAAAACATGTTTGCTGTTTCAACTATATTTTTCATATAAAATTTAGAGTTAAGATTTCTAAACAAAGAAGTTAAAACACCCATAGATAATTCTGTCATATCTTTTTCTACGGCTTCAGGTATGTCTTCATTGTATCGTAAAAACTTATTCATACTATCTTGCAAATCTGCCATAATAAAAAAGGGCATCATTACTGGGTCTGCTCTATTTAATTGAACATATCTTCCGTCAGCAGTTTTATATGAATAAGGTTTCCAACCTGTGTTAATTTCTCTTTCAGCATTTTCTCTATAGTTTCTCGAACCACCACCAGTAATTTTACCTGCTGACACTAAAGCAAATGCTCCTGTCCATAATACAGCACCCATAGTTGCTCTGGCGTTAGCTTCTGCCGCCGCCTCCACGTTTAAATATTTACCATCTGCTCCTTTTTTTAAAGCATGTCTTGTAGATAAAACCAGTCTATTTAATATGGGTAAATGTTGAAAATTCCATTTTATTAAATTAGAAGGTGTATTAATAAAGTGTAAACCTAATGCTCTTGACCATCTGTGTTTACTTGTAAAAGATAAAACACTACCTGTAATCCCGCCTTCCATTTTACCTGTTACAGGGTCACGGGAATAAGAAGATTCTGTATATGTAGATTCTCTTGCAGTTTGTAATGGGTCGTTTTCTTTTAATCTGTTTACATCTTTAATACTGGTACTCGTCATATCAGCAGTTTCCAACGCACCACCAGATGCACTTTTTTGATAATCTGCTTCTAGTTCTTTAAATCTAGCTTTGTAATCATCTTCTTTAATGACACCTTTCCAAAATCCTTTACCAGTTTCTTCTCGTATTAGTGTATTAACTTGTGATGCTACTCTTGCTTTGTAAGTCATAGTTTTAAGAAATTCATCACCTGCACTTAAAATTCTCATAGGAAAAGTTGTAGCGTAACCTAGCGGTCTAAATACATATTTATCAAGACCAACACCTACTGTTCCCATTCTATCTGTTAAAAGTCTTGATGTTTCTTGCAACCATCTTTGAAGTTGTCCTTGTCTAATGTTGTTATCAAATTTCATTTGTTTACTATCAAGTATACCTCTACCTTCCACAAAACTTCTTTTAGCCGCCATCAAAGCATCTTTAGTGTATAGAAAATGGTGAATGTAAGTATCAAATGCTTCTTTAGCTAATTCGTTTGCTCTTTTACTATCTTGTGGTGCTAAAAATGCGGCTCTGACTAACATAGTTAAAGGCTTCCATTGTGTTTGGAATAAACCCGATATAAGGTTAATGGCATGTGTATCAGGTGAAGACAGTAAGTTGTTATTAATAAATTCAGAAGTTAAATCCCAACCATTTACTTTTCTAGCATTTTGTAATGCCACAATAACTTGGTCTGTGTCATGCAGTTTAGCTATTGCTTTATAAAATTCTTTTGGATTTCCTGTTTTTAAAGTTGCCATTGTAGGGTCTTCAGGATTTAATTTTAATTCTGCGGCTCTAGCAGTATCTTTATTTAACTGCATAAATCTCATAGACCTCGCTATATTTTTAGTAATCTCTTTTTGATTTTTTAAAGTTTCACCTGCAATGTTTTGTCTTATCTCCAATTCTTTTAATACTTTAGCTTCGTCAGCAGGACTAATATTTAATACATGTAATTGATTGCTAAGTTTGATAATATCTTCACTTTGTTTAGCCAGTAAATCTCCATGTGCTAAAATTTCAGCATATAATAATCTATCGTTTATTGCTCTTGATTTACCCAATGCAATAACTGCGTCTGGATTTAATCCTATGATTGCCGCTTGTTTAATTGCATATTTTTCCGTAACTTCATCATTTAATATTTTACCATCTTTGACCATTTGGTCTGCAAGGTTTTTTAAATGTGGTCTCACGTTTGCAGGATATTTATAAAGATTTAATTCTTCTTCAGGAGACTTACCTATAGAACGACTTATTCTTAAATTACCAATTTTTTCATCAATAGTTCTACCTGTTAATGAACTTTCTCTTGCAATGTTATCTACTGTGTTTTTATCAAGATTTTTATATAATGCTTTATTAGGTTTAGGTTCTGATAAATCTTGAAATAATTGTTTACCTGTAATTTCACTTCTACCATATTCATGGATATCTTTTAAATTTTTAACTGCTGTATTTTTACTTCCTCTTATGCCTAATTTAAAACCTCCATAAGAAAACGCACCACCAAAAACTGTACCAAAACCAAATCCTGCACCTGTAGCTATTGCACTTCTTTTAAGACTAAACTCATCTGTTACTCCTGTTTTAATTTCTGTAAGTTGAAGCATAGTGTCTTGTGCTGTTGCTACTACTGCACCAATTTTACCTTCTACTAATGCACCTTTCATTACAGCTTTTCCCATAGCTTTGTTGGCTTCCATTTTTACTTGGGCTTCTAATGCTTCTTTTGTAATTTGACCTGCAATTTTACCTTTAAGAGCTTCATTTAATGCGGCTTTATAAGCAACTTTAGCGGCTTGACCTCCAATACCAAAAGATATTAAATTTACTGGGTCAGCTATCATTGCTCCGCCATTGTCATATAACCATGAACCAAAACTTCTATTTGGGTCGTCCCAAAATGATGGCAATGCGTGATAAGTGGCTGATATGTAACCTAACTGTGCATTTCTATCTGCACTGTCAGTAAACGCATTTGCTAAATCTTTAGTCATAGCACCTGTATTATTGTTTCTCCAAGACCTATCGTTGTAGAAATACTCTAATAAATCTGCATGAGACATTTCTGAAAATTTATTAAATCCTCTTGTAGTAAATTCCCCTTCTTCTCCGTCTCTATGAGTGTAATAACTTTTTAATGTATTATAAAATTCTTCTGTTTGTATTTCTTCAAGAGCTTCTTCTTCTGATGTTACTTTTCTTAATTTTGAGATTGTTGATGATGCTGAAATTTCATCTGTTGGTAGTGGGGGAAGTTTATTTTTTTTTATTCTGTTAGCTGACCTAGTTGCCATATTATCCTTCTATGTTGTATGAATTAAAAAGTAATTCTTCTAAATTTCTTCTAATATAAAAATCTTGGTTTTCATCTCCAGTAAATAGTTTTGCATTAGTTCCTAGTGTAGTTATAATATTGTCAAAATCTTCATTACTCATAGCGTTAAAAACATCTTGTGAAAATCCAGTACCAATAACTTCTTTTATATATTTTTTAAGTGTAGGTTCTGTTTGTTGTCTATATTTCTCATCTTCAGAAATAATACCTGAAAATATAGTAGCGGGAAATCTCGGTATATCCACATCTGCAAAGGCTTGTGTAATTTCATTTACATAATCTTTTAGAGTTATAGGCTCACCTCCTCTTTGCATAATAACTGTGTTGTTAGCTTTCTCTTGTGCTTCTTTTATTTGTATTTGTTCTGCTTCTATTCTCTCGTTTTCTATTTCAATCTCTTTTGCTTGATTTGGAGAAACTGTATTAGGAGGTGAATAAGTCCCATCTTCTTTAGCAACCCCTGTCCATGTTTTAGATACATAATCTTGTGTTTCTTCTATAAACTTTTTTCTCATTGGCTCTGTAACTTTTACACCTTCTTCTCGCCACTCATCTTCTTGGTCTAAAATTGCCATCTCCACATATCTTAATACGTCTCTTGTTGCATCTTCTCTAGTTCCTAAACCATCATCATCAAGAAAATATTTTTGATTAATTTCTTTTATCATACTGTCTTTACCAGTTGTGTAATGATGGTTAACATCATAAATAGGTTTTAAAGCTCCCGCATTAAATTCAGCTTCATATCTGTCCCACCTTATATTAATTTTAGGAAATAAACTTTGAGGAATATTTTGTGCCGCCATTTCTATCATAATTTCTGCGTGACTTTCAAACTCACCATTTGAAATTGCTAATAAAAAATCATTATTTTTTTTAGGGTCTTGCATCTGCCTTGAACTTGGGTCTGAATTAAAATATTTGACTAACGCATCTATCTGATTAACGTCTCCTTTACTTGCAATAATCAGTTTTCTTTTTATTTCTTCCATTTGTATAGTAGATTTTTGTGTACCATCTTCATTAGGTGTGAATGCCTCAACCCACACAGCTTGTGTAGCTTTAGCTGTGTTATAATTTTCATCTCTTCTTTCTTTTTGTATTACAGCATCTTTCCTTGCAGTAAGGTTTGCTTTTAAAACATCTGTGTTTCTATTTTTTCTACTATTTAAAGAACCTAAATCTTGACCATTAGTGCCTTGCCCTAAATTTAAAGACATAATCTTTTCTGCTCTTTCAATATCTTCAAGGCTATCTGCTGTATCAATGATAGAATTTACGTCTTGTCTAATAGCTTCCATTAGTTCTTCGTTAGTATAAAATTTGGTTAACTCTTTGTTGTCACTTGTACGAAGTACAGTTCCAAAAGATTTCCATTCTTCTACATATCTTGTATCTAAATCTTTAGTAGGAATTCTTCCTAATACTTGTCTTACTTCATCAATTTTATTTTGAGATGCAATTTCTCCTCTTTTTTTAGCATCTTGTACATCAACATCATTTTTCCAAACATTATAGAATGAACCAAACCCTGCCATAAAAGAACTATCTTGTCCTTCCATATCAGGTAAAAACTTTTTACTAAAATCGTTAAGATTATCTTTTGTAATATCGTAATCAGTCTCCATTGCTAAAGTCATTTGTTCAATAACTTCTGCCGCTTTTACTTTACCACTGTGAAACTGTGTAGTTGCATCAATGTATTTACCAGTTAAATCTGGGTGTTTACCTGCAAGTATCTCTCCTTGTATAGCTTCAAGAGTTTTACCTGATGCTTCTAATGCTTGTATCTTTTCTATTGCTTTATCTTTTTTATTATTAATTCTTAAATTTTCACCTATAGCAACGGATTGTGAAGCACTTGCTAACGCTTTAGCTAAGCCATCTGATGCTGACCCTGTTCTTACATATCCTGCGTTAGCCGCACCATAGTATTTGTTTGTTGATTGTCTGTTATATTTTGTAGCCATAATTATTAACTTGTTTTCTTAGGTTTTTTGTTAGTTTCATTAGTTTGATAACCTTGATAAGCAGAACTTGCGACCTCAATAATTAGTCCAGTTCTTGATGGGTCTATAGGAGGAGTTAAACTGTTATAAGTTTTTGCTTGATTAGCAAAGGCTTCTGATTGTTGTTCTTGTAATGTTGTTACATCTTTACTGTAATCTCTACTAATAGTATTCCAATCATCATCAAACAAAGCACCGATTGATTGAACAATTTTAGTACCATTACCAAATCCTGAATTTAATGCTTGTGCAATTTCACCATCTCGTTCTTTTTTAGAAATAATTTCTGCTAGTTTTTTTTCTCTATCAGCATTGACTTTTTCTCTGTCAATTTTAGTCATGTCGTGAAGATAACCTTTATCGGCATTTCGTCTTGTTGTCTCTTGGTCTCTTCTAATACCTTTGTTAGTAGCTTTCTTTTGTTGATACTCTGCAACTGTTCCTGCTATTTTAAGTGCCGCTTCAGGACTACACATATTTATTTTACCTCTTTCATCATTAATAAAAATGGCATCTTACCGATACCGAAATCTCCTATTTTTTTCTTTGGTTCAAATCCTAAAAATTGTAACCATTTTAAACTTTTCCAATTTCTTTCATCTACAAAATTGTAGACGTACTCATAATCTTTACTCATCTCTGTTACCCATTTGGGACATTCTTGAATAAATTGTTTAATATGTTTAAACAAATCCTCACTAGATAAAAGCCAGACTACTCCATAACCTTTTTCTTTTGTTGGACTAGACCCAAACATGCCAATTACACCTTCTGACTTTGTTCCAATTATAGAATAAATCTTTGCATTCTTTTGTGTAAATGGGATTACTAAAGCCTCTAATGGTGACGCACCATCTGAAGCCATAATTTCTTGTCTATCACCTTTTCTTATTCTAGGTGCTAACTGTAAGCTGTCCTCTAATTTTGCAGGACGTACATAATTTTCTTTCATTAAATCCTTCTTGCTCTATTGTGATAATAGCCTTCAACCTCTGCACCTGCGATATACATAGGCAAGTGAGATGAAGACTTAATATCTAAAGTAAATTCTGTGTTTTGACATTGTACAGGTACTCTTAATGTGCCTGTAGCTATAGCAGGTTGTCCTACTACTGATGTGGCTGTACCAATTATATAACCATTCATAATAGCTGTAGATGTATCTCTATTAGTAGGAGTAACTTCTACTTGAAAGTACCCACTGTTCTCAAAGTTAAATGATATGTTTCTTATTTGGTATCTACCTGAAGTTACCGCTACTAATCCTCTTCCAGTATTTTCTCTGACATACTGCGGGGACATTGTGTATTTACTTTCGTAAGGAACACCAATGTATAACGCTGTGTGATTACCAACGATTGTATATGTAGAACCTGATGTATTTGTTACTGTGTAATTATTACCATTAGTTTTATCTACTGCAATCAATCCAGTTTTTGCACCATAAGGTGATGTAAACGTAGTTAAACCTGTTGTTGCACTATACGTTCCTGTAACTGATGTTTTAAGGTCAATATAAACTCCATGACCTATTGTTGTATCTTTTAAATTTCTTAAATCTATCTTAACTAGTTTTGTAGTTGTGCCTTCTGAAACTAATAAGTAAATAAAACTTTCTAAAGACATACCACCTAAAATCTTAACACCTGTAAATGTCCATTTAGACCAAGCGTTTTGTACTTTCTCTCCACCATCAAAGAAATACTTATAGATGTACATTGTGTTAGCGTATGTTGTAGACACTGTGCCACTATAAGGAGCTGTTTGACTGTCTCCTGTATCTGACGTTAAAAATATTAAATTATCTTCTGTTGTATTACTTATAATTTGATAACAGTTAGTAGGTATTAAGTTTCCTACTGATACTGTAATGTCCATACCATCATTGGTAAGTGTATCATCATTAGCAAAGTATTCTCTAATTGCTGTATTGTTTGTTCTTGCTTGTGCAAAGTATGCAAACTTACCTGCTGACACTGGTGTTACTTTATCATCATGTTCAAATGACGATACTTCATTAAGTATAGCTGTTGTAGGTGATATACTTTCACCTGAACTATCTAATTTATATTGTGCTGTATCAGAAAATAATAATAAACTTTCATTAAATC
>Ga0222715_10004429_pt1 | contig 12170 bp, 6 predicted proteins | sample C33_9DmetaG_FD_165056 | JGI IMG/M metagenome (GOLD analysis project Ga0222715, IMG submission 165056) | Estuarine water microbial communities from San Francisco Bay, California, United States - C33_9D | ecosystem: Environmental > Aquatic > Marine > Unclassified | place: USA: California...
ATAGTATGGCACATTATTCATTTACCAATTTCAGCTCTTTATCCTCAAGGGCACCTTCTGGTGGAAGGGGTAAAAATATATGGACGGTTGGTTATGATCCCGAATGTCCTGGAACTGAATCGCCACCTTTCCATAGAAAAAATATAACAATTAATACTCCAAAAGGAGTAAAAACTGTATTAAACCAAAATAACTTCCAAGATGGGGGTATAGATGGTCTGCCTTATAAATATAGTGAAATTTATGGTTTATATAGGTTAATGAATAATTGTGATTATATTGGAACACCATCTGAATTTGTGGACCTTATAGATTTTGTTCGAGGCGTTGATGTTTATAATGAAGACTCAGTCTCAGGCAATCGAAGACAAAGCTTTCTAGCAGACACTTTCCACTCGGATTTAGTCTATGTCGGCGCCCCTTCTTCATCAACCTCAACCTCTAACAAATATTCTGAAGCATATTTTAGGTATCAAAACAAATACCAAGCATTTAAGGATAAGTGGAAGGATAGGGAGGAGAGGCTTTACGTAGGTGCAAATGATGGCATGCTTCATGCATTTGATAAAGAATTAAATCATCTTTGGTCATTTATTCCGCCTGCGATTCTACCTAAACTCAGAACCCTACAAGGTCCCTCAGGCAAAAGTAATTCTCAATTTTTAGTTGATGGGCCCATTGTTGTAAAAGATGTTTACATTCATGCAACCAAGGAATGGAAGACAGTTTTAATTGGTGGTTTAGGTTGGGGTGGAAGAGGCTATTATGTGCTGGATATTACCGATGAATGGAACCCTAAACATCTCTTTTCATTTGAAAATGATTATAAAAATAAACAGGTGATTTATTGGAGCGAGACGGGTTATAAGAGAACCTATGATTACGCGGATGCTCCAGATAATTTAGATTATTCTAATATTGGTAATACTTGGGTCAGACCCTCAATTATGCTCTTACCTTACCAAGATGAAACATTATCGACCTTCAAACAAAGGTACACTATGGTCTTTGGTGCAGGCTATTCAGGAGGACTCGCTACCGATCTTGGTAACTACGTTTATGTGTTAGATTTTGAGCCATCCAGCACCTACAGTGGTGGTAATGTGCTTAAAAAAGTTGAAATTCCTAAAGACTCTGCAAGCGATATCCCTGCGGGTGTAACGGCCAATATGACGGTTGTGGGTGCGGATAATATTTCCATTCCAACCGATAAAACATCACTCACATATTATGGTGGCATGGCTTACTTCTTAGATTTGCAGGGTCAATTTTGGAAGTTAGATTTAAGTAAAACAAGCCTTACTGAGGCTAATTCAACCATGTATTCACTGAATAAAGCATTTAGAACGGAGGGAACAGTGGCCAATGATCGTTACGGTTATAACCAAGTCGCATCAACCCTGGTCCAATCAACCTCACCCATTTCAACTAATTTATTCCATTATTTTGGCACGGGTGACCAAGCCCATATTCAGCGCAGGGGTGCAACGATAAATAATCGAATTTATGGGGTTAAAGATTCCGATTGGCCTGCCACCAATTTAGCAACCACGGGGACCAATAAGACTGTGACTTCATCAGGTATTTTAAATGTGGATTCAGTCAGCTGTGATGAAAAAAATGTCCCAGGATGGTATGCCAATATCAAAGCGAAAAGTTCACTGGATAATTCGTTCGGAGACTTTATCAAGAACATCGGTCGACCTGTGGTGGCAAGTAAAGATGTCTATTTCACAAACTACAGGCCTGAGGACAAAGAGTGCCCTGTCTATGGGGCCAGCGAAATCATTGTTATGAAAGACAGCTGTGGAGGCTCTTCAACGGCCTTTAGTACGGGTGAGGGCCTTACTACTGCGCCTGTTATCAGTAAGAAAGGTAACATTTACATCGGTATCGGTAACATACGAAAAGGGGAGACACTCGCAGGAAAAGGCGAGACCGGCCTTACTGGCAGTGCATCCGCAGGCAACCTACTAAAAATTGGTAGCTCTGATGTTGAAACCACCTCATCGACACCGGGCATTAATTTTAAAACATGGCGCGAAATTAGAGACTATTAAATATCAATTTGACCTATAATATACGTTATGAAATTCCTCAATTTATCTAATCTTTTTAAAGGTAGACCTACCTCTGAACCGATTCGTCAAGATATTGTTGGGCTAGACATCTCTCACTCCTACATTCGTGCGATATCTTTAAGAAAAAAGGGTGACAATTGGACGCTTCATAAACTCACCACCAAGATTTTAGATGAGGAAGACCGAGCTGAAGATAAATACAATGATGCGGTTATTTCTGCCTTAAAAACAATTAAGCTCGAACAAAAATATGAAAATGATAATGCTGCCATCTCATTACCCGTGAGCTCAGCCATTGTTCAAGTGATCCAGATCCCATTTCTAGATGAAAAAGAACTGAATGAAGCCACGGAAAATGGTTCCTTATGGGAAAGCTCAATCAACCTACCAGGGGATCAATCAGAGTATTCAATCTTTTGGCAAACGATTAGCAAGGATCCTGAAAAAAACACCATGTCACTTCTTTTTGTGGGATCGAAAATAGTGGAGGTTGAAAAAAATTGTGAGCTCATCCGAAAAGCAGGTTTTGATCCTTTGATAGTGGACGTCAGGTGTTTTGCTTTAAGAAATATTTTAAGAACTTACACAGAAGACCAATCAGCTAAAGATCAAGTGTTTATCGAAATTAGCGGTTCTGAGAACTACGCTGTGTGTATGCATAATAATCTACCCTTTATCTATGACATCTATGTCTCGGATGCTGATGCGCAAGGTATTCTAGAAGGAGGTGAGGCATTAACAGATGAGATTCTTGATCGCGTCTCAGCACAGATAAGAACGGCTGTAACATCCTTTATTAAGCAAAGTGATATCCCCGGCATTGCTACACTTCAACTCTCAAGCTCGTTACTTCATGGCGAAGTGATTTTTGATGGACTTAAAAAAAATATTGTTGAATATAAGATCGATTTTATCGATCCTTTTCAGTTCATTAAAATTCCACCACAGCTTAAAACCAGACTAGATAATGAAAAAAATAAAGCTTCGCTTTCTGTTGCCATAGGTTTAGCAACAAGGCAGCTCGATGTGTTTGGCTTTTATAAATTTGTCACGGCTGTTTCAAATATTAACTTATTGCCTGATAGGGAAGAGCGCATTGGTAAAGAAAAGAAAAAAACAACGAACAGTTCTCTGGTCAATAAGCTCATTGCCGTCAGTTCCGCATTATTAATTTTTTCAACATCAGCTTATGCCTACATGAGTTTCACTTACCCGTCCTTCGCTGATCTTGAATTATTACAATTAGAGGTGAGTGATTTAAGAAACACCCAAAATAAGATTAATACACAGCATGAAAAGCTGACTAAATGGACTAAAAATTCAGGTGAAATTAATGCTAAAATATTAGACTTTAGTTACGCTGCATCATTTCCTAACGGCACATTTGTCGATGAAATAAAACACGAAAGAGGTGATGTATCTAATATCAGGGTGATGTCGAGGGATCCAAGTTTAGCTGCCGATATCCGAAGTTTTTTGGAAAAAAAATTTATTGAAGTTGAACTGGCAAGCATTAAGGAGCCTGATAAAAATAATTTAAGTGAGGTTGAACTCAAATTCAAAATTAAATAGTCATGGTTGATTTAAATAAAGAACTTAATTTTAATTCATTTAAAAACCTCTTTAAGGGTGGAGACAGTCTTGGTGTAAGCTCCAAAGCACTCACTCTGATCGTTGTTAACTTTTTATTATCTTTCATAGCAATCTATTACATTTTTCTTTTATTAGAAAATAACACTAACTATGAAAATGAAAAAGCCAACTACGCTCAGCTTAACTCTGAAATTACAAGCTTAAATGCGAAGCTTGAAACCAACATTAAGAACAATCTAACCTACTTTCAAAATTTATTTAGTGCTCCTAAATCCGATGATGAGCTTGGAGATAAGATCACACGCCTGATTAATAGCTATGACCTCAAATTAAATTCAATTGATCTAGATAAAAAAGTGGGTAAGTCCAAGGGTATTTCGCTAGAAGTTTCAGGTTCCTACTTTAAGTTAATCAAGTTTAATGCCGCACTCAATAAAACCTTGGCCTCGTCACAACTTATAAAACTCGAGGTAAAAAAAATAACCAAATTGAATGACTTGAAGCTTAAATTAGAATTTATTTTTGAAAAACCACCTAGAGTAGAAGATTTACCTAAACTTAAAAACTATCAGGTACAAATAAATCACGATGATACATTTGTCCAACCCAAAAAACTGATGACTGCCATTCTTGATTTATTTATCTCCTCTGCTCAAGCTCAAGAAAAAGCATTAACAGCATTTGAAGAATTTTATTTAGATGCCAGAAAACAGGGCTTAGAAACATTTGAATTTACCGATAAAGAGGGTGTAACACGTACTTATAATACGGGTCTTAACAATGATAGTTTTAATAGTACTGATTCAGTTAAACTAATTGAAACTGGGTTTGTTGAGAATGATAACGGTAATGCTGATAGTCAGAGGGATCCTTTTTCAGAACCTAAAATTAATAAAATTCCTAAAGCAACCAATGATGCCCAACCTTCTTACAATGAGAATGATTTTTACCTATCAGGTACACTGATTTCTAAAAAGAATAATTTTTGCTTGGTAATTAACCCTTATGGCGAATCACTAATATTAAAAGTGAATGATAAATTATCAAGCGGTGCGACCATACGTGAGGTTTCTCATAATTCTATAAAAGTGTCTTATCTTAATAGCCCAACCCTAAAGGAAATTAAAATTGGTGAGCAAATCAAATAAATTTTATTTTCTTTTAGCTTTAATGGCCATCCTTCTTACGGGATGTTTACCTCCATCATCGGTGACCAAAGAAGATGTCAATATAACAGCTAATGAATCACGTGAAGATGTCATTGATATGATGGTTGAATCACCTGTTGTGGATGATGGTTTAACAATTATTGATCCAGAAAACTCAGGTGTAAAAAGGCAAATGGTTGAAATTGAGGGTTATCAAAAGGGTGTCAAGTTTAAAGATTCAAGCTGGCAAGATTATCCTATTTCATTGAATTTGAATATGGTTCCATTAAGAAAGTTTTTTGAGCTTATTGGGGAATTAACAGATTTAAACTTTATTGTTGGTGAAGAGATTAAGGGTGAACTAACCATAGAGCTAAATAATGTAAGCTGGATTGAGGTTCTTGAAATGGTTTTACGTGAAAAGAATCTCATTCATGACGTAAACCCCTCAGGAACTGTGGTAACCGTTCATACCTACGAGTTTATTGCAAAACAAAGTAAAGACTATGAATCAGCACTAACGTCTAAAATACAAGTTATTAATTCTTTGTCAGGCTTAGAAACAAAAACCACAGCCATTTTCAAATTAAATTATGCCAAGCCTGGTGTGCTTGCTGAACAATTAAAATCAGTTATTGCTACCCTTGAAGCTGGAGGCGAGTCGGGTTCCGTAGAGCAAAGAGCGGCCTTTGTGATCGACACACGCACCAATTCACTCATCGTTCAAGCAACGCCTTCTGATATTGAGTGGATTAAAACAACCATTGATAATCTTGATAAACCGACAAAACAGGTGATGGTTGAGGTCTTTATCATCGAGGCATCAGATGGTTTTGAACAAGCCTTAGGTTCTCGTATTAGCGTTTTCCATAAAGGTGCAAGCAATAATGATCTTGACAGAATTTCAATTACGGGCACAGGAGGCACACCTCCAACGGCGACAGGAGCAATTACAACGGCAGCCGCAGGTGGAAGTATCGCATCGAATACCATTGCTGGCGCTACTGGTGGAATTGTTGGTGTATTTGCCGGTAATTCAACCGACCTTAGAATTGAGTTAGAGGCCATGCAAACTGAAAGTCTTATTAAGATTGTTTCAAATCCAAAGCTCTTTATTATTGATAACGAAACTGCGACCATTGAAGATGGCCAAGAGATCCCTTACCAATTAGCTGCACAAGCGGGGGCTACGCCGACAACATCATTTAAAACAGCTGCATTAAGTCTTAAAGTCACACCATCTATCATTCCTGATGGAAACGTTTATCTTGATCTAGAGGTGAACAAAGATTCACCTTTAGCGGGCTCTCCACCACCGATTTCTACAAAAAATATTAAAACAAAATTACTTATTCAAGACGGTGGTGTTGCTATGATTGGGGGGATTGTCAAATCTACTGAGTCAACTGCCGAGGATGGCGTGCCATTTTTTAAAGACTTACCTGTGGTAGGCAATTTATTTAAGAGTAAAACTGATAGCGATTCTAAGAATACGCTTTATATTTTTATTGCACCTCGAGTTCTATAAAATTTAAATGGTTAAAGATCAAATCTCAAACCTTAAAGATGATATCTTAGAACAAATTAAATTTCTAAATATCATTAACGAAAAAACCTTTTTTACTTACTCACAGCAATCTAAAGATATTGGTGTTAATTCGCTTGATTTGTTTATCAAAGACAAAAAGATTACCTCTGAGAAAATTATTAAAGAATTTTCAAAAAAATACTCCATCCCATTTAAATTAACACCTGAAATTTTTAATCCAATGATTACAAAATTTCCTCATAGCTATTGCCTTAAAAATTCAATCATTCCCATTGGTCAAGAGGGTAATAAGCTCGAAATGGGTATTTGTCATCCCTCATCACTGAATGCCCTAAAGAATCTAAGTTTAATGATCGATAAAAAAATTGAGGCTTACTTTGTGCCTCCGCAGTTTATTTTTGATGCCTTGAATCAACGACATATTCATGCAAGTGGAGAAAAAGAAAAAGCTAAGATTATTGCTGAAGAGACAAAAAGTAATAAAATAGAAGATCTAGCTAAAGCTAAAGAAGTAATAGATATCAATATGGCTAAATTAGAAACTAAAAAAGATGATGAGGTTTTAGATTTATCAAAACTTCGAACAAAAGAAGAAAAACAAAAAAAAATAGATGAGAGCACCTTGAATGTTTCAACGGCCGCTCAAGTTGTTGAGGATAAACAGCAAGATAAGCCTTTAACTTTAGATCTAACCAAACTAAAACAAGCCTCCAAGGAAATTGAAAAAAGAACTGAAAATAAATCTGCAGAAAAAACCGCTTCTGGAAAGCTTGATCTTAAAAGTGCTATTGCCAAAGCATCAGGCTCAACTAATCAAATGGAAGATGAACCAGAGCTGAATATTTCAACCAAAAGAAAATCCTCAGCTAAAAATGATGATTTAGCTGATATTCCAGCAGTAACTGGCGATGTTTTACCCGTAGTTGATGAAATCCTAAGTAAAGCTGTTGCTACAAATGTCAGTGATATTCATATAGAGATTTTTAAAGATATTGCCCAAATAAGATTTAGAAAAAATGGCTCTTTACTATCTCAACCGCAATATAAGAAATTTATATCTGATAATTACGCTGCAACAATAGCCAGGGTCAAAATTTTAGCTAATCTTGATATTGCCGAGAGAAGATTACCGCAGGATGGAAAAATCTCATACACAACAAAACAAGGTACTGAGGTTGATTTTCGAATATCTGTCCTTCCAACCAATCTAGGCGAAAGAATTGTTATTAGGATTTTAGATTCTTCATCCCTTGCTGTATCGGTAGAGCAAATCGGATTTACCAAAGCCCAACTCAAAGAATTCTTAAAAGCCATTGATGCTCCTCAGGGCATGATTTTGGTTACAGGTCCAACTGGTAGTGGTAAATCAACCACGCTCTATGGCGCAATGAATTACTTAAATAGCCCTGATGTCAATATATTGACCGCAGAAGATCCAGTTGAATATACCATGCCTGGGATTTCGCAAGTTCAGGTAAGAGAAGATATTGGCTTAACCTTTGCAAGCGCCTTAAGGTCATTTTTACGTCAAGACCCAGAAATTATTTTAGTTGGCGAGATTCGTGATTCAGAAACTGCAGATATTGCTTCCAAAGCTGCACTTACTGGTCACTTGGTCTTGAGTACTCTACATACCAACAGTGCAATTGGTGCAATTAGCAGGCTCGTTAATATGGGTTTGCCACCTTACCTTGTATCAAGTGCTTTATCCTTGGTTGTAGCACAAAGGTTAGTTAGGATTAATTGTCCATTCTGTATTGAGGATGTAGATAAATCTCATGCTGATGTTAAAAAATTTCTTAAAGACTATTCAGTCAATTCAAGCGCTAATTTAAAGCAAAGCAAGGGGTGCGCTGAGTGCTCACATACGGGTTATAAAGGACGAAAGGGTGTTCATGAGGTCATTACTATTACCTCAGAATTAGAGCATGCGATAAGCTCGGGTAAATCAGAGGCTGAATTACTTAAAATTGCTAATAGTGATGGTTTTAGTCCAATCAGTAAAAGTGCACTAAGATTCTTAGAGGATGGCACACTATCTATGGAAGAATATTTAAGAGTAATCCCTCAAGAGGATTAAATTAAAGGCTCATCATGAAATATGCATGGAAAGGTTTAAAGGATAATAGTTTTGTAGAAGGTACCATTGAGGCCGATGAAAGAGAAGATGCAATTTTTTTACTCAAAAAAGACGGTATTACAGTCACAGAAATTGATAATCCTAAGAAAAAATCTACTAAAAGTCAGAAATCTTTAAATAAAACAAAAATAAAAGATGTCGAGTTGTTAATGTTCACTAAAAAATTAACAACCATGATGAAAGCAGGTTTGGCCATTGTTCCCGCAATGGAAATGTTAAAAGAGCAAAATGAAAATCCAAACTTTAATGGTATTATCGAAGACTTACTTATACTTATTAATTCTGGAGTACCTTTATCACAGGCCTTAGGTAAATATCCAAATTTATTTGACAATGTATACGTAAACCTAATAAAGGCAGGTGAGTCGAGTGGTAATTTAGATACCTTTTTAGATAGGGTTTCAATTAATCTTGAAAAATCGATCAAAATCAAAAAATCGATTAAAAAAGCCTTAATGTATCCAATTATTTTATTAACCGTAGCTCTTCTTGTTGTTGGGGTCATGATGATCTTTGTTGTGCCTGTATTTGTTGAAATATTTGGTAACGCAGGTATTGAGCTTCCACTTGCTACAAGAATTGTCATGAGCATTAGCGATTTTTTAAGAGATTGGACGATATTAATTTATATATCTCTATTAATAATTGGTTTTAAATTTATTAAAAAACAATTAATCAATAATGAAAAGTTTATGTTTAAACTTGATGCATTATTATTGAAGTCGCCGGTAGTAGGAAATCTGATAATTAATTCAATAATGGCAAGAATTACTATGGTGTTATCAAATTTAATCATTGGTGGCGTTAATTTAGTTCAAGCTTTAGAAATTGTTAAAAATTCAATCTCAAATTCAAAAATTCAAACCTCTCTTGAAAGAGTCAAAAGAGAAATATTCTCTGGACGGCCATTAAGTTTATCGCTTAGAGATACTAAAGATTTTCCTGAAACCATGTGTGGCTTTATCGAGGTTGGAGAGGAGACAGGAAAATTAAATGATATGCTTGTGACCGTTTCAAATTATTACGAAGAAGAATTTGACTCTACAGTGGATGCTTTTTCGCAGTTAATGGAACCCATCATGATTGTATTCTTGGGCGTTGTTATTGGTTTTATTCTTGTGGCTATGTACACTCCAATATTCCAAATGGGTACTACGATTTGAGAAATTTTTTTTTATCTTAATTTTTTTCTTCTGCAGTTGCGGCATTGCATCTGAAAAGTATTTTCCCTATTTTGTAAAAAAACAGACTATCACTGAAGATATAAATTATGTAATTTTTTCAAAATATGTAAATGATTTTTATAGTGTTGAATTGATAGCATCCTCAACACCTTCCATGAAATTTTATTCAGATTTATTAATTGCCAATAATTTACCAATTGATTTAGCTGTAATTCCATTGCTTGAAAGTGGAAATAATCCAAATGCTGCATCAAATAAAAAGGCATTAGGCTTGTGGCAGTTTATTCCATCCACTGCAAGAGAGTGGTCTCTAAATAGGGTAAATGGTCTTGACGAAAGAACAGATGTAATCAAGTCAACGATATCCGCTCTAAGTTACCTCAATTTTTTATACAACGACCTTAAAGATTGGAATCTTACTTTGATTGCATATAACTGGGGTATTGGTTCAGTTAAAAAATCAATTAAAAAAGGACTCATTAAAAATGGTGTTATCAATCTCTCTTATTTACCAAGGGAGACGCAAAAATATTTAATTAATTTTCATCATTTAAATTATTTAATAAGAAAACACTCTAATGATATTCTGGAAAAATATCCTAATGAAGAATACCTAAAAAAAATAAAACAACCAGAAATTAAAAATTACTTAGAATCAAATGGTATTTTTAATGTTAGTGAGGATTTATTAAGACATATTAATGGTTATGATATCTATAACCCTGTTCACCAAAATAGAGAAGTATTAGTACCATCTCAAGTTTTTGCTAATTTTTTTGATTTAAAAAAAATATCTTACAGCTGGAATAAGAATAATAAAAAAAGTCATTGCACAATCAAAACTTATCTATCTCAAAGAAATGATTCTGTTGTTAAAATTGTGAGAAAATTTAAGATAAGCATTGATGATTTTAATGAGATGAACCCTACAGTCAAATATATTCGCCCTGGAATGAGTTTAATAATCTGTAAATAAAATGACAAAAAATAATCAAGATAATCTACCAAAGCGCATGGAAGAATTAAAGATCATGATCAATGAGAATAATTATCGATACTATGTGCTTGATGACCCATTAATTTCTGATTCAGATTATGACAAACTCTTTCAAGAGTTACTTCTAATAGAAAAAGAAAATCCAGAATTGATTGAGCCTAACTCCCCAACTCAACGGGTTGGGGCGGAGCCTAGCGAAGCTTTTAGGCAAATCAAACACAACACAGCGATGCTCTCATTAAGTAACGCTTTTTATGAGGATGATCTGATTGCCTTTAATAATAGAATTTGTGATGAATTAGATTTAGTTGATATTGAATACACAGCTGAGCCTAAATTTGATGGCCTAGCTGTAACCATTCATTATGAAAATGGACATCTTAAACTTGCTGCCACAAGGGGGGATGGTTATACCGGCGAGGATGTTACTCACAACATAAAAACAATTAATTCAATACCTTTGTGTATTGATGTTGATGGTATTCCAAATCAATTTGAGGTTAGGGGAGAAGTATTAATGTTAAAAAATGACTTTTTACTTCTTAACAAATCTCAAGAAGAAAAAGGGGATAAAACGTTTGCAAATCCACGAAATGCTGCAGCAGGTTCCTTAAGACAATTAGATCCGGCGGTTGCAGCACGTAGGTCATTAAGATTTTATGCTTACAACATAGTATCTTCAACCTCTCAAGTTGCTAACTCACAAGCTCAAAGTTTCGAAATCCTTAAAAAATATAAAATTCCAACTACACAGCATATTAGGGTTGTTAAAGGTGTCGAGGGGATGATGAACTATTATCAGGAAATCAATAATATACGACCATCATTACCCTTTGATATAGATGGTGTTGTTTATAAGGTAAATTTGTTTAAACACCAAGATAACCTAGGCTTTGTATCAAGGGCACCAAGGTGGGCAATAGCTCATAAATTCCCCGCCGAAGAGGCTCAAACTGAATTAATAGGCATTGATGTTCAAGTAGGTCGTACCGGATCAATTACACCTGTTGCAAGATTAAAACCTGTTCAAGTTGCTGGTGTAACTGTAATGAATGCGACTCTTCACAACGAGGATGAATTAAGAAGAAAAGATATTCATATAGGCGACCATGTAGTGGTCCGCAGAGCAGGTGATGTTGTGCCTGAAGTGGTAAGGGTAATTTCGGAAAAAAGGCCCCTAAGTGCAAAAATATTTGAAATGCCAATCAACTGCCCCTCATGTAATTCTATCCTGGTAAAAGATAAAGATGAGGCTGTCTTAAGATGTGTGAACGGAATTAGTTGTCCCGCGCAAAAGAAACAAAGTTTGATGCATTTTGTTTCAAGGAAAGCAATGAATATTGATGGTTTGGGTGAAAAAATTATTGATCAGCTCCTTGATGAAGGTCTAATTCGCAGCTTTTCAGATCTCTATAAGTTAAAAAAAGAGCAACTAGTAAACCTGGATCGTTTCGCAGAAAAGTCGGCTGATAATTTAA
>Ga0222715_10004435_pt1 | contig 12159 bp, 10 predicted proteins | sample C33_9DmetaG_FD_165056 | JGI IMG/M metagenome (GOLD analysis project Ga0222715, IMG submission 165056) | Estuarine water microbial communities from San Francisco Bay, California, United States - C33_9D | ecosystem: Environmental > Aquatic > Marine > Unclassified | place: USA: California...
AGACGCCGCAGATGCGTTCGCAGAAGCCTTCGAGATGGTGGAGGCTGTCAAACGCGTCGAACGTGACGATTTCATATACAGTTTTTACAAAGACAAGGGTCTTGAAAGTAAAATCGAACGAGTGCCGTTCATGAGCACAGCGAAAAGATACGGGGTCTCGCTGTCTAAAGAAGGGTGTGATGAATACAACAAAAATATGGAAGAAGATCACATAAAGTATGGTTCGGTAGACCGATACGGTGAAGAGTGTCCTAAACGCGAGACTGAGTCAGAGTGCACGGGACAAAATCCACCATCCGGGTCGCAAGTGTCGGTTGGAAACTTGCTGGAAAGCATCAACTGTAAGTGGGACAAGAATGACGGAGAAGACGGTGCGTGCATCCTACGGTCCGCTGAACTGTACCCCGAAGGTGGCTATAATCCACTGGTCGCCCTATACACCGATACCTATAGGGTCGTGGACCCAACGAACCCGGGTGAGAAGAGCACACCGAATGTTATCGAGAAGAAGTTGCCGAAGAAGTGTGCCCTCGCCGCACCTCTCGGTGCAGTCGTGGAACACTGTAATACGCTCCACAAAGCCTACGAAGGCGTGACGTTCAATTACGAGACGGGGTACTGTGATTATTCATCGGATTTCTGTGAGGCTTATGGGATGAGATATAGGGACAACGATTGCGAAGACTACCCAGGAATGGACCTTGCGGAGACGATATTCGGCACGACGGTGTCTCGTTTTTCTGTCGTAGTTGGTAATAAAGCTGCAGATTTTTTCAGGGACGTCGGAGAGGTGTTTGGTTTATGAGTGGGATTTGTTCACTTAATTTTATTCTCGTATTATATAAAATAGACATGGCTATTGCCAGCACATTCGACGACGTACTCAATGGATTCAAGGCAGGTTCCAGGGCAAATTGGAACGCTTACGCCGACGTGCTGAAGAGTCTGGATTCTACCACCTATCGCTCGTACTCGAAAGCTATGGGCACTGCACTCTCCACAGCAGACCCTTCCATCATCAAGAGATTCGCCGCCGTGGCCGACGACGACACGATCGCCGCAGTCCTTCGAAACGCAGACCCGAGCACTGCCCAGGCGCTCGCGAAAAACATGGACACAGTCACACTCGCGCGGGTGGCTAATGTGGACCCAGCGTTGGCGAGGAATTTGGGTTTCGGAAACGTGCTCACACCGACTATTGCGGATGTTGCCATTAAACAGGGCGACACGGCGGCACAAGCTGCGAAAGCGCAGACATCGACAGCCAACTTAATGCCCGTGCAAACAAAATTGAACACCGGTAAGACGAAAACTGTCGCGACCGACACCGCCAAAAACGCACCACTCGCGGCAGCTGATGACGTGGCAGAGGCAACAAATGTGTCGTGGGTCCGCAACGAGGCGGGTGTCGTTGAATCCGTGACCGACGCCGACTTGGGTAAGGCTATTCAAAGCGGTGCTGAAATCGCTGAAAACTCTGGCACCGTGCGCAAGGCTTTGGAAAAGCTCGGCATCATCGCCATCGGCAGTGACATCGCGACGTTCACGCGAAAGAACTGGATGAAGATGGGTGCGGCGATGGTCATCCTGTGCATGGCTTACGACACCAATAACCCATTCACCGCCTTGGACCGCGCCCTCTCAGACATAGACGACATGGTCGATGGTCTCAAGGACCTGGCTGAAGCCGCGGGTAATGCGGCTAAGAATGTCGCCAAAGGTGGATTCGACTTCTTGGCCTTCATAACCGAAAACTGGTGGATGTCCCTCATCTGCTGTTTAGCGATGGTGTTCATTGGTGTTGCGGCAACCCTATCTTAAAGAATAGTTTAACCTTTTTTAATAATGAAACTCCTCTCCATAGATGTGGGTATTCGTAATCTCGCCATGTGTTTACTCAACGACACCGAAAACCTCATCGAGCAGTGGGACGTCAGTGGCATCCCGCCTCAACACGACGACGGTGTGTACGTGTCCTTGAGAAAACATCTCGATGACCGCCCGTGGACCCTCGACGCGGACGTCATTCTCATAGAAAAACAACCGGACCGAAACAAGAAAATGGTGTCCGTCATGCACTTTCTTCACGCGTATTTCGTCATTAAAAAACCCGAAGCGCAAACCCTGTTGTACGATGCGCGACATAAAATCCCGGACGTGGCCGGTCCGGGAAGGTCTCAGTACTTGAAACGCAAGAAGACGGCCATCGAGCGGTGTCGCGAATTCATTCACACCGGTGAGACCAACGCGCACTGGATTCCTATCTTTGATGCCTCGAAGAAGAAGGACGACCTCGCGGACACCGTCATGCAAGCCTTGTCGTACAGACCCGCGACGACCGTGAGCAGTGCGGCGAAGAAAAAATCATCGAAAATCATTCCAAGAAAGCCCAATGAAAATCAAAAACGCACGAAATATTCAAAGTCAAACTTGGCGTGGCTCTATAAGAATAAACCCGAGTGTGAAGTGCTCGAAAACAACAAACGGTTCATGAAAGATGTGCATCGGTACTTTAGAAATGTTGACGAACTCGTCGATGCAATTGAAAAAAATTAATGTTTCACCCCCAGTGCATCCCGACCGCGTGTACGACGCGCATGATGACCAGCCCACCAGACGTCGTTCAGAGTTTTTCAAAGTTTTTGGATGGTGTGAGTGATGCTTTTTTTAGCACATATTACAAGTCCACTCCTCATGGATTTAGATGGGCCATCTTAGATTTCGAAGCGCACACGATGGACACCCTTGATGTGCGATTTTACACGTACCGGTTATTTGGTGAAGATGCTACACTGCATAATAATTTTGTAAAATGTTTTAATGAAAGACTAAAAAAATTGTAAATACTAACCCCCAGTGCACCCAACCCCATGGACACATGCAATCAATCATGGACCTCGTGAACCACATCGTGCACGAAGACTTTTTCCTCGACGAAGAGGACGTCACGAAGGAAGACCGTCGGCACATCGAACGTTTAATGACGGAGTACGGGGTCGTGGACAAGACGACATTCCCCGACCACATTCTCGAGTTATTTTGTGTGCTCGAGGTCGAGGCCACCTACTTTTACTGTTACCGAAGTCTGGTCCAGAGCATCAAACAGAGTCATCGCGCGAAAATCAACGTCATGCCGCGTGGTGTGGTTGGGTCCGTGTACACGCAAGCCGACCTCGTACAGTGCCTGAATGTAAAAAATATAATAGACCATATTTTGTAAATCCATGTATTTTTTTTGTGAAACATGATCAGAATGTGGCAAGTGTTCATCGTCCTCTATTTCTCCTATCTCATCCTTGGCCCTCACTGGATTGCGAAACTCGTCAGACGCGAACCGTTGGACGTGGTGCAGAGTCCACGACAGTTTCTCGCCAGGTCGGTGTTCATAAGCTACGTCGCGTTGTTGTACACCGCGTGGTTCCTGTACAAGCCATCGATGTCTTCATTCTTGAATGCGCTCGCGGTGTCCATGGCAGCCACTTTAGCCTATTACAGCCGATGGGGTCCAGAAAAGACCCTCCCCATGCACGCACTGCTGAACATGTTTATTGTCGTGTCTGGTAAAAAGTTTGTCGACGCACAAACATTTATGACATTGGTGTTGGGAATTTTTTACATCATGTTTCAAAATAAAATTTATCCATGAATGGTAACATGCACATCGTCGGTGCCGGACCCACTGGGTTAGCCCTCGCGTGGGAACTCCGACGCGCAGGACGCGACGTCACGGTGTACGAACGTAAGCCATCCGCAGGTGGGTCGTGGTGGGAACCCGACCTCACGAAGAGAGACCTGCACGCCCATCGCGTGCTCTTCGACCGGGCGTGGGTGAACGCGCGCAGTCTTTTCGAAGAGATGGACATCCCATGGACGGACTTGTTCGAGAAACACGGGGACCAAGTGTTCGGGTACATGTTTAAAAGTTTAGCTTTGATGGACTATCTCGTCCTCCTCTCCCTCCCTTTCGTGGCGTCCAAGGAACGCACGGTCAAGGACGTGTTCGAGGGCAAGCTCTCCGAGGGTGGACAACGGTTCATCGAACACCTCCCCCTCGTCATCGATGGGGTGACGTGGGACGTCATGAGTTCCCACGAATTGCTCTCGAGTGTGAATCACGTCGCCCTCTCGGGGCAGTGGACCCAAAAGGTTTCTGGAAAAGTCATGGGCGACCGCATGCAGGAGGCGCTCGAACGCGTGGGTGTGAAGTTTGTGTTCGGCGCCGAACTCACGTCTTTGGAGATGCGCGATGACTCGTACGTGGCCACGTTTTCCAACGGCACGACGTTGTCCAGGGACCCCCTGGTGTTGTGCGTGGACCACAGTCCGGCCAGAAAGTTCGTCAAAGACAACTGGGGTCCTGATGCGCGAGACAAGTTATACAACGCGACTTACGGGTGCATTAACGTCCTTCTCGACTACCCAGAGGGTGCGCCGCGGCTGAAGGATGACCTCGAAGTGGCGGCGACGACGCCTTGGAAACTTCAACCGCGGGTCTTGTCCGATGGGAAGACGGTGGCGTGCGTCATATGCAATCTCACCGAAGAGTTGTTGACCACGGACCCAGAGACGTTAAAGCGAGGGGTCATCGACCAGTTAGGGGTTCCGCCACCACCAGGGGATGTGCGCATCGGGTGGGGTGCCACGTGGTCCAATGGGCGCTGGCACTTTTCCCAATCCTCTGGTGTGCTCACCTATCTCCCATTCTATGGACGATGTTCAAAAGTGGCCCTGTGTGGGATGATGTCCGAACGCGCGACCCCCTACGCCTCCCTCGAAGCCGCGGTGGAAGTGGCTCGGACATTCGCGGGCGTCCGTCGACCGCTCGATGCCTTGCGTCTTTCTCATCTTTTATTTGTTCTCTTTATTCTAGTAGTATGTTTCGTTGCCGCGCGGTAGTGCACCAACCCATGTACGAACACAACGGGAAATGGTACCTGCGCCTGCGCCTCCCTCCCGATGCGAAACGCATCGTCGCCAACATCGAGGAAAGAAATGCATATAAACTCGGGAAAGGTTGTTTTGTGTACGAAGATTTCTTCAACGACACCCTCATCATAAAGGTACCGTATCGCTACCATAGGGTCATGTGCCCCGTGTCTGGTGCAAAGCCGGTGCAAGAACTCTTCGCAGGAGACGACGTCGACGTCGAGGTGGACTACACCGGCACGTGGACCGCGGGAAATCACACAGGACACTCGTGGAAAATTAAAAATATACATACATATTAATGGTGAATTGGGAAAAGGATTTTCCAAATCTCAACAATAACAATCGCGAAACTCTGAAGCTCAGATTTGAAAAGGCGAGGAGTAAACCACAGCGTAACAGTGTCTTGAAGAACGCGCGCGAACTTGATATAAATAAATCATTGAGAAGAATGGGTGCGAATGCACAGGGTGTCGTGCGTTTCACGAACAACACGCTTCCTGAAGCGCGCGCAAAGGTGGCGGCCAGTGCGATGCGCAAGAAAGTCGTCAACGTCGTGAGAGCGAAGATGCCCACGCGAGAACAAATGTTAGATTTAGGATGGCGTCTCGGCCAAGACGTGTACGACAACCGTCGGGGTGTGGAGATGTTCGCCGAGCTCATTCTTTTATTCTTCACGGTCACTGGGGAGGTGTCGACAAAAATCAACAAAGTTGTCGGCGTCGCGTTGTCGCCGTTGGACGTCACCAAAGAGGGCATCGCTTCGAGATTTGCGCGATTGTATCTGACGAAGTCTAAAAACATCGGTGAAATCGTCAAGGCAAACGCGTGGTTGAACTCGAGTCAAGGGACGTCGATTTTGGCCATAGAGTTTTCCATGCTTCTCACCGTTGGCATCTTACTGCGCCTCATCTTCATCGGGAACTCAAAGGCTGCAAAGAAAATATCGCGAATTCTCGACGTGATCGTGTCCACGGCTAAATTACCAGGTTTCACTGGTTCTAAAATGCTTCTCTCCATCGTGTCTTTCATCATAACCTTCCACGCACAAATCTTAGCCGCAAAGGGCATCGACGTGTCCGTCGACAAATACATGGCAGATTGGATGAAACTCCCGATTAAAACAATGTTGCGTTGGACGAAGAACAAGTTTTTAAAACAGGAACTCGTTGCGTTTGTTTTCAGCAAACCGATGCAGCTGTTGTTGGCTGCCATAGCTGACATGCGATACGCGCCTAAATCAGGTGTGGGTAAAGCGACGAGACAAATCAAAGTGTATGTCAATCAAATGCGAGCAAGGGAGCCCACCCTTTCGATAGCACCACCGGGGCGCAACAACCGCACGCCGAGCGCGAGTCGAAACAATGGCGAACAAGTGGCTGAAAGTCCCGGTCGCCCCACTCGGCGCACGGCCACGGTGACGGGGGAGGGTGTCAGTCCCATGCAAATCAGAGCCCGTGGAAACAATAATCGCACCTACATGTTAACCCAGAGTATGTGGAAGTCCATGAATAGAAACGAGATGCCGTCGACGTCGAGAGACCCGGTCGTGAGACTCACTTATAACAATGAGGTGCGATACGCGCGACGTTCAGAGCTTTAATTAAAAATTACCCACACATACTTTACTATGTAGAATGCTGACTCGTAGTGGCTACATAGTTAAAGATGGACCCCTCGCGGAAATAAAAAAAGAGTTGACGGTAAGACCCGAGGTCAATGGAGACTTCGGATTCCCTCCGCCGCCTTTTAGAGTTTATCGCAAGGCTAAGAATGGAGTGTGCGTTCCAAGATTCTACGGAGTTGATAAACTGGGCGAGCCTGCAGAGGACCGTCGACCAGAACCCGTTCGAACGCGCGTCAAGTTCCACGGTCAACTACGCGACGCCACGCACCAAAACGAAGCACTTGCCGCGGCTATTCGTGCAGGTCACGGAGTTCTTTCGCTCCCGTGTGGCTATGGAAAGACCACGGTGGCCCTGGCCATAGCGTGTAAACTCGGCTTTCGTACGATGATCGTGGTGCATAAACAGTTCCTCGCGGACCAGTGGCGTGAACGCATCCAGCAGTTCTGTCCCGGGGCGACCATAGGCATCGTGCAACAGAACAAGAAGGAGACCGACGCGGACTTCGTCATCGCCATGCTCCAGTCGTTGTCCCTGAAGGAGTACGATTACACCGACTTTGACACCATAGGCACACTCATCGTGGACGAGGCCCATCACATCTGTGCCAAGGTGTTTTCACAGAGTCTGTTTCGCATGTGCCCTCGGCACGTGTTCGGTTTGTCCGCCACACCACAAAGGAAAGATGGTCTCACGAAAGTGTTGCACTGGTTCATGGGTCCCACGTTTTTCGCAGTGGAACGGAAGAATCAGGCCCAGGTGGAGGTGTTCCCCATCAAGTACGAACACGACCTCTTTAGAAATCCGCCACCGTGCACGCGGTTCGGTAAAATCTCACTCGTGAACATGATTACCGAACTCGTGGAATCTCGGCACAGAAACACGATGCTCGTGGAACTCATCAAGAGGGCGTCCGCGGGCACGAGACAACTTCTCGTCCTCTCGGACCGTAGGCAACACTGCGAGATGCTCCATCAGTGTTTCCTGAAGACCTCGGGGTTGTACATGGGTGGAATGAAAGAGAAGGACCTCCAGGAATCGTCGACGAAGAAAATCATCTTCGCCACCTTTTCTCAAGCCCACGAGGGCCTGGACATCCCCACCCTGGACACCGTCATCTTAGCCACGCCAAAGTCCGACATCCAACAGAGCATTGGACGTGTCATGCGAGAGACCAAGGGAAAGAAGAACAATCCACACATCTACGACATCAACGACCAGTGGAGCATGTTGCCGGCGATGTGGTACAAACGCCTCAAAGTGTACAAAGCCGGGGGGTTTAAGATTCACGGTAAACCCGACGACCAAGAGCGCCCAGAATTGCCACAAGGAAAATGTTTATTTATAGTATAAAATGTCCGGTCCACTGGTCACGTTGGTGAGCAAAGGCGCTCAGGACGTTTACATCACGAACGATGAGAGTGATGTTTCGCATTTCAAGATGAAATACACCAGGCACACAAACTTCGCACAAGCGCCGAGGCACATCGCGACCGTGGACGACACGAACACGTGGAGTTTCAAGATTCCCACTGACGGTGACCTCATCAACGCCCTATGGGTGGAGGGGTATAAATCATCCAACGTGTTCGAAGGCTCGACCATTTCTCTGTACATCGGTGGCACGAAGGTTGACAGTCATCCGTTTGAATACATCTCGGACATATGGACGGTGTACCTCGCCGACACGTACACAAAATGTACTCAGATTAATAACAAAATTTCAGATACCGATACGAATTTCATCCCCTTTCACTTCTTTTTCTGCGACCACGGCGCGTTCTTACCCCTGTGCGCGCTCACCTATCACGAGGTGGAGGTGCGCATTCAGTTCGCACCCGGGGCGTTCACGTCCCTGGCGCGCACGGAAGAAGAGAAGCGCATGAAAATATACGCCAACTACGTGTATCTGGACACGAGGGAGAGGGAGGCCATGGTGAACAGGCAGATGGACTTGCTCATCACGCAGGTGCAGTGGTTCAACTATTCGATGGAAACCGTCCTCGATAACCGCACAGACGTCGTCGGTGGGTACAACAACATCGACATAAGCGCATTCAGACATCCCGTGAAATCTTTGTTTTGGGGATTCAAAGCGAACAGCACGGCGAGCGATGCGGACCAGACAGACCGTTTCACGTTCAGAAACGCCGACATTCAGTTCAACGGTCAGGCCCTGTTGGAGGAGATGAGTCCGACGTATTTCCACACGGTTCAAAATTATTACAAGTCGCACTACGGCGTGCCTACGTTTGAAAACGAAAACGAATGCCCGTTCTACACACGATTCTTCGCGTATCACTTCGGCTTGAACGCGTCGGAGTACTTCCCCAACGGCACCACGAACTTCTCGCGCATGGACTCAGCAAAACTCATCCTACGAGGCACGGAGAAGGGGTCGGATCGTCCACCGGACCAGGACCTCATGGTCCTCGCCCTGTCCTATCAGGTGCTTCGAATTAAGAATGGATTGGGTGGAATTTTATTCGGAAGTTAAAGTAGAATATGGTCTTCTTAGGGAGTCGAGGTAAATTTGACCAAATCACCCTAGTTCGGCTTGACCCTCAGGCTCCGACGGAGGACAGTAGGGGGTTGACCGAACCGAACATCTTCACCGGGGATTTGGAAGCGTCGAACGTATTCACGAGTAATGTCGGTATTTCGAACCTCTACCCACACCATAACTTTGCCGTGGGCTCCAACGCGTGGATAAACGACGAGGGTGTGGTCACCATGGCTGTGAAGAAGCGCGCGTTGTTCGAACAGGCCAGAGTGTCCACACAGATGTCCGTCAACGCCGACACACCGACACACATCTTTCAGGTCAACGACACCAATCGGGTGTTCGTGGACAACTTAGGGGACGACCTGTTCAACGTCGAAGGGAACGTCGCGTGCGAGAACTTGCGCGTGACTCAGGGCGTGCAGATGACGGGGGACATCATCACGTCTGGAAACGTCACGGCGTCGAGGATTATTTTCGATCAAGGTTTGGAGTTCGGTTCAAACATTGTCATCGACGACGTCGGTAACCCGGTGTTGGGCATCACGGGGAACGTCGACGTCACCGACGGGGACCTCACCGTGTACGGGAACGTGCGGGTGTTCGGGAACGTCGAGATTCGAGACGTGTCCACGTACTCGCAACAGATTAACTTAGAATTGTCCAACGCCATCGTCGTCATCGGCGAAGGGAACGACTTGGGGACGTTGGACACCGGTGTGGTGTTCAGGCAGGCTCCATCGAACGTGTTCGTGGGCTACCTCCCAGCCACGACGCGCATGCACATAGGACGAACTCTCACAGGGCCAGGGGACGATGAAATCATAGTTTCAGATTCAAACGTCGACCTGTACGTCCACGGGAACGTGGTCACGGACCACAACATAGGCGCGGCCAACGCGAACCCTCAACACAACCTCGCCGTGGGTTCAAACCTCTGGGCGCATGACACCGGGTCGAACGTGCTTCACGTGAGAGGGAACACGTACATGGAAAGGGCCGCGTTCGGTTCGGGATTCCGCGTGGGCTCGAACGTCGTCATCGACGACACCGCGGCGAACGTGTTTCAAGTGTCTGGAAGAGCCGCGTTCACCACGTTATTCGCCACGCAGAGGATTGGCATCGCAAACACAAATCCAATTCACACCCTATGCATCGGCTCGAACATTCACATGCACGAGACGGGCGCGAACCTGGCCGTGTTTCACGGCAACGTGGTGAGCGACCGTTTGATGGCCACTCAACGCATAGGTATTCAACAGTACAACCCCGATGAAAGTTTGCACGTCGGGGCGAACGTGCGTTTGGGTGGAAGTGCGAGCGTGGACTCGAACAAGGATAACTACATCAAGAGCACGGGGAGCATCGTGGTCCACGCCGACGACTTCGGCGCGGACAACACCAATAACAGTCTCCTTCTCAAAGCCGGCGCCGTGGCGGCGAACGTGACCGCGGTCGAACTGTCCTCGGGCGCGACCGATGCCACCAAACAATTTTTCAAACTGAAAACAAAAAACACCGAACGCATCGTCGTCGACAGTCTCGGACGCGTGGGCATCGCGAACGCCAACCCAGGGTCCACGCTCACCGTGGGTGGCAGTGTGCAAGTCGTCGGAAGCAACACGTTCGACGTCGGTGAAGTGTGGGGCACAAATAAAACAACGCTTCGTGCGGATGTCAATCCCTCGACGGGGCAAACCTATCTCGAAAGTCGCGTGCCATCGGGGAAAGGGTTCAATCTCACCGTGTCCTCGTCGTCAACGCAGGGCACGCCGAAGATGACGGTGTTGGAGAGTGGTAAAGTCGGCATAGGCACCACGCAACCGCAACCCTATGGTTTACACGTCGCTGGGAACGTGTTCGTGAACAACCAGGTCACGGCAAACAATGGGTTCTCTCACGAGACCGTGCCCTTGACCATCACGCAAACCACGCCGGCGAACGTCGCCGACAGCATGCGCCCCGTGCTTCAGTTGTGTAGAGATTCCACCGCGTTATCGTCCCATGGCGCGCGCGCGGCGTTCGCTCTCGGTAAGAGGTCCGTGTCTGCGAATTCATCGAAGACGAGATTGGACTTTAACCTCGCCGATGACGATTACGCGGTGTCCAACGTGATCATGACCCTTCTCTCATCGGGTCTCGTGGGCATCGGCACGCACACGCCCCAAAGTAAGCTCGAAGTGTGGGCCTCGGGGTCGGCCAATCCCCTGAATAACGGTATTCTCGTGCACAACGACAACGACGAAGCTGGGCAGGATGCCATCGTGTGCATGGAGGTGAACGACGACAGCAGCGACGCCTTCACGAGTTATAAAGTCACGTCGGGGCCCACGGTTGGTTGGGCCACGGGTGCCTCCTTTTCCGACAACGACAAGTTTAAAATTTCCAGTAACGCTGCAGATTTGAACTACCAAACGCGCGTCGTCATCGACAACACTGGCAGGGTGGGCATCAACGTCGAGAACCCGGCGTATCAGTTAGACGTCGACGGCGACGTGCGCATTGGGAACAGACTGCAGTTCCGCGGGCTATCAAGCGACACCGGCGACCAGTCGTTCGTCGAGGAACGCACCACCGCGGGTCAGGCGACGGAGATGTTGTTGTTTAAATCCAACGACGGCAGCGACGACCGCATTCGACACGTTGCAGCCTATCACGATTTCCGGGTGTACAACGCCGGCGCGGAGCTCACCTCGGATGACATCAACAACATCATAACATCCGATGACAGCATCCCTGGAAAGTACAACCCCGTGCCCGTGTTGCGCGTGCGCGATCGACAGGTGCTCATCAACTCCACGGAAGACGATATCGCCGCGGACACGCGTCTGTACATCGAACAGGGCAACTTTAAAATCGACGCCGGTCGATTCGTGGACACCTCCAATCTCCAAATCTTAACCGATAGCATCACGGGTGATGGGGTCGTGCGCGTGCTCCAACAGGCTGACCTGGTGTTCCGGTTCGGGCAGGAAGGGATCGCGGAAGAGATGCGCATTCAGACCAATGGTAACGTCGGCATAGGGACAACAGAAGCATCTCATAAATTACACGTGTACAGCGAAAGCACGAATGACGTGACGCTATTAAATTTGGAATCCCCCG
>Ga0222715_10004442_pt1 | contig 12150 bp, 3 predicted proteins | sample C33_9DmetaG_FD_165056 | JGI IMG/M metagenome (GOLD analysis project Ga0222715, IMG submission 165056) | Estuarine water microbial communities from San Francisco Bay, California, United States - C33_9D | ecosystem: Environmental > Aquatic > Marine > Unclassified | place: USA: California...
GTTAGAATGGGCGTAGCGACCGATTTCGAGGGTCTGACGCAATCTACAACCCCAACCAGATTTGAGTTTGAGTATCCAGTATATCTCCAAAACGATACCGAATATGCTTTGGTTATTGAAACTGATTCTAGTGAATATGAAATGTGGGCATCTAGACTTGGAGAAACTGATCTAGCAACCAGCACTGTAATTACAACTCAACCATCTCTCGGTTCTGTCTACAAGTCTCAGAATACTGAGAACTGGACAGAAGATAATTTTGAAGATATCAAATTTACTCTATACAGAGCAGAGTTTGATATTACAAGATCAGCAGAGTTGTTAGTGAGAAATGATAAGTTGGGTTATGAACTACTAGATATCGATCCAATTGAAACTAATGCAACTGCAGAATCTATTGCTACTTCTAAGTTGTTCAAAAATAACAATAGCATCATTAAAGTAAATCATAGAGATCATGGTTTTGAAGATAGTGGAAAGTCTTATGTATTCTTCAGAAATCTGAAAGATGTTGGTGGTATTAATTCAGAAGTCTTCAATACAGAATTGTATGAAGTTTCAAATGCTGGAATTGATTGGTATAACATCAGAACTATCACTAGTGCATCTAGAAATGCTTTTGGTGGTGGAAGCATTGCATATGCTACTTACAACAGAAAGTATGAGGTTCTATATCCTCAAGTTCACTACTTGACTGTAACTGGAACTAAGATTGATACAACAGTTCAGACTACAAATATCGTTCCCGTTGATTCTTCGACTACAAATTATACTTCTTATTCTCAATCAGAATATGAAAAAACTTTCTTGAACGAACCACATTACTTTGATAACCAGAAAGTAATTGCTTCAGAGATTAACGAAACTCTAAACGATCTAAGTAGATCTCTTACCTACAAGATGCTTCTTTCATCTACCGTTTCTTATCTATCACCAGTTATTGATCTATCAAGTGCTTCGGTAAAACTAGTATCTAATAGAATCGAAAATGCAAGTGGTCAAGAAAATAGATACGGAAGAAGAGATCAGATTTTAGAATTCTATCCAGTATATACATTCCAATTATCAACAGCGACACCAGACGTTTCTTACCAGAATAATCAAAGTATTAAGGGAAGAACTTCACAAGCGACTGGAACTATTTCAAAGGTAGATGGAAATAATATTTGGGTAAGAGTAAGAACAAAGCAAGGATTCACTCTAGGTGAACAAGTCGATCTTACAGAGTTTGTCAATACTTCTGGCGCTCCAACTATCACAGTTGGATCTGTTCCATCGTTGGTAACTCCAATCATTAATAGTTCTACGCAATCTGCTGCTGGAGAGTCTATTAGTATTGTCGCTAGAAATCCAGTCGAATCAAAGATTCTTGAGACTTATGATAATAGAATTACTGGAAAGTCTATCATTTGGAACAGAACTACTAGAGAACTAACTCTAAGAACTGATCTGCAACCAATCAATGATGACTATACATCTAGAATTATTGATAGCAATTTGTTTGCAAGAGCAAATCAAATAACAGATCAGAATCCAGATATCTTTAGAGTTGGTGATATTATTTCATATCCAAATCAACCAGATGACGAGGCATTCTTTATGGAAGTTCAAAGAGTATCTTATAGCAATGGTGTTGATTTCGTTGCTGAAGATACTTCAAAGAATAGTTCATCCGTTGCCAAGTATGTAACTAAAGAAGTTTACATTACAAATCCTGGTACTGCTATTGATGTTCATCTTCTAGCAAATGTAAAGGATATTTCAAATCTACAAGTTCTCTATAAGTATAAGAGAGCATCAAGTCAAGAAAACTTCGAAGACGCCGAGTGGTTCTTCTTCAATGAATCTGGAGCTCCAGATTCCTTTGAAATTGCAACTGCAGAAAACAGCATCTCTAGTATTGTAGAAAAGCAATCATCATATCAAGATCTTAAGTATAGTGTTTCTGGTCTTCCAGAATTCTCCTCATTTGCAATTAAAGTTGTAATGAGAGGAGTGGATCCAGCATATGTTCCTAAGGTTCAAGATATTCGTGCCGTTGCCGCATTCTAATTTCCGCGTATGAGATATATCAAGGTAAGTGGTCATGACGGTCTTGTTAGAGACGAAAACACAGGTGCCATAATCAATCACGACGATTCCGCTATCCAAGCGAGACGTAAACAAAAGCAGATGAATTCCGCGTTGGAAGACATAAATATGTTGAAGAATGAAATCTCTGAAATTAAATCACTACTTAGAGAGTTAATAAGAAATGCCAGCAGTTAATGTCGCTAGAACGGACACCTTTGAACAGCAAAGGGTCAAAATTAATCAAATTAGTGAACAAGTATTCAGCATTTCTGCTGGTGGATCTGATCTATCAACAGGTAATCTTAAATTAGGAAATGGATCTTTAGATTCACCATCTCTATCATTTGTTAACGATCCTCAACTTGGATTGTTTAGATCTGATCAAGAAACTATTGGATTTGTTAGTGCTTCTAAGAAAATCTATGAGTTTGATCCGACTGGTACTTATTTTTATAGAGACCTTAAGATCCAGAAAAAAGTTATCGATGATGTATCAATTATCGATGAGGGTGAGAATTATGACCCTGGCACATACACTGGAGTTCCTGCATTAAAAGGTGCTGGAGCAGATGCTACTCTCAACATTGAAGTTTCTCCATATATTGGAACAACTGCTGGTGGATCTGGGTACACAGAACCAAATACAGGTGGTCTTGGCGGACCTGGCGGAGGAACTGGAACACAGTTTCAAGATATTCCTTTAGCGGGTGGATCTGGTAGCGGAGTTTTAGCAACGGTAATTCTCTCAGGATCCTCGTTTACAGGAACAGAATTTGATGATTATGGAGATGGATATGTAGTTGGTGATGTATTAACTTTACCTCCTAATAAAACAAATATTACAGTTACAATCGAAGAAAATTCTGGCAATATTACTGTATCAAGCACCGCAGGATTTTATGCTGGTATGCTGATGACTAAAATCAGCGGTGTTGGAGTCTTAGATCCAGGAACTGATATTGATGGAAATCCAAATCAATTAAGAGTACAAAGTATTTTTGACGGTACTACCATTTCAACAAATGGAACAGGAACTACAGCTGGTACTGCTGTCTATTCGTTTACTGCTCCATGGGGAACTGGAACAGGTTATTCCTATACCATTGATAAAGTAGGAATTATATCAAGTGTCGCTGTTAACAATCCAGGAAATGGATATGAGCAGTTTGATGTCTTAGAAGTTAATAATCTATCGCTAACAAAACCTATTGAGTATACTGTAGCAACACAAGGATATACTTCAATAACTTTTACAACTAATGTCCCAAGCAGTGCGTTTGTTGTTGGTAATACATATACATTCAGTGCTACTGGTCCAACTGGAACGACTAATACAAATGTAGAAGTAATTGAAGTATCTTCTACAGGTGGTATTATAAACTACATCGAAGTTATCATTGATGGAACCTCGGGAAGTGTTTCTTCTGGAGATACCAGTGGAGCATATGAAGTTGATACTACAGAAAGTGGAAACAAATATACCATTGATTTTGGTGATGGCAATGAGTTGTTGTATCCAGATTTCGAAATACTGAAGGATAATACATACGAATTTGCTATTCCAGGACAACATCCTTTAAGATTTAGCATTCACCCAAGAGGAAAGTGGAACGAAGTAGCGGTTGGTGCTTTAACGTTAGATACTGGAAGCAAAATACTTAACGTCGCAAGTACGGTGGGTGTTCTACCAGGAATGCTACTAACAGTTGATAATAGTGTTCTTGGAGAAGTTGGGCAATATGCTCCTGGCACAACTGTTGTATCTACTACATCAAATACAATAACAATTTCAGAATTCCCAGCAAACTCTGGTACTGCAACTACAATATGTGTAGGTACTGAATATGAGGGTACTGAAGTTACTTATGATAGTAGCACTGTTACTATTCAACCAAGTATTGATACTCCAGCGACTCTTTATTATTATTGCGATACTCATCCAAACATGAGTGGTGGTCCTGGGTATGAAGCTGTAATTACCGTAAATCAAGTTAACCCTAAAGTTTTTGGTTCTGGATTAGAAATTTTAGTTGATGATGTTATCATCACAGACATGTTGACTGCTGATGTTGCAAATGGCACATTAACAGTTTCCGATATTGTTGGGGATCAGATAACAGGTACATCGGTAGATGTAGATACAGTAACTACCGAAGTATTAAATGCTACAACTGTTGTTAATACTCCAGATATCGAATCGACTGGAAATTTAACTTTAACTTCTGGTTCTACAAATTCTTTAATTGTTTCTGCTTTTGATGTTAAGATAGGTTCGGAATTAACTATTACCTCATCAACTGGAAAAATTCAAACTAATGGCGAGATAAAGACAACGACAAAATTAAATGTCAATGATTTACTCAATATTGAAAATTCAACCATTACATCTATTGGATCAAATAACATTAATTTAAATCCTGCTCCAAACAGAGTAGTTAAGATTGGTGGATCCGCAGCTCTGATTATTCCATCTGGCGATACTTTCTCCAGACCAACTGTTCTAGCAGATAATGGAGCTATTAGATTCAATACAGGTACTAATCAATATGAAGGATATAGCACTACTAGTGCATCATGGTCTTCTTTAGGTGGTGTAAGAGACCTAGACGGCAATACATATATCCTTGCCGAACTATCAATTGGATCAAATGATAATACTCTATGGTTCATCAACGATAATATTAATACAGTAAAATTCACCCCAACTCATTTAGAATTTGTAAATCAGAAATCTATTAGATCTTCGAATGTAAGTGCTCCAGCATATACAAGATGGACAGCAAATACTCCAGTTGTAGAGGGACAATATCTCAAATACAAAAATAACTTATACGAAGTAACAGATCCTGGAGTTACTGGTACGTCTGGAACTGAACCCGTACACACTAGTGGAGCGTTGGTAAACGGAACTTGTGAACTTACTTGGTACTCTCTTGCTGTTGCTCCTTTAACATTCGAGGATATTGAAGTTCTCAGAATTGGTCCAACTAGTGTTCTTCCCGTTTCTATCAACAGTGATCTGAGACTGGCAAACAATGTCATATCAACCGATGTTAGCGATCTATTATTAAGACCAAATTCTGGTAAAAAAGTAGTTATTGATGCAGCATCTACTCTTGCTATTCCAAGTGGACCAGATACGGATAGAGGAGTTGCAATTCAAGGATCTATTAGATTTAGCACCACAACATCACAGTTCGAAGGATATGATGGCACTAACTGGGGATCGTTGGGTGGAGTAAAAGACGTTGATCAAAACACTTACATTATTCCAGAACTTACTCCTGGTGGAAACCAAGATACTCTATATTTTTACAATAATAATTCCAATACACTACAGGTTACAACTGGTGCTTTAGACTTCTATAGCATTGACACTGTAAGATCATTAACTTCAAACGAATTTGAACTTACAGCTTCTCTATTGACAGTTGATAACGGAGCGACAACATTAGACAATACCACAGTATCAAGAACGTTCTTACATACAACAAAACAATTTTTTGATCTTGGTTTATCTGCTGGTTTAACTGTTGATCCAGTATTAAGACTGGACAACCAAGGAGATGTTTATCTCAATATTGGTTTTGGAACGGGAACATATGAAGGAGTTAAGATCTTTGATGGAGATCTAAAAGAATTTGAATTGGCAGATATTAAAATTTTGACAGAAAAGATTACTCTTGTAAAGGGAACCAATGATGGAGCGGCTGTAGAAATATATCAAGATTCTGTCGCTAATGGATCTAAGACTACAATTACGGCAGAAAATCCAACAACAGGTGATAAAGAATTTGTTGAGTATGCGATGACTGATGATGGCACTGACATATTCTACACAGAATATGGAAACTTAAGAACAGGAACTCAATTGTTTACTACAACGTTTGAATTATCTGGAACAGGAGTTGTAAGTATAAACATTGACTTAACTGATGGTGTAAATACATCTGAGGCGGTAAATATCACCGTTGTTTCAAACATTACCAAGAAATAAAAATGGCAAGTACAAAAGAAAAGTTTGATTCTACAGGTGGATTTTCCATCGACAAAACTGTTGTCATTGATGAATTAAGAAATGCAAGAGACATCAATACTTTTGAGATAAAAAATTCTCATTTTACTGATGCAGCTGCAAGACGTTTTATTCTGCGTGGATTGAATACCTCAGCCCTAGAATTAGATACTATTGGAACTCAAATTTCCATAGACAGTAATACTTTGAGTTTTATTACGGGACATGTTATTGGAGTAAATCCACAGGGTTTAGTATATTCAGCAAAATTAGAAACAACAATAATTTGTGATGCAAGTGGAGCTGTGAATATTTTATCTACAATGAGAACGGTTATTAAAGACGATGTTCCTGCGGATCAGACGTGGAGCATTGAACCACTTGGAGCTACTAATCGTTTTACATACAATGCTGTAAGAGCTGGAACTACAAATAACATTAAGTGGGTTGCATCAACTGAAGTTGTTAGTATCGAGTGGGCTTGATGCTAAATATAACTGAGGATAATAAGGGCGGGAGCTAGTAAGCACCATGAGTTTTAATATCAATTCCGACAAAGAGTTTATTAGAGGTTCAGAACCCAAACTCATCGGTGATAATGAACTTACTATTAGAGCGGGTGTGGGGTCTCTTGAAAGAGAGATTTTACGTACACAACTAGATACTGGAACGGGTCTACCTCGTGTCGGTATTAATAGAACTGGTGAGAGAGTTAATAATATTGATATTGTTAATGGTGGTAGCGGATACACGTTAGTTCCTTCGGTTGTTATTGGTCCCCCAGATATTGCAGGGGGAGTGCAGGCACTGGCATCTGCTTTTATTTTTAATGGTCAGGTTATCAATATTGCTATTAATAACCCTGGTAGCGGTTATACTGCTGCTCCTAACGTAGTTATTACTGGAGGCAACGGTCAAGGTGCATCTGCGACAGCAGTGCTTGATACTGTTGATTACGAACTTGATATTAACGGTGCTATCAGAACTTCAACATCTATCATTTCTGATACTGCAAGAATTCTAAACCTTGATATTGATAACTTTGTTACTCCAGACCTAGAATTACGCGGTCCAAATTTTAAAACATACGCGAATGCAACTGGAACCCCATGGGATTCTAATGTCATTATTCAAAAAGATGCTTACAGATATTTTGGCGCTAACATCTATCAAGCACTAAATGGTGGCGAAACTGGATCATTAGCTCCAACTCACACCGATGGAATTGAACTCAACGGTGAAGTAAATTTCAAACACATCGGTTTCCGTGTTGTAGATAACTCAGCATTTGGATTTGGAGAAACTGGCGAAGCAGGATTATACCCACGTTCTATCACTCCTCTACTAGGCGATAGATCAGACAAGATTGCTACAACAGAATACGTCCTCAACCTAGCAACAAATGACGTTGGTGGTCGTATCTATGTTTCTGAACAGATTGGTTCCGACCTCAACGATGGTCGCTCTGCTGTTGCTCCTGTTAGAACGATTAAAAAAGCAGCACAACTTGCTTGGGCAACCCCTGGAGTCAAAGAAACCCTTATTGTTTCTGGTGGTGATTACTTAGAAGACAACCCAATTTCACTACCCCCAGATGCTTCTGTTGTTGGTGATAACTTACGTCTTGTAATTATCAGACCAAAAAATCCAAATAAACACATCTTTAAATTTGGCGACAAGAACTACGTTACTGGAGTTACATATAGAGACCAGATTGACTCAAACGGCGACCCAGTTGCTACTTGGGACTTTGCTATGGTCTTTGACGATAAGCAAAGAATTATCGTTGATTATGATGTAAATGGAGACTTTGGTGTTGAATTCCCAATTGGACATCAAATCTTTGGACCAGATCAATTCCGTGTTGGATTCCAGCAAAATACTGGTCTGCAGCAACTACAAACTGGCGTAGAAGTTATTGGTGTTAACACTGGTGCTAGAGCACGAATTATTGGACTAACCTTTGCAACAACTATTGGTGCTAGTGCATATGTTTCTGGTGAACTTGATATTAGACTAACCAGTGGTTCGTTTGTTGAAGGTGAACAATTTAGATTTATCACTTCAGCATCTCAAGGTAGTTCATTACCTGTTACGATTACACAAACTGCTGGATTTAATACATTCAGAACTACGACAAATCCACAGGGAATTTTTGCTGGAGGAAGTTATATCTTCCTCGATGATGCAGACAACAGCAGCTTTACCTCTGGTTTCTATGAAGTAGCAGCAATTACACCAGATGATGAAGATTCACCAACCTATTGGGATGTTCAGGTAGTTTCTATTTTAGATTCGCCAAACTGGGATTCTGAGCAAACCGAAACCTTTACCATCACTTCCGCTAGTGTTGTCTCATATACTTTCGATACAACTTCGCTGAAGTCAATTAGAGCAGAGGGTGAAGTCGTATTTGTCGATGACGATATCACAAATACTCTACCAATCCAAAGAATCGACTTCTCCCAGCAAGGTGGGTGGACTGATGGTTTCCAAAGCGAACAGTTTGGAAACTCAGAAGATCTTGGTGGTATTGTTTTCTACACTAACGAACTTGTTGGTAGATCAAACATTCACAACTTTAAAGAAGGTCAAGAAATTCTTATTCAAGGTCTTCCTACTGGAGTTCCAGATCTTTCTTTCCTAAATGGTAAGCAAAGAATTTACAAAGTTCTCGAAGATGCGGACGGTCGTGCAAGAAGATTTGTAATTCCGAAGAAAGTTCCTGGAATTAATGACCCTAATTTTGATCCTGGAGATCTTGCTACTGTAAGTACTTTCTCCAGAGCCGTTACTATCTCCCTTCTTAACTCACCAAACTCATTCCCACTTTCGACTCCAGTATCAAGAAGACACCAAGATGCTTGTAATTTAATCAGAAATAACAGAGAATTTATTGCTGATGAAGTTGTTGGTAGGATCAATGATGAATTTAAGAAAGAATACTTCTCCGTATTTGATGTATCTGCAAATGACTTTAAGATTTATCTAGGAACTTCTAGATTTGAGCATACTTATGACAACCAGAATCCAACAGGTAAAGTAATTTTTGGTGGATCTGAGTACAACATTGTTGATTTTGTTTATGACACTGCGGTAACAGGAATTGCTACTATCACCACTGATGTAGTAATTCCGTTGCTTGGGGAAGATGATACAGTAAGACTCGCAGAACTAGAAGTTGAATGTGAGAATGGAGTTAAAACATACCCAAGTTTTAATATTCCAGTAAGTGATACTCAGTGTAAGCAAGATATCATTCACTTCCTAAATGCTTTAGTAAGAGACTTAGAATTTGGTTCGAACCATAATATTATTGAAGCAGCTCAGAAGTATATTGTTGGTGCTAAGATTGACTATATTGAAAATGAAATCGTACAAACAGTTCGTGCCATTGAATATGCAAGACAACTTGCAATCTTTGCAATGTGTAATTGGAGAACTGGCAAGAGAACTCAGTCAGAAGATATCTATCTACCAAAATATTCATCACTTACAAGATATTTTGATAACACTGTAATTACTGCAACTGCTCTGTTCAATGCAGATGGCACGCAAAATAATAGTGGGTATGCTTGCGATGATGTAAGATCCGCTATCGATACACTCGCATATTTGTGGACTGATGTTATTGCCAATAATGCATCGGGTACTTATCTAGATGCTGCTTATTTGATCGCAAGAAACAGAGATCTAATTGCTGATCAAGCACTTATTGATACCGAGGCGACATATCCATCACTTGGTCTAAGTGATATCAATCAAAGAAAGTGCCGTAGAGATATTAATTTTGTTCTCTCTGGTCTAATTAGAGACTTAATTTTAGGTGGAAATAGCGGTATCGTAACCGCGGCTGAAGCTTATTTTGGAGGTACTGCCCTAACTGGTATTCCAGAAGCACAAAGAGATGAAACAATTTATGCATTTGGAAGAGTAAGAGAATTAGCTAAAACTGCAATTAGAAACTGGACCGATGGAAATGTAATTGGAGTCACTCCAACTTTCGCATCATACAATTCCACAACTGGTAATTTAACCGTAAGTTTCCCAGATCCATCAATTGCATTAACCACTTCAGACAGAATTGCTTTTGCTGAGGGAGCATTAACCTTCAACTGCGATTCGAATGGTCCTGGAGACCTTGCTTCTCCTACTCCTACCGATAGAAATTATGGCAAGAGTCTGACATTAACAAATGTAAGCAGCAGCGGTGGTGTTACAACTATCACTACCAATGTGGGTGATGCTGGAGATGCTGCAGGATTTGCACATACTTTTGTAAGTGCTTTAGCGGGTGGAACTTATGTAATTTATGAACCATTTGCAACTACATCTCCAATTCCAAAATTTGAAGATTGGAGCATTCTACTATATCCAACACAACCTCTTTGTGCTAACGTAGCATCTACAATTGATGTAGAAATGGCACTTCTAGAAGATATTCTAGATGGAACAATTGTAGCTGGAGAGACTACAAAAACAACAGGTGTTATATATGACACCGCAGATATCATTACATATCCAGATGCTTATATCTACGATCTAAACAATCAAAGGATGGCAATTCGTGGATCGTTTGATGACTATCCAATTATTGAAGCATCGCCATATACCCAGAACGCATCTGTAATTTCATTCCTAGGTGGTAGCGGTGCTCTGATCGATGGTTCTAAGGTTAAGCAACCAAACTGTCCTTTCCCTGGTCTAGAACTCGACGGAACAGCATCATACCCCAACCAGGGTAAATCGATGGTTGCTGCTGCGTTTACTATTGTTTCCTTTGGTGGTACTGGATATAAGATCATCGAAGATGGTTATGTTCAGTTGGTTTCGGTCTTCGTTATCTTCTGTGCTGATGGTGTCCTTGCCGAGTCTGGTGGTTATGCTTCCATCACAAACTCAGCAACAAACTTTGGTATCTATGCCCTTCGTGGTATTGGATACAGAAGAGAGGCATACAGCTTTGACGTTGCAACTTGTGTCAACGTTTCTGCTACCCCAACGGGAAGAGCAATTCTTACGGTTGATGGTCTCGGAAGAGAACCTCTAGAGCACTATGTTGTTAAGATTGACGGATATGAAAATACAAATCCAGACATCGAATACTTCATTGATTCTGTTGGTGCTGTTGGCGCAGGTCCACCATTCCAAGCACAAATTACTATCGATGATGGTCAAGGTCAACCCATGGATCTTACCGATAGTGCAACTGGTCTTCCTGTATCAACTGATGTACTTGTAGGTAAAACTGTAAGATTACATAGACCATCGATTGTTAACTCTTCTTCTCACACTTGGGAATTTGCTGGATCTGGTACTAACTATCTCGCTCTACCAGAAAACGGTGGTACTAAAGTAGAAGCATACGAACAAGTATCAGAAGATTATGGTCGTGTTTATGTTTCTGGTACTGACGAACTTGGAGACTTCAAGGTTGGTACATTTGCTAGAATTGAAAACAGAACTGGTAATATTACCTTCACAGGTACGGTTACTATCTCCGAAGTTGAGTTCCTCAAACTGAAAGGTGGAGACGTTGTTGTTACTGGATTCTCTGCTGATAATACCCTTGGTGGTGCTAGCACAAGCAACTCCGTTCTACCTACCCAGAAGGCAGTTAGAGACTACATCACTAACAACCTCGGTCCATACATCAACAAACCATACTCCACAAACGCTGTTCCTAGAGCACTGGTTGAACTTACCGATTCTGGTAAAATCTCTATCGACCAGATTCCTGCACTAAGACCATTCCAAGTTTATACAGTTGAGGATGAGCAAGAAAGAATTTCTATTGAAGGAGCACTTGCTGGTGATATCGCAATTCAGCAAGATAGTTCTACATCATACATTCTTAATAATGATCTAGACAGTCTATTCCTTGCATTCCAACCAGATCCAACATTACAATTTACTGTTAACGATATCTTTACTGGTAGTCTTACTGGTGGTCGCATCCAAGCGACCGAGTACAGACAGGGTGTTGTTTATAGACTTAACTTAGTTGATGGTGGTTCTGGATATACAGCTCCACCAAACGTTACAATTTCGGGAACCTTGCA
>Ga0222715_10004447_pt1 | contig 12140 bp, 14 predicted proteins | sample C33_9DmetaG_FD_165056 | JGI IMG/M metagenome (GOLD analysis project Ga0222715, IMG submission 165056) | Estuarine water microbial communities from San Francisco Bay, California, United States - C33_9D | ecosystem: Environmental > Aquatic > Marine > Unclassified | place: USA: California...
CATTGAATGACGGTCTCGGAGCCGTCGGGAGTGCGGAGAGTAACATTGTATGCCATTAGTAAGTTTCGGATAATTGGTTTACTGAGTGCGCCAATAAAACAAAAAAGGCGACACTAGTTATTGTAAACAAAAGTGAAGTCATTGTCAAGTCTCAGAAGATACCGAAGAAGAGTTTGCCAGTGGCGGCATAAGAGATGGCACCAGCGACGATACCCATCATTGCCCAACGACCATTAGTGCGCTCCTTAACCATGTTAGGAGTCAGCATCCCGTAGTTCTCATAGTACATTACGGGTTCTTTGGCAAACATATTCTGTTGCCCGTACTCATTAGTTGTTACAGTCATTATAGTTTTGTGAAGAACTGTTACATAATTATATAGGAAATATAAAGGGGCGTCAAGCCCCCTGTGTTTCGGTTTCCCGACATTAAATGAGTAAAAATGCCTACTCAGACAGTAACTCCAGGTGGAAGTCTCCCAATAAATGGGTCATAATCAAAAAATTCATTCCATTTCATATCAACAGCATTGTTCTGCCAGAACTGCCAGAGACCATCGTGACTGCTGCGATGGAACACATCAATATGAATGTCATGGATATCAGAACCCAAGGCAATCTTATACAGAAATAGAGGAATTGCGTAAGTGTTTCCAGAGTTATAAATCAAGTCATCAGCAACTGCACGTGGTTTCGATCCTTGATCCAACTTGTACTTATCTTCCCTACAATGCAAACGAATAAGTTTCTCGGCATGATGCCGTGTGATCATGTAACATGCAGTTGAAAAGTCATTTACAAATCTCTTGTGTAGTCTTGCATGAATTGCTCCAGGATTAATAATAGCAAGTTGGACTACATCATAATCATAAGGAACTTTTGAATAAAAATCTTTCCATGTAAATGGCCAATGTTTTACTGTGGATATATCACAGTCATCTTCCATCATAAGAACACAAGGAGCATCAGAGGTTTCTAACCAATGCTTCATTGCTTTCAGGTGTGAAGTAACACATCCGACTTCACCAGAAGTCATGTTGTCAGGATATCTACCTTTCAGAATGTCACTAAGGTCATCGTCCCTACCATCATAAGCAGAGATACGTGTGTAGTTTTCAATTTCCCAGTATTTAAACTGATCCTCCATGTACTCCCACCTATCTGGTTTTTCATCCAGATTAATGCAGTAAATTGGAGGAAGTCCTTTGAGTTTATATGCTGATTTATTTTTATCCATTTTCCCCTTTGAATTTGTTCATTGCAGATTCAATTACAACATGCATGTCCATATACTTATACTCTGCTAATCTACCACCAAAAAGCACCTTAGTCAATGCTTTTGATTTTTCCCTATACTTATCATATAGATCTTGGTTTGCAGAATCATTGATTGGATAATATGGTGTCAATCCCCTTCTGTAATTTTGGGGATACTCTCTTGTGATCACTGTGTGATTAGTATTGACTTTATCAAAGTGCTTATGCTCAATAATACGAGTATAATCTTTTGATTTGTCACAGTAATTTATAATCGCGTTACCCTGGTAGTTTTCAGTATCTAATCTTTCCTCTTCAAATCTAAGGGACCGATAATCAAGTTCTCCCAGTTCATAGTTGAAGTATTCATCAATAGGTCCAGTAAACACAACCTTACTAGCAAGTGAGTCAAAGTATTCCCTATTCTCCAGATAGTCCGTATTGATACGAACTTCTATACCATCCAACATTTTCTCAAACATTGCAGTATATCCACCAATCGGTATTCCCTGGTATCGATCATTAAAGTAATTATTATCATAGGTAAACCTCAGTGGCAATCTACGAATGATAAAAGTAGGAAGTTCAGTTGCACTACGTCCCCACTGCTTTTCAGTGTAGTGTTTAATTAGTTTCTCGTATACATCTTTACCGACAAGGGACAAAGCTTGTTCTTCTAGGTTGCTTGGTTTTCCTTTGAACTTCTGCTGATCAATAATTGTCTTGGCACTGTATGGTCTTTTGACACCCCAGATTTCATAAAATGTATTCATGTTAAAGGGGAGTGAATACAAATTCCCACCACTATATGCTTTAGGTGAAAGAATAAAATTATTGAACTCAGCAAAACGATGCACAAAGTCCCACACTACCTTGTTACTAGTGTGAAAGATATGTGGTCCATAGCGATGCACATGAATACCACCGTCATTATGGGTATAACAGTTGCCAGCAATATGCTCTCTACGATCAATTACCAGACAAGACTTACCAGCGTCTGTGGCAAGTCTTGCGAAAGTGGCACCAAAGAGACCACATCCAACGATTAGATAATCATACTTCATAGGTAAAAACAAATCCCCAAAGTCTCTCCATTTGATATGCCAACTCAGGATGTTGTGGACAGAAATCTTCTTTGATGCCACCATTCCCAAGAAGTTTTAATGCAAGTTCATCGGGTTCTTCTGGATTATGTTCAAAGATATCAAGAATGTTTTTATAAAATTCAAGTGATCTTTTCCTAATTTGATCTTTATGAACACAGAACTGTGCTCCAGCACCAAATCTAAATGCCATCAAATTTTCTGGAGGTTTCTCACCAAAAATCTTTTCAAAGGCATATCTGATGTTTGGGAATATCTTGTGGTATGGTTCTCTCACATAATTAAAATCTCCCTCAACGATTCTTTCAGAAACCCAGAAAAACTCTGGCACCTGTTCGTTAGCGTATAAAAGGTAGTTTAGATACTTGTAACATTTTGGACTATGTGGACTTGTAGGGTCTCCCTGCAAGAACATAGTATATTCAGCAAGGTTATCATAGTTATTAACAATATGATGTAGATAAGTATGAGCTTCCCTGCCAATATTTTCTAATTTAATAGATCCCTCGATGTCATCATTACCTTTATTATAGACTGTAACAAAATCCTTGTACTTGTTTGTCCATCTAAGGTCTTCATTATATCTTGCAACAACGACTTCAAGATAAGACTTATCCTTATCATCAATCAGATCAGAGAGCATCTGAAAAAGAACATTGGTCTTTTTATCACCACTTGGTTGGAAATTATTATGCCAACCACATGCATTTCTAAAATGCAAGAACTTGCCATCTGCATGGAGTTCAAATCCATACCCACCAGTCACATCAGAGTCTTGAAGATCTATACCTTTATATTCTTCAGGATACTGAACACCTGTGTCTTCATATTTCAAACCAGCACGGAGAAGTTTATAAGTTCCACCGCCAGTGTCTAACATTTGACCATCAACAGTTTGTGGGAAGAAGTCAAATTCTATTTCTTCTGTGGAAGACTTTTTGCAGAAGAACAAACCAGGCCAAATGTAACTAATATCTTCCCTAGATTGAAGACATCCCATCACATCATTGGATGACATTTCCTCAACAACATTGTAGTCGTCGATAAGGAACATATCATGGTCCAAGAACAGAACAATACAATTATCCTCTTCAGTTTTGATTAAAGTATCATATGCCCACTTTGCAGTCTGGGCATGATAAAAACTTGGCGATCCACCTGGTTCTGATTTATGGTGGTGTAGTTCTACATCATGCTCAGTACAAATTTTTTTAAACTCATCGTAATATTGATCATCTCTAGTATCATAAACAACACTTATATCCTTATCACCAATTATAAATTTTTTTAATGATCTAATCTGATAATCCAGAAGATCTGGACGATTAAAGACGAAGGTAACAATCTTAGTTTTCATTTCATTCTCTAATGTAAAGTGCGTCTCCCCAGATTTCACCTGCCCAATCAGTTTCAACTCTCTTCATATTATAAGAAGACAGGAACTCATCAAGCTCTTCAATCATTGCATTGTCTTCATAAACTTCATCTCTATTGACCTCACAATAAACATAGTCAACATGTTCTAAAGTTTTAGTTCCCCCTTTGAGAACTTCAAGTTCGTATCCTTGAACATCCATGTTAATGAAGTTATAATCTTTAGAATCATAATCATCAAGAAGGTGAACCTCAACAGTTTCCGTAGATGGAAACTTAACATGAGGATGATGAGTCAAATGAACTTTTGGTTTGAGAATTGAACTGCTCTGCTTTTCGTTGTCACTCACATACATTGTGAACTCACCACGCTCAGATCCTAAAGCAACTTGGTGACCCTCAATGTTTGCATTCAAATCTTTGACTTTATCAGAAAGAATGTCAAAGTTCTCACTGATTGGTTCAAACAAGATAATGTCCTGAATACCGTTAGACACATACTCAGAGAGTTCCTCACCATAGTGAGCACCAACATGAATAATGCCTTTAATATTCATGTTGTATTTTCTTTTTAAGGCAGTAAAACTAAGAAGCATAATGATCCAGAAGAATTTGAATGGATTTTTGTGGTGATAACTCTCTATTTACGTAGTCAGCAGGACAGTAGTTTCCATGATTGGAGCAGAACTTTTCGAACATAGGAAGGACATCTTCTCTATTAAATACACGCTCCCCACATTCTTCAGACCAATATGGAACTGAGGATGCAGGAACTTCATATTGTTCTCCCATATAATTCCAAGTTGGATAGTCCCAAACAAACAATGGTTTATTTGCTGCCATCATTTCTTGAATAGCAATACCTTGACTTTCTGTATTATCAATTATAGCACATGCTTTCACAGAAGACAGTGCTTGTCTAAAATCTTCTTGAGAATATGAACCATAACTAAGTTCCGTATATGTAAATCCTCTGCTAGAAAGAATATTCTTGATGTAAGAAACATCTTCCAATGATCTACTTTTATGGTAGATCAAAAAGTCTATAGTCTGATCATCAGAAATATCAGGGCAGTATATTGCAACTGGCCAAACTAATGTCTTTGCATTGAAATGCTTTTGTAGTAGATTTTCTACCCAGGGTGAGGGTGCGATAATCTTACCGTATTCTTTAAGGTCATTAAAGTCTGGAGCAAATGGCCAAATCTGTGGACCAACAAGCAAAGTCTCTTTGTTTTTTAGATTCTGATATCTTTGAATATGTGGAGCATCCCAGTGAAGAAATAAATTGTTCTCATATTTTTCTTGGTTAAAAGAAAAAGGAGTGTCTGTATCTTCTAAGGACCTGATAAGATTTTCAATAACTTTTTTGGGACCAGACATTCTACCTTGTAGATGTTCATCCCTGTAAAAAACATTAAGCATTTTTAGAAATCCATTCTTCTAGAGTTACATAAGGCTTCCATCCAAAGGTTTTATACATCTTCTCAGTGTTTGCAAGAGTAAACCGTGACTCACCTACTCTGGGTGGAATGTGAACCTGATTATCAGAGATCATATCTGCAATCTCATTGATTGAATAGTTCTTACTACATCCAATGTTATAAACCTGACCATACGCTCCAGGTTCTGGATTGCCAAGAGCTGCCATCACGTTTGCATTAACAACATCACTAACGTGTGTGAAGTCCCTACGCTGCTCCCCATCACCCACAATCGTCAAAGGTTCACCATCAGCGTTTTGGCGCAAGAAGATGCCTACAACGGGCGCATACTGCCCTTTCAGGGGTTGCCGCTCACCATATACGTTAAAGTATCGGAAGATGACTGTGGGAAGACCGAACAAATCAGTATACATCTTACACAGTTTTTCACCATTTACTTTAGAAACAGAATATGGATTGAGGCAATCATCTGGTTGAGTTTCAACATTGGGTGGTTCATTCACACGCCCATATGCAGATGATGTAGAAGAATACATGACCTTTCCAACACCAGCCTCACGGGCACACTGGAGGACTGTACAGGTGCCTACAGAGTTGATTTTAACTGCTTGAATGGGATTTTCAATAGCAGGCTGAATACGTGCTTCTGCTGCAATGTGAAATACGAAGTCTACGCCATCATAGAGTGGACGTGTCTTCTCGTAGTCGCAGATATCATACTTATAGTTTTGTGCTTTATCGTTCCAGTAGAACTGCTCATGAACTTCAGAGAACTCATTGTCAATGACGATAACTTCATGCCCAAGTTTGATAAGGCGATCAACAAGATTGGAACCAATAAATCCCGCACCACCAGTTACTAATGACTTCATACGATTTTTTCAGGTAAAAAATACTGTTTATTGAAATTGAAACACTCTTCAGTGGGATAACTTGTAAGTGGATTTACAGTACCATGATATCCACTAGTCTGATAAAAGAATGGATCATCAAAAGCATAGACATTAAACCAACGTTGAACTTCAGCAAATCCAATGTCCTGATAATCCTCAATCACATATCCAGCATGATAGGTAATTCTCTGACACATCTTAACATAGTCATCGGTCAAATACAACACCGAGTGACCACTCAACATGTTATACGTTCTGTAGAGATCATCCTTGACATGTTCATATTGAACGTAAGGTCCAGAGTGACCGTTCATTCTTCCCCAGGATGAAATACCAAGATAAACAGCATCGGCATCATCAGGAACTTCAATCTCTGGACGGAAGTTCTTAACCATACAATCATCCTCAAAGAGAATGAATGGTGGGTCAAGTTCACACAGTCCCTTATGATGAGCAGCAGAACACCCAGCAACAGAATTATCAGGACGTGGTACACCCTCTACACGAATAATAGTCTTGAACCCACACTCCTTGAGAATCTTTTGCATGTTCTCATTTTTTTCAGTATGCTGTTTCAGATTCATGTAAACAGCAGGTATTTCTCTAAGATCTAAGTTCATTGTGATTTTTCTTCAAAGCAATAATTTTTGGGTTCTTGAATGGATACTGTTCAGATCCAATAAACTCTTCAGCAAAACAATACTCAGGAGTTAATGAAATTGATGGTGGATTGTCAATAAGATAACGATTCATCTGTGATTCATCATGCCATAAGGCAATCACACCGTTCTCAAGGTCTTTAGTTACACGATCTGCAAGAACTTCTGCCATCTCAAGGAAGCGTTCAGTCTTACCACCATTGAATCCACCAGCATAATAATTTTCTCCTTCTTCACCAGAAGGGACATATGCCAGACTGTTAGGATTTCTATCATAGGATCTATCACCTTTAGGATAGAAAGATTGATAGGGATGCATTGTAGCGACAAGATCACCAAAAACTTCTTCACCAACCTTATCAGTCAGTGCCATATCCACATCAAAGTAGTAACAATAATCAAACTTGGAGATAAACTCCTTCTCTTTCATAAAATAATTGTATCGCTTAAGAGTTGGCATTGGCCAAGGTTCATGATCAATTTGACAAACTCTTACATTGTCCGATGCTTCTACTTCGTGATCGGTAAAAAGTAAGCACTCAATTTCATGACCATTCAAAAAGTTTTCTTCAATATTATCAAGGAGTCGCTCAACAAACTGAATATATTTGTTTGTTGCAATCGTCAAGATACAAATTTTCATAAGAACTCAAAATTACCAAATGGTATGTCATCTACCGACTTATCTATACAATCACCAGCAAACCAATTTCTGGGAGCGATGACCTTTTCACTCTTAGCCAACCAGGCACCCCACCAGGAGAATGAAGAGTTGGCAATGATATGATACTTACATAATGACATCAAACACATGTCAGCATCAGGACTGTTTCCTTCTGCTATGGCAAATCTATCGGAAGAGAATAATTCTTGTTGACTACACCATTCAGGATCATCAGAAAAAACCATTACATCTAGGTCTGGTAATTTTGCAAGAGCCTTTCTATAGTATTCTAAAGACTGAACTGGATGATTTGGGTTTGACACATAATCACCACGTCTGATGTGCAAAGAAATTACGTCACGATAAGTAAAGTTTTCTTTGATAAATGTGTCACAAGTTTCATAGAGTTCTTCACTGAAAGTAAAGTCCTCTCTAATCTCATCTTCAATGTGTTTGAAATATTTTTCTGTCTGATAGTATCCAAACAAGTCAATATCATCTGGACAGTTTACAAAAAGTTCTTGATCAAAGGTATGCATCCTTTCCATCAAAACACGGTTTGGAAGTAGTCCAAGCGTGTTCTTACTTTCAATATCAAAAACATCGTAGATATTCATTTCAGAATTTTTTACCATCGGATCTTTTTGACCAAAGACGGTTCTGGGTGGAATACAAAAGTCATATCCACGATGTCTGGCAATACCCTTCAAAGAAGCATATTGAAACATTTGATTGGCGAGTCTGCCAAGATTGCCAAGATTATTAAATGAAATCATGTTACTTAGAATAATTTGGACAAGGGCAGACAAGACACTCCAATTCTTTATTACCCATATAGTAATCTCTCTTCAACCTTTCAATCTGAGTCCATGGATTAAGTGTTGATCCAACATCAATATAAGTGTTCTTTTTATTTTTCTGCCACAACTTATGAACAAGAATGTTTGCGAATGCACCAGCAGCAAACAAAAATAGTTTATCACTCAAGTCTTGTTCTAAAATTTGATCGGGAAGATCACGATTAAGAACCCAGGCATCATACTCAATTGGATAAAACTTCTCAACCTTAAATGGTAAATTATCAAGATTAGTATTCTTGTGTGTTACCAAATGAATATCACGTTCTCTATACAGATCAATATAGTGTTTTTTATAATACTCGTAGTTTGAGTTTACAAAAATGTTCGCGTATGTAATCTGCGATTCATCTTGCCCAGAGAATTCAATTGCTTCCTTATAGCACGGACAAATAGCAACATAGTAATCAGGATCCTGATACTTCAAGGCATCCTCAAGTTCTTGTCTTGCAATCGAATATAGTGGATGATCTCCATTTGCCGCCCACTCACCATTTGCAGGAAAGAACTGAGTTCCTTTGATTGCCCCCCACTCACCATCAGCAAACTTACCCAATGCAAACTTTTCATTATTGATTAGTTTGTTGTGGAAGAATTCAATTTCTTTTTTGTAGTCTTTCATTACTTAGGTCCAATCTTATAGGTCAAGTGGTAGTCATCTGGGAAATTGTCTTTTTCAAACGAGTAATCAATAAATCTAGAGATTTGTTTTCTGTCAGTTCTATTGTACCACGTGTCTCTTCTCACATGATCCATATAGTGCTGCTCGTCGATTCCTCGTTTTAACCACTTGAATTTGGTTTCATCTGTAAGGGTATAGTTTATTTTTCTCCACCCCAACTCCTCAAGCAAAACATAAGTTAAAATGTTTTCTGCATGAGACTCTGAATCAATACCAATACATCCCTCCATTATAGCACACATTAGATCAACAGGGCTTGAGAAGTAATAATCACAGAGATACCCAACACTTCCAGTATCCCATCCAAAACAATTGAAGTGATCATATTTTGTCAAGGAAAGTATAGAAGGAATATCAACGATAAAGTCTGAGCGAACTTTGATCCCAAATTCATGTCCCCTCTCTTTGAGAACCTTAAATCCATTCAAAGTAGCAACCCAGGCATAAAGACCATAGTGCTCACTGTACTGAAGTTTAGGAACATCACAAAGGGCGAGAGTAAAATTATCCTGAGAGTTAATATAGTCTAAACGTTCTTGTGGTTCAGTGTTCCAGGTTGCCCAGACACACTCATAATCTTTGTAATGTTCAACTACTTCTTTATAGTAGTCTGTCAATCCTTGAATGACTATTGGTGGTTTTTTTCCGTCGCCCATGTTCCTCTATCAGAATGTAAGTTAATCAGATCTCCATTTTGATCCCAAGAAAATCCTGGATATCCCCAAAGAAAGTTTTTGTATCCTTCTAATTTATTTTCAAAAATTTCTTCTCTTCTGTGTTTTAGTACATTCCAGTTGTTGGATGCTCTAAAATCAATCCACTTTAAAGTAAGAATATCTTTGATAACACAGTTATTTTTTAGTGCTTCTGTCCAGGTGTCTTCATCACATAAGTCAAAAAAGTTTTTTGCATGTGGAACAAGACCATCAAGATTAGGATACCAATTAGAAATATCCCAGCACCTTTTCATTATATCGACTGATCCAAAATTAAAAAGATCACACAATACAAAGTTATCTATGGCAGTAGCCTGAGTGGTAAGATACTTCTTGTCTCCAAGTTCATTCAAACACCAATCAAAAATGTTGGGGAATAAATTTACACCATCTAATCTTGTTTTGAGCAAATGTGAAAATCCCAGTTGTTCTGCATGGTCTATTCCTTTATTAACCAAGACTGGATGACCATAACCAATATCAGATCTTATGAGTTCATCACTCCAGTAAACATAATCACAATATTCTGAAAGTTTATCTGGTTTCAATCCATGTCCCGTGGCAATAATATAATCATCTGGATTATTTTTTCTAAAGTGTTCCGCAGAAAAATTACACTGATCTAGTTTGTCTTCTTGTCCAGGTTCAATAAAAACATGAGTAAGTAGAATGCATCCCATAATCAATATCCAAAAAGTTCAAAGTCTTTAGAGAAAAATTCTTCCACAATCTTCACCATTCTTGGATTATATACTTCTTTATAATTTGAATGGTTTGACCTTCTGTGATGCCCAACAGAAATATTATATCCAAGGTGATCCGAAATCTTTTGAATGTCTGATGATAAAGTCTCAGTCTTTCCTACAAAGTCTGGTATCAATCCATTACTATCACAAAGAATCTCAGACTGTGGTAGAAAGTGAATATCCTTACACCACCCAGATTCGACAAAGTTATAACAGAAATCTTCAAAAGTTTCAGTTCTCTTAATACTCAAAAAATCTCCACCATCTTTCGATGCTAGGAGATTAAAATAATGCTGGGTTTTCCAATCTACATTCCACTCGTATGCCTGCATGTAGTAAGAGTAAAACTCTTCATATGTTGAAAACTTATCAGTGTTAGTTTCATAAAGACGATAAATGCACAAGCACTCATCATCCCACTGATTGTTATTGAGTAAAAATCTTGTGTAATTTGATTGTATCCTACCAACCAGTCTGTTCTGCACAAAATCAGAATATGCAGATAGCAACCTATCGAAAGGATTTCTAACAAAAGCAAACTTAAAATATGAAGTCTTTTCTGGATGAAACTTCATATAGTCCTTTGCCTTCATGTGGTGTAAGACTGGTGGGGGATCATCTTGCCATCCATATTTTTCTTTGAAGAATCCATGGACAGATGTTCCCCCAGATTTGGGGACATGAAAAAATATAAATTTTTCAGTGTCGGATACTAGCATTAGATAAACTTGTTGAGTCTTGTGAAATGACGCCCACCATCAAAAGAAGTATGCTGGATTGTATCAATTATACTTTCCATAGCTTTGGGGTCAACATACTTTGATGGAATGGCAAAGTGATTAGCACAATTATGTCTAATAGCATGTTCAGCAGTATATGAATCAAACACTAAAGCAGAGATAATGTCTTTAGATTTGTTTGCTGCTAAGTTCACACCTTGACCAGAACGGCAGAAAGACATTGCGAAATTACATTCATTAGAATAAATCAAAGACACTGATTGTGAGACATAATCATAATAATCGCAAGGTTTGTTAACATAGGTTCCCACATCGATGTATGGAATACCTTTGACTTCAAGAATGGTCTTTGCCTTTTCCTTCAGATCCCATCCAGAGTGGTCACAAGCAAGTGCTACTGGTTTTTCACCAAATCCTGTAATAACCCTCTTACAGAAGAACTCAAACGTTGCTGGAGTGCCTAACACATGCATCTTCTCAGTATCATGTGCAGTAACGGTCAATCCATCTTCAATCATGAGATTATACATTGGTGCAATGTAAAACTCACCCTTTACAAACATCTCCTCATCAATAACTCTCTTACCATACTTCAAGAACATATTACCCGTCTTAAAGTAGTAGAGACCGACGTTAGCATGTTCTGAGATAACTTCCTTCTCAACAACTCGTGAAACCTTACCATTGATGTCAGTTTCAGAGTAACTGTGATCTGGACTGTTCGCCAAGAAAGTCAGAAGGAATCCATCAGAGTCTACGTCAATTGTTTCAGGTTTGAATACTGGTTCAAAGTAAACATCTGGGGTGTAGATGATGAGTGGTAAATTGTTGTCAATATACTTCTCAGCAAGAACACAAGTTTCCAGTGCACCTCTGGTAACTTTATCTACAACAACGATCTGGATATCTTCACCAAACTTTTGTTTAAGGATCTTATCAATACTGAAGTTGTAAATGTGATCCAATCTAACAATAAAGATTAGGTTACATTCACTCGTATCAACA